>FWPU01009878.1_pt1 | contig 14681 bp, 12 predicted proteins | sample 2228361 | NCBI WGS metagenome assembly FWPU01 (sample SAMEA103939777, study PRJEB20133) | metagenome
TGCTCCGCGACGACCTGCGGCTCAACCTCGACAACACGGGCAGCACGGTGCCGTTCGTCGAGAACGTCTCACTCGACTACCCCGAGAACGACCCGCTCTGCGCGACCGGCCCCTGCACCTACAAGGTGATGGTGCACTACTTCGCGGACCATCGCGCGCCCATGAGCGCGCCGCCGTGCACGGTGGACGGCGGCCCCAATTGCCTCGACGGCGAGCCTTGCGACTGCCCCCCTCCGCTCCGCTGCGTCGCCAACGCCTCGCCCGCGAACGCCCCCACGCGCGGAGCGGGCAGCTGCATCGGTCAGCCGACCGCGACGTTGCGAATCTTCACCTACGGGAACCCGACGCCCGCCGCGGAGATCCCGCTGCCGCCGGACCAGGTCACCCTCGGCGCGCCGTGCCACATGCTCTATCTGGCCGACGTCGTCTGGCCCCGGCGCGGCGACGACGCGGGTACTCCGGTCGTCATCAGCCGCGTCACCGATGCGGGCGTCCCCGTCGCGCGGTTCGGCCAGCGAGCCGCCGGCCAAAAGACGCCTACCTGCTCGCCGAACGACAACCAGAACGGAGTGGCCTGGTACGCCGAGGAGCCGCAGCGCTGATCGGCGTGGGGCGATTTCTGATCCGCAGAAAAAGGGGAACGCCCCGAGGCTTTCGCCCCGGGGCGCTCCAAAAAGAGGGGCCACAGGGATTGCTCCGAGCGGCCCCGTGGGCCCAGAGGGGGAGGGGGGGGACCCCTAGGCCCAACACCTTGAAAACGCCTTGCTAACACGGCCGTCCGACATTCAATTCCTCTTGGCTTCTGCCGGTTTCGAACGGCCCCACCCTCGCCCGCGCCCCTTCGACCCACAGGCAATCATAAGGTCAGGCGCCAACACCTTCAACCATCGGGTTGTCAAGAGAAAAGTGGCCGCGATTCCATCGCGTTGTGTTGTCGAATGTCCAGCAAGTTCAAATACTTGGAACACCCGGTCGGCCTCGTGGCGGACGCGTACCGGCATCTGGGAGCGGCCGGAAAGGGCGTGCTCCTCGCCGTCTCGGGCGGCGCCGACTCGACGGCGCTCTTGATCGCGACCGCCCGGTTGGCTGATCCGCTGCGGATCCGCGCCGAGGTCGCCTGTCTGGATCACGGCCTGCGGCCGAGCGCTCCCGACGAGGTGCGGTGGGTCGGTTCGCTGGCCGAGCGATTGGGGCTGCCGTTCCACACGCGGGCGTTGAGCCTGACGACGGGACCGGGCGTCGAATCGCGCGCGCGGGGTGCGCGCTACGCGGCGCTCGAGGAGATTCGCGCCTCGCGCGGGCTGGACTTCGTGGCCACCGCGCACACCGCCAACGACCAGGCCGAGACGCTCTTGCTTCGCCTCGCGCGCGGCGCCTCGTTGCGCGGAGCCGCCGGCATCCTCGAGCGCGCGGGCAACGTGATTCGCCCCATGCTTTCGCTCGAGCGCAAAGAGATCGAAGCCTTCCTTCGCCGCGAGGGGCAGAGCTTCTGCGAGGACGAGATGAACGCCGATCTGCGCTTCGCCCGGGTGCGCGTGCGCCGCGAAGTGCTGCCCTCGCTCGAGCGCGCGGTGGGAGCGAACGTCACATCTCACCTGTCGCGCTTCGCCACCCTCGCCCGAGCGGACGACGAGTTGCTTTCGCGCATGGCGGAGGAGGCGAGGGCCCGTCTGGCGCTGCCGGACGGCTCGCTCGATCTCGTCGGCCTCCGCGCGCTGGAGCTGCCCCTGCGCCGTCGCGTCGTCGCGTCGCTCGTCGAGTCGGCGGGAGCTCCAGTGGACGCCGAGCTGATCGAGCGGGCGCTCTCGGCCATCGACGCCGGAAGGACGGCGGGGCTCTCCCGCGGCTTGGAGCTCTTGGCGCAGAGCGGGGCAGTCCGGGTCGTGCCCACCCGGCCCGCCGAGAAGCGGCAAGCCGAGCCGAAATGGTTGGAACTCGAGCGGCCGGTCGACGACCTGGCGTCGGGCCTGACCTTCACGCTCTCGCGCCAGGCGGTGGGGCCGCTGTCCTTCCCCGTGAACGGGGCGGCGTTTCCGCTCTCGGTGCGGCATCGGCTGCCGGGCGACCGCGTCGGCTCGAAGAAGCTCCAGGACGTGCTGGTGAACGCGCGCGTGCGGCGAGAGGACCGGGATCGCGTCCCGCTGGTGTGCGACGCATCGGGTCGAATCGTCTGGGTGGTGGGCTTCTGGCCGCGCAAGAAGGCGGCGCCGAACGGCCGCGATCCACTGTACGTCTCGGCCGCTCCCATTCCCGGTTCACGAGCACACGAGTGGCTCGTTCGTTATAGACTCCCAGGCAGATAGCAGGCTTACTGGAGCAAAATACCGGCCCGTCGTCGGGTGTTGCTCCCCGCCGCGAGGGTTAAGACCGACCGTGCGTTCCAGCTACAAGACCATCGGCCTCTGGGTGATCCTGATCATCCTGTTCGTCGCCTTCTACAACTTCTTCTCCAACACGGGAGACGATCTGCAGGAGCCCGACTGGACGACCTTCAAGAGCAAGGTCGAGAAGGGCGAGATCAAGGCGGTCACCATCAAGGGCAACGTCTACGCCGGGCAGTTCGCCGGCTCGAACGAGAAGTTCCGCACCACCGGCCCGATTCCGTCGGACGCGGTGCTCCAGAAGTTCGAGGAGAAAGGCGTCGCGGTGAAGTTCGAGCCGCAGGAGCAGAACAGCATCTGGCTGACCATCCTGAGCCAGTGGATGCCGGTCGTCTTCCTGTTCTTGTTCTTCATCTTCTTCATGCGCCAGCTGCAGGGTACCGGCGGCAAGGCGATGACCTTCGGCAAGTCGAAGGCCAAGCTCCTCTCCGAGAGCCACAACAAGGTGACGTTCGCCGACGTCGCCGGCATCGACGAGTGCAAGGAGGAGCTCGAGGAGATCATCGCCTTCCTCAAGGACCCGAAGAAGTTCACCAAGCTGGGCGGCCGCATCCCCAAGGGCGTGCTCATGATGGGCCCGCCGGGCACGGGCAAGACGCTGTTGGCGAAGGCGGTGGCTGGTGAGGCCGGCGTGCCGTTCTTCTCCATCTCCGGCTCGGACTTCGTGGAGATGTTCGTCGGCGTCGGCGCCAGTCGCGTGCGCGACCTGTTCGAGCAGGGCAAGAAGAACGCTCCCTGCATCATCTTCATCGACGAGATCGACGCCGTCGGCCGTCACCGCGGCGCGGGATTGGGCGGCGGCCACGACGAGCGCGAGCAGACGTTGAACCAGCTGCTCGTCGAGATGGACGGCTTCGAGTCCAACGAGGGCGTCATCCTCATCGCCGCCACGAACCGGCCCGACGTGCTCGACCCGGCGCTGCAGCGCCCCGGCCGCTTCGACCGGCGCATCGTGGTGCCGAGGCCCGACCTCAAGGGCCGCCTCGGCGTGCTCAAGGTGCACACCAAGCGGGTGCCGCTCTCGCCCGACGTCGACCTCGAGGTCATCGCCCGCGGCACGCCCGGCATGACCGGCGCCGACCTGGAGAACCTGGTCAACGAGGCCGCCCTGATGGCCGCCCGCCAGAACAAGGAGCGGGTCGACCTCTCGGACTTCGAGGCGGCCAAGGACAAGGTCTTCATGGGCCCCGAGCGCAAGTCGATGATCATGACCGAGAAGGAGAAGCGGAACACCGCGGTGCACGAGGCCGGGCACGCGCTGGTGGGCAAGCTGCTCCCCGGCTGCGATCCGGTGCACAAGGTCACCATCATTCCGCGCGGGCAGGCCCTCGGCCTGACCTGGTCGCTCCCGGTGGAGGACCAGCTCAACCGCTACAAGGGCCAGCTGCTCGACGAGCTGTCGATGCTGCTCGGCGGCCGCGTGGCCGAGGAGCTGGTGCTGGGAGAGATCTCCGCCGGCGCGGCCAACGACATCGAGCGGGCCACGAAGATCGCCCGGGCGATGGTCTGCCGCTGGGGCATGAGCGAGAAGCTGGGGCCCTTGGCCTTCGGCGACCGCGAGGGCGAGGTCTTCTTGGGCCGCGACCTGACCACGCGCCCGGATTACTCCGAGGACGTGGCGCGGCAGATCGACGCCGAGGTGCGCGAGATCGTCATGCGCGCCTACGACCGGGCGAAGAAGCTGCTCGAGGAGAACCAAAAGACCCTGCTTCGCATCGCCGACGCGCTGGTCGAGTACGAGACGCTCGAGGCCGAGGACCTGAACATTCTCGTCCAGGGCGGCCAGCTCACCCGCGCCAAGCCCGAGCCGCGCGTGCTGCCTCCTCCGAAGAAGGAGGAGAAGAAGCCCAAGCGGCAAATCCTCGATGCGCTCGAGGGATTGCCCAAGCTCCCCGAGCCGGAAAAGGCCTGAGCTCGCTCCTTCTTCGGTAAAGGGTGAGCCATGGGGTTCCTCAAGAAGCTGTTCTCCAGCCCGGCGGTCGAGGTCGACTACTCCGGCCACACCGACGAAGATTTGCGCGCGCTGTGGAGCCAGCGGGACCAGCTGACCGATCAGGCGCAGAGGCTACTCGCTCAGGAGATGGGCAAGCGCGGCCTGTCGGTCGACTCGGCCCAGCCGGACGAGGGCGATGCGCCCGACGAGCTGCTCCAAGAGCCCATCAAGCTGCCGAGGGACGACCCGAAGGTCGCCGAGGCCATGCGCCTGCAGCGGGTGGCGGCCCAGGCGTACTCGCACGGAGACTTGAACGGCATGCTCGCCGCCGGAGAGCGCTCGCTCGAGCTCCTCCGTGAATCGCTGGGCGAGGACCACGCCGCGCTCGGCACGACGCTGAACCTGCTCGCCGTGGCCAAGAAGGAGATGGGCGACACCGAAGAGGCCGCCGAGCTTCTGGAGCGGGCCCTCTCCGTCGTCGAGCGCGCCATCGGCCCGGACGACCCGATGCTTTTGCCGTATCTGAGAAACCTGGGCAACTTCCACCGCGTGCGCGGGCGGCTCGACGAGAGCGAGCGGGTGCTCCGTCGCGCCCTGAAGCTGGGCGAGAAGTCGCTGGGGCCCGACGAGCCCGGCCTGGCCTACGCGATGGAGGATCTCATCGAGACGCTGCGCGCCCTCGATCGGAACGACGAGGCCGACGAGCTCCAGGAGCGCGTCGACCAGATCTACGACGCCATCGCGGCCGAGCCGCCCTGATGGTAAACCCCGGCGTGATGCGTCTCGTTCTGCCGTTGCTCGCCGTCGTCCTGGGTTGCTCGCACGGGCCGAAGCCCGCCGTGCTCACCGTCGATTCCCGCGCCCAGGGTGGGCCGCGTGAGGAGCTCGCCATCACCGTGCCGGCCGGCTGGTACACGGAGTCGAAGGGCTCGACGAAGCTCGCCTTCCTCGGGCCGGACAACTACTCGCGCATCGAGTTCAACGTGTCGGCGGTCGGCGGCCGCGACAGCTGCCAGGCGCTGGCGAGCTCGGCGGTGAACGACTACGTGCGGCAGCATGTCAAGCGCGGCGCGAAGGTCGACGTGCTCTCGCGCGAGGCCACGGCCTTCGGAGTGCTCGCCCGGCTCGTCGAAACGACCGAGAACGCTCCGCGGCGCATGCACTGGTACCGGGCCAGCTGCGCCGAGCGCGCCCTGGCCACATTGGCCTGCTCGGTCGGCGAGGCGCGCGAGACGACGCTGGGCACCGAGTGCCGGCGCGTGCTGGACAGCCTGGTGCTGCCGGCGAAAGCGGAGGCTCCGGTGCAGGCCGGCAACGTCCCACCGTGACGTCTTGCGGGCCCGCCGCCGCGCCCGCCGGTGACGCGGGAGTCGAGACGGGGTAGACCGCGCGCGTGATTCTCGCCCGACCCATCTGCCAGGACCGCCCCGAGGACCTCGAGCTCGCCTTCGTTCGCATGGGCCTGCCCAGGACGGCGCGCGAGTTCCTCCTCGAGAAGGTGCCGCACCTTCAGATCCTCCTCACCGGGCTCGACCGCAAGCACGGCGCGTTCCTCAAGTCGCGCGGAGAGGTCGAGGGCGCTCCGGGCCGCGAGGAGTTTCCGTTCTACGCGCCGGGAGATCACGCGGTCCGGCCGGGCACGGCGCTCGTGGCCGGGCGGCGGGATCAATTCGAACGCCTCGTCGAGGCCGCGCGAGAGGAGGAGCTGGCGGATCTCGCCGAAGCGCTGGAGCGGGCGATGGCATCGAGCGCTCCGCCGCCGCCGCTCGTCCTCGGTGGTCGCACGTTCGAGCTCGGCCGGCGCACGTACCTGATGGGCATCGTGAACGTCACGCCCGACTCGTTCTCCGACGGCGGCCGCTTCCTCGAGCCCTCGGCGGCGATCGCGCACGCCGAGGCGCTGGCCCGTGCGGGCGCCGACATTCTCGACGTGGGCGGCGAGTCGACGCGGCCGGGCGCTTTGCCGGTGTCCGCCGACGAGGAGCTCTCGCGCGTGCTGCCCGTCATCCGCGGCATCCGCGCGCGCCTGCCGTCGGTGCCCATCTCCATCGACACCACCAAGGCGAAGGTGGCGCGCGAGGCGCTGCGCGAGGGCGCGTCGCTGGTGAACGACGTCAGCGGCTTCCGGTTGGATCCGGACCTGCCGCGGGTGTGCGCCGAGGCGAACGCCGCGTGCTGCCTGATGCACATGCGCGGCACGCCCGAGACGATGCAGAAGGACCCGCGTTACGGCGACGTGGTGGAGGAGGTGCTGGCCTACCTCGCCGACGCGGTCGGGCGCGCCGTGGCCGCCGGAGTCGATCGCCGGCGCATCCTCGTCGACCCGGGCATCGGCTTCGGCAAGACCGTGGGCCACAACCTGTTCCTGTTGCGGCGGCTGAAGGACCTGCGCGTGCTCGGGCTGCCGGTGCTGGTGGGCACGAGCCGCAAGTCGTTCCTCGGGCACCTCACGGGCGGCAAGGTACCGGCCGAGCGCATCGTCGCCACGGCGGCATCCGTGGCGGCGGTGGCGGTGTTGCGCGGAGCGGACGTGGTGCGTGTGCACGACGTCGCCGAGGCGCAAGACGCCCGCGCGGTCGCCGACGCGATGGCCAGTGCGACCGAGGGCGGTAATCTCTACGAGCCTCCGGGCGTGCGGTGAGTGCGGACGAACGACCGGTTGCTCACCTCCGGGCGGATTCCTACCCTCGCGGGGGCCGGCAGTGGAGGCAGGGACCTGCGCGCTGAAATGCTATACAGGCCCCCGTCAGCGGAGAGGGAGATGGCGTATCGGATGAAGGCGAGTCCCAAGGACGACGGCGCTTCGCAGCGGCTCTTCGGCACCGATGGCGTGCGGGGCGTGGCGAACGTCTACCCGATGACGGCCGAGGTGGCGATGCGTCTCGGCCGCGCGCTGGCCTACCTCATTCGCAACGGCACCCACCGCCACCGCGTGCTGATCGGCAAGGACACGCGGCTGTCCTGCTACATGCTCGAGCAGGCGCTGGCCGCCGGCATCATGTCGATGGGCGTGGACGTGGCGCTGGTGGGGCCTTTGCCGACGCCGGGCATCGCCAACCTCACCACGTCGATGCGCGCCGACGCCGGAGCGGTCATCTCCGCGTCGCACAACCCGTACCAGGACAACGGCATCAAGTTCTTCTGGCGCGACGGTTTCAAGCTGCCCGACGAGACCGAGGCGAAGATCGAGGATCTCATCGCGTCGAACACCATCGACCATTTGCGGCCGACCGCGACGAAGATCGGCCGCGCGGTGCGGCTCGACGACGCCCGCGGCCGGTACGTCGTGTTCCTCAAGAACACGTTCCCGCGCGAGCTCTCGCTCGAGGGAATGACCATCGCCGTCGATTGCGCCAACGGAGCTGGCTACAAGGTCGCGCCCGAGGTGCTGGAGGAGCTGGGCGCCAAGGTGATTCGCCTCGGCGTCGAGCCCGACGGGAAGAACATCAACCACAAGTCCGGAGCGCTCTTTCCCGAGAACGTGGCCAAGGCGGTGCTGAAGCACGACGCGCAGCTGGGCATCGCGCTGGACGGAGACGCCGACCGGCTCATCGTCGTCGACGAGAAGGGCAACGTGGTCGACGGCGACGCCATCATGGCCATCTGCGCCGGGGAGATGGTGGCGCGCAAGCAGCTCGCCAAGAAGACGCTGGTGGCCACGGTGATGTCCAACCTTGGCCTCGATCGCGCGGTGGGGCGTTGGGGCGTCAAGGTGACGCGTACCCGCGTCGGCGACCGCTACGTCGTCGAGGAGATGCGCAAGCACGGCTACAACTTCGGCGGCGAGCAGTCGGGACACCTCATCTTCCTCGACCACGCCACCACCGGTGACGGCATGCTGGCCGCCCTGCAGCTGTTGGCGGTCATCTGCCGCAAGGAGAAGCCGCTCTCGGAGCTGACGAAGATCTTCGAGCCCGTGCCGCAGACGCTGCTGAACGTGCTGGTGAAGCGCCGCCGCGAGCTGGGCGAGCTGCCGTCGGTGATGCGCTGCATCCGCAACGTCGAGCAGAAGCTCGGCAAGACGGGGCGCGTGCTGGTGCGCTTCTCGGGGACCGAGCAGAAGGCCCGTGTGCTGATCGAGGGCCCGGATCGGGCGAGGAACGACCAGTGCGCCAAGGAGATCGCCGAGGCGATCACGCGCGAGCTCGGCTGACCGGCATCAGAACCGTGCCACCACGACGCCCTGGGGCGCTGCGCGCGCCTCTTCGGCGGCAAGTGCGCGCTCGGAGCGGTACTCGGAGAAGATCGCCGCGCCGATCGCCGGCGCCAGCGACAGGACGCCCAGCCCCCACGGGCCGAACGCGGCCATGGCGACGGCCGCGACGAGGAAGGCGACCGGGTAGATGACGTAGAGGGCTCCGATGCCGAGCGCCACGCCGACGATGGGCGCCCACGGCTCGGCGTGCGAGTCGAGCAGCCGCCCGATGGCGTAGACGGGCCCGGCAGTGCCCAGGAAGAAGCCGATGATGCCCCCGATGGCCGTGCCTATGCCGCAGCTCAAACCGCAGCCGAACAGCGCTCCGCCGACCTCGGTGCCGACCATCGCCAGGCCGTACGCGCCCGCCGTGCCGCCGATGGCTCCGACGAGCGAGCCGAGGACGAGGCGCGCCGTCCGCGAGCCGCTGTCGGCCGACACCTGCGGGTCCGTCGTCACGGTGCTGGCAGGGGGCGGGGCTGGAGTCGAAGGGGGCGCTTCGATCAGCGGCGGCGGTGTCGGAGCGAGCGGCGCATTGGCCTGAGTCAAGCTCAGAAGCGTCAGGGCGAGCACGGCCGCCATCGCGAGGAGTGTAGCCGATCGCGTGGGCGCGCTTGCGGGTGACGGGTTCACCACGACCGGGGAGCCGGAGCACGACCGATTCGCGGGGCGGTTGCATGAAGCTCTGCCGGGACGGACACGCAACAGCCCGTGCGGAGCGCGGAGCGAAGCCCGCGTTCCGAGTGTCGCCGCGCCGCGAGTGCTGTCGCCCGCCGCGCCGCGAGTGCCGTCCCCCGCCGCGTCGGAGTGCGTCGCCCGTGCCACGCTCGGATGACGCCGCGCGAGCATCGTCGGAAGTGGCGCACGGGCAACTCGCCGTCTTCGCGCTGGGTCGGCTACGTTCGAGGTGGTGCACCTTCAGCGATTCTCCGTCGCGTTCGAGTACCCGGTCGCGTTCACCGAGGACGTGTTCGCGACCGACTGCCCGGTGCTCGCGGATCTGCTGGCCCGACGGGAACCGCATCGCCGTCACCGCGTCTCGTTCATCATCGATCGTGGCGTCTGGGGGGCACACCCGCTGTCGGACCGCATTCGTGCCTACGGCGACGCTCACGCGGGGCGGGTCGAGCTCGCGGGGGAGCCGCTCGTCGTGGACGGCGGCGAGGCGGCCAAGAACGATCCGCGGCTGGTGGAGGCTCTGCTCGAACGCTTCGCGTCGCTGCGGCTCGACCGGCACTCCTTCGTCATCGCCGTCGGCGGAGGGGCGGTGCTCGATCTCGCCGGCTACGCCGCGGCCATCGCGCACCGGGGCATCCGCCTCGTTCGGCTGCCCACCACGGTGCTGGCGCAGGCCGATTCGGGCGTCGGAGTGAAGAACGGCATCAACCTCTTCGGGAAGAAGAACTTCATCGGCACGTTCGCTCCACCCTGGGCCGTGGTGAATGACCGGAAGCTCCTGTCGTCGCTCCCGCGCCGAGACGTCATCGCCGGCATGGCGGAGGCGGTGAAGGTGGCGCTGATAGGCGACGCGTCGTTCTTCGAGTGGATCTCCGACAACGCGAACGCACTGGCAAAAGGTGACGCCGCGCGGGTGGCCGAGTTGGTTCGCCGGTGCGCCGAGCTCCACCTGCGCCACATCGCCACCGCCGGAGACCCGTTCGAGCTCGGCAGCGCACGCCCATTGGACTTCGGCCACTGGGCCGCCCACAGGCTCGAGTCGTTGACCGCGCACCGGCTGCGGCACGGCGAGGCGGTCTCCATCGGCATGGCCATCGACACGCTGTACTCGGCGCGCGCGGGCCTTCTGGCGGAAGGTGACGCCAGGCGCGTCGTGGAGGCGCTCGAGCGGCTGGGGCTGCCCGTCTACGACGAGGCGCTCGAGCTCCGTCAGGGCTCGCGCCGGGCGGTGCTCTCGGGGCTCGACGACTTCCGCGAGCATTTGGGAGGAGAGCTCACGGTGACGCTTCTTCGGGCCATCGGGCGTGGCGTCGATGTCCACGCGATGGACGAGGCGCGGCTCGAGCAGGTCTTCGCCGACCTGGCGCGGAGGCGGCCGTGAAGCTCTCCTGTCCGGGCGAGCCGCACCTCACGTACTGCACCAATATCCACCCGGGCGAGTCCTGGGACGAGGTGCGCCAGAACCTCGAACGTTACGTTCTCGCGGTACGCGAACGCGTCGCGCCGAATCGGCCGTTCGGCGTCGGGCTCAGGCTGTCGGGCCGCGCAGCGCGCGAGCTCGAGGGCGAACGACTCGATCGCCTGCGCGACTTTCTCGCTGCGCACGGGCTCTACGTCTTCACCATCAACGGCTTCCCGTACGGTCCATTCCACGGGCAACCGGTCAAAGAGCGCGTCTACCTCCCCGATTGGCTCGACGCCGAGCGCGTGCGTTACTCGGACCGGCTGGCGTCGATTCTGTCGACGCTCTTGCCCGACGGCGTCGACGGCAGCGTCAGCACCGTCCCAGGAGCGTTCAAGCCGCGCGTCGACTCGGAAGCGGCTGCGGACCAGATCGCCCGGAACATTCTGGAGCACGCCGCGACGCTGTGGTCGCTCCACCAGCGCACCGGTAGGCGCGTCTCGCTCGCCCTCGAGCCCGAGCCGTTCTGCCAGCTGGAGACGATCGCCGAGACGGTCGACTTCTTTTCCCGGCGCCTGCACTCGAGCTCGGCGGTGGACGCGTTCGCGCGCCGCGCCGGGGCGTCTCGAAGCGAGGCCGAGGACTTCCTCCGCGCGCACGTGGGCGTCTGTTTTGACGCCTGCCACATGGCGGTCGAGTTCGAGCCGGTGCGCGAGGCGCTCCAGTCGCTGCGCAGTGCCGGCATCCGCATCTGCAAGATTCAGATCAGCGCGGGGCTCCGCATCGACCCGGTGGGGCCGGAGGCGCTCGAGGCGCTGAAGCCTTACGCCGAGGGCGTTTACCTGCACCAGGTGGTCGAGCGGTCGTCGGCGGGCCTGACCCGCTGGCTGGACCTGCCGGAGGCGCTGAAGGCCGCGCGCGATGGCCAGCGGGAGTGGCGGGTGCACTTCCACGTTCCGCTCTTTCGCGAAAAGCTCGGCCCGTTTCACACCACGCAGGCGTACCTGCGCGAGCTGTTGGACGTCGTCCGGCAGGAGAGCGTCTCGCCGCACCTCGAGGTCGAGACGTACACGTGGGAGGTGCTCCCCGAAAAGCTGCGGGCGCAAGGAATCGTCCACGACGTCGCGCGCGAGCTGGCCTGGGTGCTGGACCGGCTGTCGTGAACGGTGTTTGCTCAGGCGCGTGCGCGCTCTCCTCGCCGCCGCCGCGGTGCTCCTGACCGGCTGCTTCGACGTGCTCGAAGAGGTGTGGATCGAGCCTGACGGCTCGGGCCGCGCGCACATCGAGCTGGGCATGCCCGCGGCGCTGATGCACCTGGCCAAGGCGGCATCGAGCGCACAGGGCGTGAGCCTCTCATCGGAGGCGAAGGCCGCCGCGGAGCGGCTCCGCAAGGAGCCCGACGTCGTCCGCGTCCGTTTCGAGGAGAAGGAGGAAGGCGGGCAGTACCGCGCGGTGTACGAGGTCGAGGTACGCGACGTCACCAAGCTGCCCGAGCTCCTCCGCCGCGGCGCGGGCCCGCAAAAGCTCGAAGGCTTCCGGTTCGAGATCTCCCGGCTCGACAACGGCAACTTCCAGTTCGTGCAGAAGATGGGCCGGTTCGATCCCGGCATTCAGGCCGCCAACGCCGTGCTCGGGGAACGGACCGTCACCGTGCGCGTCCACGGCCGGCGCATCGTGGGGACGAACGGCAGGCTGAACGAGAAGGCCGACACCGCGGAGTGGAAGTTGTCCGTCCCCGATCTCGCGTCGGGCGCCGAGTTGAAGGCCGAAGTGCAGGCCGGAGCGCCCGTCTGGGTCTGGGCGGGTGTCATCGGTGTGCCGCTGGCGCTGCTCATGCTCGTGCTGCTCCGGGCGCGGAGGATGAGGCGGGCGTGAGGCCGTCGGGCGGGCAGGGTGCGGCGCTGGCGGCGGCCGTGCCGCGGTGGCGGACGTACCTCGAGCTGGGTCGGGTTTCGAACCTGCCCACGGTGTGGAGCAACGTGCTCGCCGGCGTGCTCGTGGCGAAAGGACCGCTCGAGCCATCGCTGCTCGCGGCGCTCCTTTCGGCGTCGTCGCTCTTCTACGTCGGCGGCATGTACCTGAACGACGCGTTCGACCGGCACGTCGACGCGCGCGTGCGGCCGGAGCGGCCCATTCCGTCGGGGCGCATCTCTGCAGTCGAGGTTTTCGCGATCGGCTTCGGCATGCTGGCCGCGGCATTGGGGCTGCTTCTGTGGAACGCGCTGGCGTCGGGACGGCCCGGTGGCCTCGCCTCCGTCGGCTCGGGAGGGGCGCTCGCGGGCGCCATCGTCCTCTACGACGCCTGGCACAAGGGCAACCCCATCAGCCCGTTCCTGATGGGGGTCTGCCGGATGCTGGTGTACGTCACCGGGGCGCTCGCGGCCTCCGGCCGGGTCGATGGCGATGTCGTCGGTGCGGCGCTCTCGCTGCTCGCGTACCTCATCGGGCTGACCTACGTGGCCAAGCAGGAGAGCTTCTCCGAGGTGAAGAACCTCTGGCCGCTGCTGTTCCTTCTGGCGCCGTTCGTCTACTGCGGGGCGTTGCTCCTGCGCGAGCCCACGGCCGCCATGCCCTACGTCGCGTTCGCGACGTGGGTCGTCTACTCGGTGCGGCTCGTCGTGCAGCGGCAGATCGGCCGCGCGGTGGTGAGCCTCATCGCCGGCATCTCGCTGCTCGATGCCACGCTCATCGCGGTTGCCGGGTCGCTTTCGGCTGCCGCGGCCGCGTGCGGCGCCTTCGGCGCGACGTTGTTCCTCCAGCGCTTCGTCCGCGGAACCTGACGTCTCGTGCCCGGGGCTTCCACAACGGCGCCCCCGTGCTTACCCCTGGGCGATGAGGCGTGGAGGGCCGATGGTTCGTGGGGCAGGCGTGTGTGCGCTCGCCATCGTGCTGGTGAGCGTGGGTTGTCGGCATCGCGACGTGAGGAAAGAGGTGCTGCTCGGGCGAAAAGAGCGTATTCCGGTCGAGCGCGCCTCCGAGCCAGCGCGGGAACGCCCCACCGCGCCGGTGGCGGAGGTCGGTGAGGGCGACGAGGCCGAGCTGCTCGAGCGCATGTTCGAGCAGGAGCCGGCGGACATCGAGCCGCTCACCGGCAGGGACACCGAGTGGCTCAAAGATGCGGCGCGCGCGGCGCAGGAGGCCAACCCGTCACAGCGGTACAAGACGCTGAACGAGGTGGTGCTCGTCGAGGTGGTCGCGGTGGGCCGTTTGTCGAGCGTTGGTCAGCGCACGGTCCGGATTGTCGATGCCGAGGGAAACCTGATCGTGCTGCAGATTGCTCCCCACTCGGTGGTGACGCGCGGTCGCGAGCGGTTCCCGATCGATCAAATCGAGGAAGGGACTCCCGTGCGGGCGACGTACGTCCTGACGGGCGACGGTGACTCGGTGCTGCGGCGGCTCGAGGTGCCTCGCCGCTGACGTCATGAGGCGAACACGTGCCCCAGCACGAGGCGTTTGACGTCGGTCGCCTCGACAGGGCCGTCCGGGAGCAGCCGCGGCTCGGACGTCATGAAGACCGGCCCCTTTTCGAGCGAGTCGGTGAGCCGCCCGTGCGAGCCCTTCACCAGGCTCGCGTCGAGCGGAATGACGTCCATCAGGTATCGGAAGCCGGCGAGCTTCTTGAGCATGGTCCAGGCGACCTTGAGCTTCGGAGCAAGCAGCTTCGGGTCGACGAAGAGCTCGACCGGGTCGTACCCGGGCTTGCGGTGGATGTCGACGGTGCGTGCGTACTCGGGCGCCTTCGCGTCGTCGAGCCAGTAGTAATAGGAGAACCAACGGTCGGCCCGGCTGACGGCGACCAGCTCGCCGGCGTTGGGGTGATCGATTCCGGCCGCGCGCTTGCCCTCGCCGTCGAGCCCCTCGAGCAGCCGGTTCACCTCGGGCACCCGCTCGGCATCGCGCACGTACACGTGCGCCACCTGGTGATCGGCCACCGCGAACGCCGTCGAAGCGCCCGGGTCGAGCTTCTCGCGCCCGAGCTCCTCGCGCACCGCGATCAGCCCGGCCTGGCGCAACGCCCGGTTGATGTGCACCGAGCCAGTCACGGCCGTGATGCCGTACTCCGAGAGGACGACCACCCGGGCGCCCTGCCGC
>FWPU01009879.1_pt1 | contig 14679 bp, 9 predicted proteins | sample 2228361 | NCBI WGS metagenome assembly FWPU01 (sample SAMEA103939777, study PRJEB20133) | metagenome
GGGATAGTATAGCACCAAGGCCTGCAATGGCCAGGCCGTTTTTCGGTACATCCCCCCCGCACCCACCGGCTTCCGGTGCAGGGGGGCTCCTACCCCACTTCAGTGTACCCTCTCCCGACCGGGAGAACCCGACGCCGACAAGACGCCTGCCCGACGCTCCCCCGACAGGCCCAAAGAAGGCCCCCCCGCTCCCCGCCGGAGACAGACAGGGGGGCCGGGGTTGAGGATGGGGCCGGCCCTTACCGCCCGACCATGTTGTAACTAGCCCCAAAATCGCCCCCGGTCGGGGAGCCGCAGGCCCCCCCCGACACGCTCAAGCGGGCGATGTTGTGGATGCCGCCCAATGCCCCCCCGCCGGCCGAGGTCGCCTTGACCGAGTAGCCTCCCTGCGCCACCCCCTCGCTTGGCCGAGATCCCGTTGACGACCAAGCGCCAATGGGTCCGGGATTTGTCGGAGGAATATCCCGTGCGACTGCTGTGCGAGGTCTTGATTTCCAAGTTCGTATTCCTACTTAAGTTTGAGTCACCCCAAAATTTGTGCTATAATGGACTTGGCCGGCCCCCGTAGCTCAGAGGATAGAGCGCAGGTTTCCTAAACCTGGCGTCGGCGGTTCGAATCCGTCCGGGGGCACTGAGGGCAAGCCCGGCGCGGTGGATGGGCCTTTCCACCCGGCCCCGCTTCCTCCTGGTTGTTCGAGTTGAACTGGAGGGAAAAAATGTCTGCTCTGTCCCCCGACCTTCGTCGGGGCGCGTCGCTGCTGTTCCTGGTCTTTCTGTCACTGCCCCTTCTGCTGCCGGCCGGCCATCCCCCTCGGCAGGAACGCCCCCGCATCATGGTTCCCCACCCCGACCGGCTGGCCCAGTGGATCGAGGAGGGTACGCTGCCCGCACACCTCCGCGACCCCCTCTTTTTCCAGAGAAAGGGCCTGGAACGACCCGCCGAACGCACCTTTCAACCGAGTGGCCCGATCAACGCCCTGGCCGTTGTGGTCGAGTTCAGCGACCACGCCCGCACCGTCACCGCCTCCTTCTTTGACAGCCTCATCTTTGCCCCCCCGGTGGGCGGGCGCGGCTCGGTGCGCGACTACTATGACGAGGTCTCTTACGGCCAGGTGGATATCGTTACCGTGGACTTGCCCAGCAGCCTGGGCTGGCAGATGGCCCCGCTGACCTACGCCTACTATGTCAACGGGAACTATTGCTTCAGCTCCTATCCCCGGAACTGCCAGAAATTGGCCGAGGACATTGTGGACGCGATCAACCCGCTGGTGGACTTTGCCCAGTACGACGCCGACGGCGACGGCATCATGGAGCCGATTATGCTGGTTCACTCCGGCCCCGGCGCCGAGTTTACCAACAACCCCAACGACATCTGGTCGCACTCCTGGATGCTGGCCTTCCCCCGATTCTACGACGGGGTGACCATTGACCGCTACGTGACCATGCCGGAGTACTGGCAGACGGTGAGCCCGGTAAACAGCGATATGACGATCGGGGTCTTTTGCCACGAGATGGGCCACGGCTTTTGGGGCCTGCCCGACCTCTACGACTATGGCTACGACTCGAACGGCGTCGGCGACTGGAGTTTGATGTCCTACGGCTCCTGGAACGGCCCCAACAGCGGCGGTTGGGGTTCTGACGGCAGTTCGCCGGCCTGGCCCGATGCCTGGTGCCGCCGGAAGATGGGCTTTGACTCGGTCGTCCACATCCTCAACCCGCTCAGTGCTGTCTTTCTCCCGGTGGAAGGGAACCAGAACGCCATCGGCTACATGAAAAGCGGCACCCTGAACACGCAGGAATACTTTTTGCTGGAAAACCGCCAGCAGATTCTCGGCACCTACGACGAGTACCTCCCCGGCAGCGGCCTGCTCATCTGGCACGTGGACGATATGGTAGCCACGAACAATAACCAGTGCACGATGATCCCGCACTGCTGGGGGGCCTGCAGCAGCACCCACTACCATGTGGCCCTGGAACAGGCCGATGGACTGGACGATCTGGAGTTCAACGTCAACCCGGGAGACCCCGGCGACCCCTTCCCCGGTAGCACCGGCCGCACCTTCTGGCAGCCCTACTTGATGAACCCCGGCATCAACCCTGAAAGCGGCTCCTGGTACGACAGCGGCTGCACCCTCGATTCCTGCATTGACCTGACCAACATCGCCTGCCAGCCGCTGGGCAACTGCATGGCCCAGATCAACCGGGCCCTCTGCCCCGGCGACGAAGCCACGGCGGACCTGGGGGATGCCCCGGCCGGCCAGAACAGCCTGGGCCTGACGATGACGGCCTACTTCCCGGTCGGCCCGCTGCCCTGGGTCCCGGCCCGCTTCCCCACCGTTTACCTGCCCGCGCCGAACGTCCCCGGGCCGCGCCACATGTCGCCCTCCGCCGATGCCTGGCTCGGACGGACGGTCTCCGGCGAGCGCCAGGCCGACTGGCAGCCCGACCAGGACGGGCCGACCAACATCAGCCCCACGTTGGACTTGGCCGATGTGGACAGCGTTGCTTCCTGGCCCTTTGTGGATGACGGCCTGCTCCTGCCCGTGCCGCTGACCCCCTGCCGGTCATCCACCTTCCCCTTCACCCTGACCGTGGCCACCGGCCGGCCGACGATGAACCGCCTTGTCAACGCCTGGTTCGACTGGAACCGCGACGGCGACTGGGGTGACCTCCTCCTCTGCCCCGATGGCAGCCCCGTGCCGGAGTGGAGCGTCCAGGACATGGTCACCCAGTTGGGGCCGGGTTCCCATCCACTGGTCTCCACGCCCCTTGTCCCCGTCATCACCGTCTGGCCCGACTTGCCCTTCGAGGCCTGGATGCGCCTCTCGGTGGCCGAGGCCCCGGCCCCGGTGCCTCAGGATGGCCGCGGCCCGGTGCAGCAGTACGCCTACGGCGAAACCGAGGACTATCCCCTCTTCCTGGAAGCCATCCTGTTCAAGTCGGCCAACCTGGACCACGACCCCGTCCCCGGTGAGCGGGTGACCTACCGGATCGAACTCCAGGCCCTGGGCAACATCCTGGGCGGCGGTGCGGTCATTTCGGATGTCCTGCCGGCCGGCATCGAGTATGTCGGCTCGGAACCGCCGGGCCACTATGACCCGCTGGCCCGTACCGTTACCTGGTCCACCACCCTGGACCCGGTCATTGCCCGGTCCTTCAGCCTGACGGTGCGGGTGACCGGCGCGCCCGGCGACACCATCACCAACACCGCCCTGCTCTTCTGGGGCGGAAACCTCTGGAGGAACGCTTCCTTTAGCTTCCGCGTGGGCGAGGGTTGCGCGCCGGGCGACCCCACGGCGGCCTTTACGGTGACCCAACCGGCCTGCGTCTCGGCGACGGTCTCGTTCACCAACCTGACCACGGGGACGCTCCCCATCACCTACACCTGGGACCTGGACGGCGACGGCCTCACCGACAGCACCGCCGAGCACCCCACCTGGCATTACACTGCGGCCGGCCTCTACACCGTGACGCTGACCGCCACCAACGCCTGCAGTCAGAGCACCTACAGCCGGCCGCTTACTGTGTCGCAGCCGCTGATGGGGCTGGCGATCGCGGGGCCGGCCGGCCTGCTCGTTGGCCAGGAGGGCCTCTATACCGCCCAGCCCACACCCCCCGACGCCACCGACCCGCGCTACGAGTGGGATAACGGCCTCGTCGGCATCACTGCCACCTATTCCTGGAGCACGCCCGGCCAGTACACCATCGCCCTCACCGGCAGCAACGCCTGCTCGCTGCTGACGGCCACGCTGGATGTGGTCGTCACGACCGAGTGCGTCTCGCTGACCGGCGTGGTCATCAGCGGGCCGGTGGACCTGGAGGTGCAGCAGGCGGGTACCTACTTGGCCCAACCGCAGCCGCCCACGGCAACCACCCCGACCTACCTCTGGTGGAACGGGGACACCGCCGCGCAGACGGTAGTCAGTTGGACGCTACCCGGCCTTTACACCGTTGCCGTGACGGCGACCAACTGCCAGACGGTCGTGGTCACGGACACGCTTCGGGTGCTGGTCCGGCCGGCCGAGGGGCAATGGCAGGTCTACCTGCCCCTGGTGTTCAAGTCGCCGTAGGACTGGTTGGCAGGAGCCGTTGGGGCAGGGCATATCCCTGCCCCAACGCAAGGCGGAGGGGCCGGCGGATGAGTTGCTTTCAGGACGCCATAGTCATCTGGCAGGGAACGCCCATCTCCTATCACGTCCTGGAACCTGAAGAGGAGGGGTCATGATGAAAAAAGGGGCGAGGAAAAGCGGCCGGCCGGCCGGGTCCCTGGTCGCCATCTCGTTGCTCCTGACCGCCTGTGGGACGGTTCCGCTCTCCTCCCCAACGGCCCCCGCCCCAACCGTCCCCTCCGCCGTCCCCCTGTCCACCCGCCCGGAGCCCGGCGCGCTGCCCCCCTGCGGCCCGCTCTGGCCGGAGGGGGAACCGCTGACCCTGCGCGGCCTCTACCGCACCTCCGACGGGCAGGGCTATCTGGACCTCTTTCACGAACAGGCGGACGCGCCCCCCTGCCGGGCACGCCTCTTCCTGCTGAACGGGGACCTGGGCCTGGGACCGGTCGAGTGGGCCGACCCACCCTACCTGGAGGTGACCGGCCAACTCTCCTCCGAACGCTGGTCCTCCCTGGGGCTTTGGGACCTGCGGGTGGAAAAGTGGTCCTCGCTCCCCTTCGATCCGGAGGCGGTCCGCTCGGCCTGCCGGGAGGCGGTGCGGGTCCAGGCCGCCGCGCTCGCATCGCTGGACTGGGCCGCCCTGGCCATGTCCTCCTACTACAGCGACACGCTGGGGGTTCGCCCGGCCTGGGGAGACCCGGCCGGCCTGAAGGTGCAGATCCTGGCCGCCGACGAGGTCCGGCCCCTCTTCCTGGTGCAGATAGACGGGCCGGAACTGCCCGCCTCCCGCCCGCTGGTGCGCCGTTGGGCGGCGGTGGAGTGCCTCTACGACCTGGAGGCAGGTCGGGTGCGCTCCCTGGTGGCAACGATTCGCGGGGAGGTGCAGGAATAAGGCCGGCTCAGGGGAGCAGGTCCTTCCGCATCCGCAGCCACCGCTCCTCCCCCAGGAGCCACCTGGTCAGAAACGACGAGCGGGTCCGTTCCTCCCGGTAGCCCAACTGCCGGTAGAGGCGAATCGCCGCCCGATTCTCCGCGCTCACATCCAGCACCAGGGCATGCAGGTTCCAGCGGCGGGCCATCTCCTCGGCGTAGGTCAGCATAGCCCGGCCGACCCCCCGCCGGCGCAGGGGCGCGGCCACCGCCACATCGGAGATATAGACCTCATAGCGGCCGGCCGGTTGGTCCAAGAGCGACATGTACAGGACCAGCCGCAGTCCTCCCCACAGCCCCAACTCCCCCAGGAGGATGCCCAGGACGCGGAAGGGGGAGGGCTCGGGGTCATTCCAGCGGCGCAGGGCGATCGTCCCGGCCACCCGGCCGTCCAGTTCGGCCACATAGAGACCGGGCAGGCCCCGGGGAGCCTCCAGGGCCAGGATGCGGGCGGTGACCCGGCCGGCCCGCTCCAGATGCCGGCCAAAGGCGGCCCGAAATTTGTCCCGAAACCCCTCTACCAAGACCTCGGCGACCATCTCCAGGTCCTCTGAGCGGGCCGGCCGCACCTCAATCGGCTCAGGCATAGCGCAGCACCTCCGCAACGCTCAACCTGGCCGCCGCCAGGGCCGGCAGCAGGCCGGCAACAGCACTCAGCAGCAACGCCAGAAGCAGGCTCAGCAGGATATCCCCGGGGAGAATGGTAAAACGAAGGGAGATCAGGGTCGTGCCGATCAGGTGGGTCAGCCCCCGGGCCACGGCCCAACCGAGCGGGACGCCCAGGAAAAAGCCCAGACCACCCAACGTCACCCCTTCCAGGAGAAAGAGGCGCAGCAGTTGTGGGCGCAGCACGCCCAGGGCCCGCAGCACCCCGACCTCCCGACGCCGCTCCACCACATTCAGAACCTGCGTGTTGGTGATGCCCACCGTCCCCACCGCGCTCACAATGACCGTCATCGCATAGAGCAGACCGGTGATGATGCGGGTGCCCGCCTCGGCGTCGCGCCGACCGGCGTACATCGGCTCCATCGCCGGCATAAAGCGGCGGAACCTGCGCTCCAGCGCGTCCAGAATCTGGTCCACGCCGGCCGGGTCGCTCCGGGCGAGCCCCAGGGCGTAGAGGTTGCTCCATTCGCCCACGCCACCCAACTGCTGCACCGTCTTGAGCGGCGCAAAGACCTTGCCGAGCGGGGCATCGCCCAGGCCAAAGATGGCCTCGTCCCGGACAATCCCGACGACCTTCATCCGGCGGGGTCTCCCCCAGACCTCGATCTCGATGACCGCCCCAACCCGGTGTCCCTGGCGTTGGGCCAGGTCCAGCGAGAGGACCAGGCTGTCATACTCGCCGGGGTCGTACCAGCGGCCGGCCACCAGGTCGTGGCGGTAGAGGGTACTCTCCGCCGGGACGCCCCAGAGGCGCACCGATTCCCCTCCCACGACGCAGGAGAGGATCATCCACCCCTCAGCCTGTTCGACGCCGGGGACGGTGCGCAGGGAGGCGGCGAGGGGGGCCGGCGGGGGTCTGTCGAACCAGACCCAGGCGTCGGCGGCATAGATGTCAAAGAGGGTGCTCACCGAGGAGCGGAGCGAGGCATGGGTGGCGCGGCCGGCCAGAAAGGCCCCTACCGCCACCATCACCACCAGGAGCGTGGTCAGGCTGCGGGCCGGCCGCCGGATCATGTTGCGCAGGGCCAGGGCGGCCGGTGGGGGCAGGGAGAAGCGCTGCCAGAAGGGCCGCCGCACCTCGGCGCGGATGCCGTACTCGAACAGGGCCCGGCGCACGCTGATGGCGCTGCCCCGCCAGGCCGGCACCAGAGCAGCCGCCAGGGTAACGCCCAACCCGACCAGCAGGCCCAACCCGAGCGACAGCGGCTCCAGGTAGAACGCCCCGATCCCCACATTCAGCCACCGGCTCAGGTAGAGGAGCAGCCCCCACCCCCCGGCAAACCCCGCCGCCAGGCCGAGGAACGTCCCGATCAGGGCATAGACCAGCCCGTTCCCCAGATACACCCCCACAACCTGCGGCCGCGTTCCCCCCAACGCCTTGAGGATGCCGATCTCGCGGACCTCCTCGGCCATCGTCGCGGCCATCGTGTTGACGACCAAAAAGCCGCTGATGACCAGCCCCATCACCGAGAGGGCCGCCATCATCTGCAGGAGCGAGCGGAACTCGCGATACCCGGTCGCCCTTTCGGGGTCGTGCACCTCCAGCGAGCCTTGGAGGTGGCTTTGCTCCAACGCCTCCTTGATCGGGGAAAGGGCCTGTTCCCGCCGGTCGGGGTCGCGCAGGCGGATGAGCAGGCGGTTATCGCCGTGGGTGTGGAGAAAGGAGCGGACCTCGCCGGCGGGCAGATAGCCGATCGTCAGGCGCATCAGGCTGGCCGAGGGGTAGTAGGGGGTACGGGTAAAGCCGCTGACGGTAAAGGCGCGGACCTCGCCGCGAGGGCCGCGCAGGAGCACCTGCTGGCCCAGTTCGACCGGGCTGAGGTCGCGGGCCGAGATCTCCAGGGCAATCTCGCCCCGCCGGGGCATGTGCCCTTCCAGCACCTCCATCTGGTTCACACGGACGGCGTCGGGGTCTTCCAGGCCCTGGAGTTCGATGTCGAGCCAGCGGCCGCCACTGCCCCGCCACTTGGCGTAGGTGACGGCGCGCCGCTCCACCGCCTCGACCAGGGGCAGGGTCTCCAGAAAACGGGCGACGTTGGGGCCGATGTCCCAACTATAGACGGTCATGTCGGCGTGGGACTGGTGCTGGTAGGCCCGTCGCTGCGCCCGGATGAGGCCGCGGCCGGCCAGGGCAACGGCGACCACGCCGGCTACCCCTACGGCGATTCCGAGGATGGTGAGCAGGGAGCGGGCCGGCCGTACCCGCAGGTCGCGCCAGGCTTTGTTCAGCAGAAGGGACACCGTCTTTCCACCCGACCCTGTCAGATGCTGCCGTGTTTCCCCAGGGCCTCGCCCAGCCGGTGGTAGGTGCCATGGACGTAGAGGAGCAGGTCGGCGCGGGTATACTCGATGCGGCCCTGCTCGTCCAGAACCTCCTCATCGGCCTGCACGGCCACCACCTCGCCCAGGAAAAGGTCGTGGCTGCCTACCGTAACGCTTTGCCGCACCACGCACTCCAGCTGGATGGGGCACTCGGCGATCAGGGGGACCTGCACCTGCGAGGCCGGGAGCGGGGTCAGACCGCAGAGGGCAAACTTGTCCTGGTCGCGCCCCGAGACGGTCCCGCAAATATCCACCGCCTGTAGCAGTGCCCTCGTGGGCAGGTTGATGACGAACTGGCCGAGGTCGCGAATCAGGTGGTGCGAGTAGCGGCTGGGGCGGACGGCGATGCCCACCGTTGGCGGGTCGGAGCAGAGCGTGCCCACCCAGGCCAGGGTGATGATATTGGGCCGCTTCACACCGCAACTGACCAAAACGACCGGGAGCGGGTAAAGGGCGGTAGAAGGGCGTCGGAATCGTTTCATCATCGCTGCGGCCTGGCCGTTTCTTCTGCGCTTACGGCTGGATCTTCCAAGGAAAGGAAACGGCCCACCGGACCTCCTTTCTGGCAAAAGGCCGGGGCTTGACCCCGCCTAAAGCATCCGAAAACCCGCAGGGCGGCCCTTCCAGGCCGTCCGGGCAGGCTGGAAAGCCCACCCTACGGTGATTTTGGGGTAGGCTCTAACAACCGCCGAATACGTTCCAGCAGGTCGGGAAACTCGAACGGCTTGATCAGGTAATCGTCCGCGCCGGCGTCGTAGCCCCGGGAGATGTCCTGCGCCTCGTCGCGCACGCTAAAGATGACCACAGGGAGGTTGCGGACGGCCTTGATCTGACGGCAGAGTTCCCAGCCGGTGATGTAGGGCATGTTCAGGTCAAGGAGCACCAGGTCAGGCTGAAACGACTCAAAGACCTGCATTGCCTCACGAGAGTCCGAGACGGCCGAGACGACAAAGCCGGCGTTTTGCAAAAAGCGGGCCAGAATCTGGTTCATCGCCAGGCTGTCGTCAATGATCAGAATCTTGCGCTCCACCGCGTTCCTTATCTCCATGCCTGGGTTATGCCTCGCCGGACGGCCCTGCGGGAGCCAGGGGGCGCAGGATGTCGCCAATCGTGGTCAGCAGGTAGGGAATCTCGAACGGTTTGGTCAGATAGGCGTCGGCCCCGGCCTCGATACCCCGCCGGGCGGCCTCGCTTTCGGCCTGCACGGTCAGCAGGATAACCGGGGTGTTCGAATGTCTCTTGATGCGTCGGCAGACCGCTACACCGTCAAGTCCGGGCAGGTTCACGTCCAAAAGGACCAGATCGGGCTGGACCCTTTGAAAACACTCCCAGCCGGCCGGCCCCTCGCACTCGCTGATTACCTCATATCCGGCCCGCCGGAGCACGTGCTCTAAGAGCCGGCGGATGTCGGCGCTGTCTTCAATGACCAGAATGCGGTGCATCATACCGCTCCTTGATCTCTGGAGAGGGCCTCTCGGTCAAGTTTATCATAGCACAGAAAAAAGTGCCTGTCAAAGTTGCGCAATGGGGGCCGCTGTAGTACAATGTTCTGATGCGGTCTTTTGAGGGCAGGCAAGATGACACAGGGACAGATCATCGTCGAGGGCGCACGCCAGCACAACCTGAAGAACATCCACGTGGAAATCCCCCGCGACCGCCTGGTCGTGGTCACCGGGCTCTCCGGTTCGGGCAAGTCGTCGCTCGTCTTGGACACGATCTATGCCGAGGGGCGACGCCGCTACGTGGAAAGCCTTTCTTCCTACGCCCGCCAGTTCCTGGGGCAGATGGAGCGGCCCGATGTGGACCGCATCGAGGGCCTTTCCCCCACCGTGGCGATTGACCAGCAAGGGGCCGGCCGCAACCCCCGCTCCACCGTCGGCACCATGACCGAAATCTATGACTATCTCCGGCTCCTCTTTGCCCGGGTCGGTCGCCCCCACTGCCCCGGCTGCGGCCGGGAGATCGCCCGCCAGACCCCCACCCAGATGGTGGAGCGTCTCCTGGCCCTGCCCGATGGGGCTCGCCTGCTGCTGCTGGCCCCTCTGGTGCGCGGACGCAAAGGGGAACACCGGCAGGTCCTTGACGATGTGCGCAAGGCCGGCTACGTCCGCGTCCGCGTGGACGGCCAGGTTCACGACCTGGACGAGGAGATTCGCCTGGACCGCTACCGCCCGCACACCATCGAGGTAGTGGTGGACCGACTGATCGTGCGTCGGGACGAGGCCGGCCGGGTCCTTTCCCCCGAACAAAGCCGCCTGGCCGACTCGGTCGAGACAACCCTGCACCTGGGCGGGGGGGGCCTCCTGGTCCTGCTCAACGGAGAGGAGGAACTGCACTTTTCCGAGCGGCTGGTCTGCCTGCACTGCAACATCTCCCTGGACCCCCTGGAGCCGCGCCACTTTTCCTTCAACAGTCCCCACGGGGCCTGCCCCGAGTGTGATGGCCTGGGCAGCGTCCCCGAACTGGACCCCGACCTGGTCGTGCCCGACAAGGGTCGCTCCCTTCTGGGCGGTGCGATCGCCCCCTGGGAGGAGATGGGCCGGCAGTCGGCCGGCTATTACCACCAACTGCTCCGCTCGGTGGCGGCACACTATGGCTTTTCCCCGGACGTTCCGGTGCACGACCTGGCCGCCGAGCACATGGCGATCGTCCTCTATGGCAGCAACGGGGAGGTCATCCGACAGCGCTATCTCGGCCCAGACGGGCAGGAGCGCGTGGTCGAGGCCACCTACGAGGGGGTTATCCCCAACCTGCGCCGTCGCTACCGGGAGACCGGCTCGGCGCGGGTGCACTCCCAGATCGAGCGCTACATGCGGCCGCAGACCTGCCCGCGCTGTCGTGGGGCCCGCCTGCGTCCGGAGAGCCTGGCGGTGCGCCTCCTGGGCCGCTCCATCGCCGAGGTGGTCGAGAGGCCGATTGCCCAGGTGCGGGCCTGGCTGGAGGCACTACTGCCCGACCCGCAATCGCCGTTGAGCGAGAAGGAGCGGCGCGTCGCCCAACCGATCGTCCGCGAACTGCGGGCCCGGCTGGACTTTCTCCACAACGTCGGGCTGGACTACCTGACCCTGAACCGACCCACTGCCACCCTGGCCGGGGGTGAGGTGCAGCGCATCCGCCTGGCCACCCAGATCGGCACGGTGCTGATGGGCTGCATCTATGTCCTGGACGAGCCCTCGATCGGCCTGCACCCCCGCGACAACGCCCGCCTCATCCGCACGCTGGAGCGGTTGCGCGACGGCGGCAACACGATCCTGGTCGTCGAGCACGACGCGGCGATGATTCGAGCGGCCGATTGGGTCATTGACATGGGGCCAGGGGCCGGAGAGCGCGGCGGCGAGGTGGTGGCCGCCGGCCGGCCCGAGGAGATCATGGCCGACCCCAACTCCCTGACCGGACAGTACCTCAGCGGCCGGCGGGCCATCCCCGTCCCCCGCCGTCGCCGCCGGCCGGGGGCGGAGAAACTCGTCCTGGTCGGCGCACGGGAGCACAACCTGAAAAACCTCCAGGTCGAGATTCCCCTGGGGCTGTTCCTCTGCGTGACCGGCGTTTCCGGTTCGGGCAAGTCCTCGCTGGTGCTGGACACCCTCTACCGCCAACTGGCGCGGCTGCTTCACCGGGCCGGCGAGCCGGCCGGCGCCCACGACGCCCTCTACGGCGTCGAGCACCTGGACAAGGTCGTGGCGATTGACCAGTCCCCTATCGGGCGGACGCCCCGCTCCAACGCAGCGACCTATACCGGCGTCCTCACGCCGATTCGCCAACTCTTTGCCCGCGTGCCCGAGGCGCGCATGCGCGGTTACGGCCCGGCCCGCTTCAGTTTCAACGTCAAGGGGGGGCGCTGCGAGGCCTGCGAGGGGGCCGGCATCCTCCAGATCGAGATGCAGTTCCTCCCCGACGTCTATATCCCCTGCGAGGTCTGCCACGGCCTGCGCTACAACCGCGAGACGCTGGAGATTCGCTACAAGGGGCTGAATATCGCCGAGGTGCTGGACCTGACGGTGGAAGAGGCGATCACCCTCTTTCAGAACGTCCTGGCGGTGCGCCACCGCCTGCAGACACTGCACGACGTCGGGTTGGGCTATCTCCGGCTGGGCCAGCCGGCCACAACCCTCTCCGGCGGGGAGGCACAGCGGGTCAAACTGGCCACCGAACTCTCCCGCCGGGCCACCGGCCGCACCCTCTACGTCCTGGACGAACCGACCACGGGGCTGCACTTTGCCGACATCGAGCGGCTGCTGGCCGTCCTGAACCGGCTGGTGGACGCCGGGAACACGGTCGTGGTGATTGAGCACAACCTGGATGTGATCAAGGCAGCCGACTGGCTGATTGACCTGGGCCCGGAGGGGGGCGAGGCCGGCGGCTCTATCGTCGCCCAGGGCCCACCGGAGGAGGTCGCCCGCGTCGAGGCCAGCCACACGGGGCGCTTCCTGCGAGAGGTCCTGTAGGGCAACTCCTTGCCGGCAGGAATTGCCCCCCCGAGAGGGGTAGCATAATCCTCACCCCCCCTGAAGCAAGGCCAGCCGCAGGGCCGGGATTTCGAACAGGCGACACCAGCGGGCCAGGGCGCGGTTGAGCAGGGCGAGGGAGATGCCGGCCGCACCGGCCTCCCGGGCCAGCAGCGCGGCATCCCACCGGGAGAAGAGGAGGAGCAGGCTCGCCGCCCGCAGCCCCGGCCACAGCGAGGGGTAGCGCAGGGCCTGCTTGCCCCCAATAAACTGGCGCAGGAAGCGGTCGAGAAAGCGGTCCGCCGCCGGCCCGTCCACCCAGGCAAGCGGCCGCCAGGCGGCCTCCGGCTCCCCGGCCAAGGCCTCCAGCACCCGGCCGGCCCAGCCAACCCCCTCGTCGCCCTCCGGACTGTCGCTCAGGAGAGAGCGGTTCTGCCGGACAGATCGGGCCAGGTGGCCGGCCGTCGCGGCCAGTTCCTCCGCCGCAGGCACGGGAGCGGGCCACCCCCAGGAGGACTCCCACCGCCGTCGCAGGTCCTCCAGAAAGGCGCGTATATCCCCAGCCGCTAAAGTGGGATGGGCCAGCCAGCCTTCCTCCCAGGCCAGGTACTCGGCCTGCCCGACGGTCCGCTCCCCATCCAGCGGTACCTCGGCAGGCAGTTCATAGACCTCTTCCATCTCCGCCAGGAGACCGCTCAGGCCGCCCAGGGGCTCCCCCGTCTCGTAGGTCTCCCAGATCCAGGGGCACTCGAAGGTCAGGGAAAAGAGCACCCCGTCGGGCAGGGCGACCGGATAGGCCAGGGGAAAGAGGCGGCAGGGAAAGGGCTTGGCCGGGCCGCCCAGCCGTCGGTGTACCCAACAGCGGTTCTGCCGATCCAGAAAGAGGCAGCGCGTGGGGTCGGAACGGGTGAGGAGGACCGTCTCCAGGTCGCCCCACTGCAGGGCCGGGCGGACCTGGGTCAGCCGGCCCAGGCCGGCCGGCCAGACCTCCGCCGGCCAGTCCACCCCCTCCAGCCGCTGCTGCTCCGCCGGGGAGACGGGCACGGCATAGTGGCAGCAGTCGCCGCAGCAGCGGCAGGTATGCCGGGCATTGTCCACCAGGACGACCGGCCGGCCGACGATCCCGGCTGTGGGTCGGCTGTCCAGGGCCGGCCGCAGCAGGGCGTCCTCCTCCTCCCGACGGCGACGCTCCTCCGCCAGCCACTCTTCCTGCTCAGGGTCCTCCAGGAGAAAGGCGTCGGCCAGGTCGTCGAGAAAGGCCAGGAGGTCCGCCAGGGGCAGGCCGGTGCGCTGGGCGATCTGCTGGGGGGGGTGCCGTCCGTCGAGCAGGTCCAGCACGGCCCGGTCCTCCGCCTTTAGTTCAAAGAGGGTCCGCCGGGCCGGGTCGTAGAGCAGCAGCGAGGCGGCCTGGTCGTGCAGGACCTTCAGGTCAGCACGCAGACGGGGATGTTCCAGCGGATCGGCCATGTCATCCTCCAACGGCACTTGATCGGTACCCGGATTCTACCAGAAAAAGGGCGGGGGTTCAAACAGGCGTAATGGGATTGTCATCCGCTTTCCTTGACATGCCGGCGCGGTGTGGGGCAAAATGGGGGTGTACAAGACAACCCGGAGGCCGTCTGATGACCACGTTGGACCTGACGACAGGTGAAACCAGAACGCCGGTCGGCCCAACGACGCCCCCCAGCAGGCTGTCGGAGGGTTCACCCGGCAACGCCTTGCCACTGCTGCTCGGCTACCTGGTGCTGCTGGCCGCTGCGGAGGGCCTCTGCCGGCTGGCTCGACCCTACGTTGCTCCGGTCGGCTGGTTCGCTTTTGGGACGGTGGCGGCTTTGCTCCTGACCCACGGCATCCTCTGCCGGAAAGAGCCGTTCTGGCCGGTCCCTGTGTTGATGTCCACGGGGGCCGTCGGGCACCTTCTCCTCCTGGTCTGGAGACCGGCCGGCCCCCCGCTCCTTCAGAGCGGCGCGCTCATCGGCCTGCCGGCAGTGATAGCCCTGGGGTTGTTCCTCCGCCACCCTCGGAGTGCATCCCGGCAAGGCGGGCACACTCGATCGCTCTCCCGCCACGAAACGGCAGCGCTCCCCTGTCCCCCTGCCCACCGCTCGGCCGGGCAACAAGGCAGGCGCGATGCCTTCCCCCTCTCTCAGGAAACGGCAGCGCGCGCCCAATCCCTTGCCCACCGCTCGGCCGGGCAACAAGGCGGG
>FWPU01009880.1_pt1 | contig 14675 bp, 11 predicted proteins | sample 2228361 | NCBI WGS metagenome assembly FWPU01 (sample SAMEA103939777, study PRJEB20133) | metagenome
CGTGTCCCCCCACGATCCGGTCGACGCTGAGCTTGTTTTTCTGGATGAATTCCAGCAGATGCGCGGCCGCCGGACCTGCTGCGGCAGCGGGCGCTGGCCGCGCGGTCCGGCCGGCCGATCTCCGGCAACAAGAGCGTGATCCTGTTGTGGATGGCCGGCGGACCGAGCCACATCGACACCTGGGATCCCAAGCCGCACCGGCCGCTGGAGAACCGGGGTCCGTTCGGCGTCACGCAGACGAAGCTCCCCGGCGTGCTGCTGTGCGAGCATCTGCCCAAACAGGCGGCCATGCTCGATCGGTTCACCATCATCCGTTCGGTCGACTGCCGGCACAGCAACCACGAACCCAACATGGTGCTGCAGACGGGGAATCGCGCTGCGGCTCCCCGCGTCAATCCCACGGGGCACAAGTGGCCGGCCATCGGCTCGGTCGTGGCGAAGTTCCGCGGCGCCAACCAGCCGGGCATGCCCCCGTACGTGGTGTTCATGCGGTCGCGGTCGCACGTCGCCTGGGGCGGGTACCTGGGCAAGCAGTTCGACCCGTTCGTGGCCAATCAGGCGGCCCGGCTGCCGGTGTACGACCTGGTGGGCAACGACACCGGGCAATTCAGCGGTGCCGACCTGTTCCAGCTCCCGGCCGGATTGAATGCCGAGCGGCTGCGCGACCGGCAAGCGATGCGGCGGCAGTTCGACCGGCTGCGGCGCGACCTGGACCTGAGCGGCTCGATGGACGCGCTGGACACGTACCAGCAGCAGGCGTTCGACATGGTGCTGGGCCGGCAAGCGCAAGAAGCCTTCGACCTGGAGCAGGAACCCGACGCCGTCCGCCAGCGCTACGGCACGCACCTGTGGTGCCAGCAGGCGCTGTTGGCACGGCGGCTGGTCGAGCGCGGCGCCAGCTTCGTGACCATCGACCTGAGCTACCACACGGCGTCGGGCACCTGGGACACGCACGGCGATAACATTCCCCCCTACGGCGGCATCCGCCGCGGACTGGGCCCGCTGCTCCCCTTGTTCGATCACCTGCTGACCACGCTGGTCGGCGACCTGCACGAGCGCCGCTTGCTCGACGACGTGCTGGTTGTCGCCATGGGCGAATTCGGACGCACGCCCCAGATGGGAACGCAGGGAAGCACTGACGGCCGCAACCACTGGCCGGTGGTGATGTCGATGGCGCTGGCCGGGGGAGGGTTGCGGCACGGCCAGGTGATCGGCGCCACGCAGGCCGACGGCGGCGACATCCAGCACCGCCCTGTCACCCCCGGCGACCTGGCGGCCACGATCTACCGCCACCTGGGCGTGCCGCTGGACGCGCAGTTCACCGACGACCGCGGCCGGCCGCACCCGATCGTGCAAGAAAACGGCCGCCCGCTGGAGGAGCTGTTCTGAGGCCGCGCCGCGCAGGCCCTGCCCGTAGGATGCTCGTCTCGGCAGCGGCACACCGTACGGCGACCGCGATGGCGGCCGCGCCACGGGAGGTGAGGGCCCTGGGCGCGGCGCGAGCTGGCGGGCGCTGCGCGACACGAAGCGGTGCTAGGCGTCGGCGCCACGTGCAGCCCCGGCCGGCGCCGACTGCACGACGTGGCCGATCGAAATCCGCAGCGCCCGGATCTTGTTCCGCAGGCTGCCGCGGGTAATGCCCAGCCGCTCGGCGGCCTTGGACTGGTTGCCGCCCGTCTCCCGCAGCACGCGCGTGATCAAGTAGCGCTCCATCGCCTCCAGGGTTTCGGCGTACAGGTCGCACGAGTCGGCGGCCAGCCGCTGGTCGACAAACCGCTGCAAGTCGGTGACCGTCCAGGCGTCGCCGCCTTCGGCCGCGTCCCAGCTACCCGGCTGCGTGCGCCGCACCGCCGCGGGCAAGAACTCCGGCACCAGCACCGGGCCGGTGGCTCGCAGGACGGCCTTTTTGAGCACGGTCTGCAGTTCGCGGACGTTTCCTGGCCAGGAGTACTCCTTGAGCAACTGCATGGCCTCCGGCGAGATGCCCTGGATCGGTTTGCCCAGCGTGGCCTGCAGCCGGACGAGGAAGTTGTCGACCAGCAGCTCGATGTCGTCCCCCCGTTCGCGCAGCGGCGGCAGGTCGATGCGGTAGTCGTTGAGCCGGTGGAACAGGTCGAGCCGGAACTCGCCGTCCTCGACCATCTGCTCCAGGTTGCGGTTCGTCGCGGCGATGATGCGCACGTCGGTCTGGATGGTCTCGGTCCCGCCGACGCGCTCGAACTTCTGCTCCTGCAACAGCCGCAGCACCTTGCTTTGCAACACGGGGGACATGTCGCCCACCTCGTCCAGGAAGATCGTCCCCCCGTGGCACTGCTCGAACTTGCCGATCCGCCGCCGGTCGGCCCCGGTGAACGCGCCCCGCTCGTGGCCGAACAGCTCGCTCTCCAGCAGCGTGTCGGTCAGCGCTGCGCAGTTGACCGCCAGGAACGGCCCGCCGCTCCGCCGGCTGTGCTGGTATATGGCCCGCGCCACCAGCTCCTTGCCGGTGCCGCTCTCGCCGCAGATGAGCACCGTCACGTCCTGCCCCGCCACGCGGCCGATCTCCTTGTACACGTTGAGCATCGGCGGGCTGCGGCCGATGAGCACGTCGCGCTCCGGGCGATCCGTGGCGCACGGGTCCGCCTCGTGCAGGTCGACGGGCACTTCCATCATCCGCCGCGTGCGCAGCGCACGCTCCACCACGTCCTGCACCTGCTCGATGTCCAGCGGCTTGAGCAGGTAGTCGTAGGCCCCCAGCGTCATGGCCCGAATGGCCACGTCGCTGGCGTCCGACACGGTGATGTACACCACGGGCAGCTTGGCGTCGATGGCGAGCACCTGCTCGACCAGTTGCAGCCCCGACAGGTCGGGCAGGTTGATGTCCAGCAACAGCACGTCGGGGCGGTGCTCGCGGACGGCGCTCAGTCCGGCGGCGGCCGTGTTGGCCGTCAGCACGGCGAGGTCCATGTCGCCCAGCGCCCGCTGGACCAGCTTGAGCACGGTCCGATCGTCGTCGACCACGAGAACCGTTGCCATGGGAAAATTCCTGTCGTGCCCGGCCCGGGTGCTGCGCCGCAGCGGTCGCGCCCTCCCCGGGGCACAGCGGCCTGGCAGACACGGGGGGCCGCAGACGCTCGTCGCAGGCGCCGGACTGCATTGTACCGGATGGATGCCGCCCACCATAAGCGCTGCCGCGACCCGCGCCGCGGCGGGGGACTCCACGTCGTCAACCTGCACGACGTCGCTGCGGACGTGCCGCCGCGTCAGCCCCCGGCCACGGCGCCCACAATGAGCAGCGGCTCCTGGCCGGCGGCCACCTCGGGCGGCAGTTCGCAGTGCAGCGGCACGTGCGAGAAATCGCGCTGGCAGGCATAGAAACGCAGTAGCGGCCGGCGTTGCCCGGAGGTCCAGTCGCGGATCGTGCCGCGCAGCATGGGGTAGCGTTCCTCCAGCGCGTCCAGCACGGCGCACAGCGTCACGGCGCCGTCCACGTGCAGCGCCACTTCGGGCCCCGCCTGCGCCAGCACGCGCAAATGATACGGGAGTACGACGCGGATCATGGCCGTTGTGCCCTGTGCCATGGCTTCCCTGGGGAATGGTTCGCTTTGCGATCGTGCGCTGGGCGACCGTACGTTGCGCGAGGGTGCGTTGCGCGGGGGTACGGTGCGATGGTTTGCTGTGCCGGTGCCCGGGACGTTTCCCCGCGGAGGCGGCGTTCGGCCGGCGCGTCGCCGCCGGTCGAGGTTCCCAGCATCCAGGAGGACGCGCCGGCGCGGCTTGGTGCGATGGGGCTCCGCGCGCTGGCGCGCCGCACCGCCGCGCGGCTAGGGCAGCGTCTGCGCCGTGACCGAGAGCACCGGGGGCAGATGCTGCACGATCGCCTCCCAGCGGTCGCCCGAGTCGGCCGACGCGTACACCTGCCCGCCCGTCGTGCCGAAGTACACGCCGCACGGGTCCAGCGTATCGACCGCCATGGCGCCGCGCAGCACGTTCACGTAGCAGTGCTGCTGCGGCAGTCCGCGCGTCAGCGGCTCCCAGTCGTGCCCGCCGCTGCGGCTGCGGTAGACGCGCAGCTTGCCGTCGGGCGGGAAATGCTCCGAGTCGCTCTTGATGGGGACGACGTACACCGTGTCCGGCTCGTGGGCATGGACCTGGATGGGAAATCCGAAATCGCTCGGCAGGTCGCCGCTCACTTCGTGCCACTGCTCCCCCGTATCGTCGCTGCGCATCACGTCCCAGTGCTTCTGCATGAACAGCACGTCCGGCCGCAACGGATGCCGGGCGATGCGATGCACGCAGTGCCCGACCTCGGCCTCCGGCTGCGGCAGGAACTGGGACCGCAGTCCGCGGTTGATGGCCTTCCACGTCGCGCCGCCGTCGTCGGTGCGGAAGGCCCCGGCCGCCGAGATGGCCACCACGATCTGCTGCGGGTTGGCCGGATCCAGCAGGATCGTGTGCAGGCACATTCCGCCGGCGCCGGGGGCCCACTTCGAGCCATCGACCTGGCGCAGCGCCGGCAGCTCGTGCCAGGTCCGCCCGCCGTCGGTCGTGCGGAACAGCGCGGCGTCTTCCACGCCCGCGTAGGCGGTGTCCGGATCGGTGGGGGACGGCTCGATGTGCCACACGCGTTTGAACTCCCAGGGGTGCGGCGTGCCGTCGTACCACTGGTGCGTGCCGGGGTCCCCCTCGTAGACGAACTTGTTGCTCTCGCCGCGGGGCATCCCGTACTCGCCGATCGTCGGCCCGCCGCCGGGCGTTTCCCACGTCCGCCCGCCGTCGCTGGAGCGCTGGATGACCTGCCCGAACCAGTCCATCGACTGCGAGGCATAGATGCGGTCCGGATCGGCCGGCGAGCCGGCCATGTGGAACACCTCCCAGCCGCCGAACAGCGGCCCGTGCACCTCCCACCGCTGCCGCTTGCCGTCGGCCGTCAGGAGGAAGGCACCCTTGCGCGTCCCCACCAGCAGGCGTACGCCGCTCATCGGCTGCTCCTTCGTAGAGGAAAGTTTCAAGACCCTCGCCCCCGTTGTAGGTGGGGGTGGCCACCGGCCGGGTTGGAGGGGATTCGCCTCCTTGCCAACGTTTCCTTGGGAACGACCGCGATGCGAAGCTCCCGCTGCGCCGGCCTCGGGCACCCACGCAGCCGCTCATGCGCGCCAAAGCTATCTTCGCCCACGCTGGTTCGCAAGCCGGAACGTGGGAACCAGGCTGAAAAAAAACATGGCCCACGGCTAAAGCCGTGGGCTATCTCCTTCGGCCGCTGCGCGGCCGGGCAACATACCGACCGCACAGCCGCATCGCGGCTGAGCAACATGGCCCACGGCTTTAGCCGTGGGATACCCTCATTGCCCCAGCACGTAGGCGAAGATCAGCGGAGCGACGATCGAGGCGTCGGAGTTGATCATGAACTTGGGGGCGTCGGGATCTAGCTTGTACCAGGTGATCTTCTCGTTGGGCACGGCGCCGGAGTACGAACCGTAACTGGTGGTGCTGTCGGAGATCTGCGCAAAGTAGCTCCACAGCCGCACGTCGCGCTGCAGGTCCTGCACGATCAGCGGCACGGCGCAGATGGCGAAGTCGCCCGCGATGCCCCCGCCAATCTGGAAAAACCCGATGCCGCGCTCGTGGTGCTCCAGGTACCAGTGCACCAGGTGCTCCATTTGCATGGTGCCGGGCTTGACGGCCAAGTGGCTGGCGACTTTCCCCTCGATGACCCGCGCCGTGAAGATGTTGCCCAGCGTGCTGTCTTCAAAGCCGGGCGAATAGATGGGGATTCTGGCTTCCCACGCAGCCACCAGCCACGAGTGTTCCAGGGGGACTTGCGCGGCTTGTTGCAAATGCCCTTCGTCCAGCAGGCGGAAAAAATACTCGTACGGGAAGTACGACTCGCCGCGCTGCGCGGCCTGCTGCCAGTAGGTCAGCAGCCGGCCCTCGATGGCCCGCAGCACTGTCTCCGGGATGCACGTATCGGTGACGCGGTTGTAGCCTTCGTCGCGGAGGCGCACTTCGTCTTCGGTGCTCAGGGCCCGCCAGTTGGGGACCACCTTGTAGTCGCGGTGGGCCACGAGGTTGAAGACGTCCTCCTCCAGGTTGGCGGCCGTGCAACTGATGGCGTGCACCTTGCCGCGGCGGATCATCTCGGCCAGCGAAATGCCGATCTCGGCGGTACTCATCGCTCCGCCCAGGCACAGGAACATCAGCCCGCCGTCGTCCAGCAGCCGCCGCCAGGCTTGCGCCGCCGCCAGCGTCTCGCGGGCATTGAAGTGCCGGAAGTGCAGCTCCATGAAGGCGCTGATCGACATTGTGCCACTCCCTGTTGCGGGGTCGGTGTGCCGTCGCGCGGCGGGGGAGGCGTTGACGTCCGCCCGCCCCCCGCCATGCGGCCGCCCATCGCGCTGGGCCGCCTGTGCGGGAGCACCGGCCCGATGGCACGGCAATCTACCGCAATCGCCCGCAGGCTCACAAGGACGCGGCGCCCTCCCCTGCCATCGGCTACCGGCCGCAGCGCGGTCGGTCTTCGACCGGGACGGTGCAACTGGCCGGCGCGGCATGCCCGGCGTAGACTGACAGCCAGCCGCGTCGGGCCTGCGGCGCCGGCGGCGGCGCGCGGCGATCTGGTGGATGGACCACTCCTCGGAGCGCGAATGCTCAGCGGCCGATGATCGAAGTGATCGACTTGCGGATCGAGTTGGGCGCGTTTCGCCTGCGCGACGTGTCGTTCGCCGTCCCCCAGGGCAAGTACGGCGTGCTGATGGGTCCCACCGGCTGCGGCAAGACGACCATCCTGGAGGCGATTTGCGGGCTGCGGCACCCCAGCGCAGGGCGGATCGTGCTGGAGGGGCGCGACGTCACGCGGTTGAAGCCGGCAGCGCGCAACCTGGGCTACGTGCCGCAAGACGGGGCGTTGTTCCAGACGATGACGGTCCGCCGCCATCTGGAATTCGCGCTGCGGATCCGCGGCTGGCCGCGCAGCCGCCGCGAGGCGCGCGTGGCGGAGCTGGCCTCGATGCTGGGCATCGACCACCTGCTGGACCGCCGGCCGGCCGGCCTCTCCGGCGGCGAGGCGCAGCGCGTGGCCCTGGGCCGCGCCCTGTCGTTTCAGCCCGGCATCCTGTGCCTCGACGAGCCCCTCAGCGCGCTGGACGACGACACGCGGGCGACCATGATCGACCTGCTGAAGCGCGTGCAGCGGGAAACCGGCGTCACCGCGTTGCACGTGACGCACAATCGCCACGAAGCAGAACAACTGGCCGATTACCGCCTGCAACTGGTCGACGGCTCCGTCGTCGAGCGGCAGACGTTTCTGGCCTGAAGCGGCGGCACGCGGACGCTGCGCCGCACCGGCGGCGCGGCATGTTCCCCCACGAGGTTCCCGCCACGCCCCGCGGCACCAGGCACCCGCGGCGCGGCACAGCGAAAATCTATCGGGCCAGGCCATGTACGAGTTGTTTGAACACACGGCGGATCTGGGGCTGCGCGTCGTGGCGCCCGACCTGCCGACGCTGTTTGCAGATGCGGCCCGGGGGCTGTTCGCCATGATCGTCGCAGATCCGCACAGCATCCGGCCCCAGCGCCGCTGGACGATCGAACTTCCCGGCAGCGAGCACGAGTTGCTGTTGTTCGACTGGCTGAGCGAGCTGCTCTATCTGTTCGATACGCAGCATGCGCTGCTGTGCGAGTTCGACGTGCGACTGGATCAGGCTGGCCTGCACGCCACGGTCGGCGGCGAAACGTGGGATCCGTCGCGCCATGCCCTGGAGCACGAGGTGAAGGCCATCACCTACCACGGCCTGCGCGTCCAGCAGCGCCCCGACGGCTGGGCCGCGGAAGTGATCGTGGACATTTGACGGCCCCCTGCCGACCGCCAGCGCACCACCGGCACAGCAGACCGCGAGATCGACTTCGCGCACCGTGATGCCCCAGCGCTACGCCAGCGCACCACGGGCACAGCAGACCGGACCGCAGGCCAGCATCCCATTGCCGTTGGCTTTGCCCGCAAACGCGTGGCAGCGTGCGCTTCACCGCGCCGTGACGCCCCCGCTTTGCCGGCTGGTGCGCAACCCGAGATTGCCGCAACCCCTGAGAACATAGGGGTTATCTGCAACCGTTCGCGGTGGCGCTTGCGTGCGGCTTGCGCCGCAACCCCCGAGAAGACAGGGGTTTCTGCAACAGAAAGCGAGAAAGGCGCTGGCGGGATTCGAACCCGCGATGGCGGATTTGCAATCCGCTGCCTTAGCCACTTGGCTACAGCGCCATGCAGTTAGCCTAGGAAAATCGCATACTTGGGTCAAGCCGCGCAAGCGGTGCGGTCGCCGCAGCACGATGCGCCGCGGCACGATGCGCAGCGGCAGCCTGCCGCATCGCGCGCTGGGCGACGCCCGGCGTGGCGGCCCCCCTTCTATTGGTTTATTCGGCACAAACCGCGTAAACGTTTGCATCTTTTGCTGCGCCGCAAGGGGCCGAATCGTCGTCGGTGCCGGGTTCCGCTGGGCGCACAGTCGCATGGGCGAGACGCTGCGGCCGGGGTGCGCCGTCGCGTGCGGCCTTGCAACCTGGCCAGGCTTTCTGTCGAGGTTGAACTTTGGGTGAGACGTCGGCGGTCGGGTGCAGCCTGGCAACCGATCCCCCGTGCGATGGTGACGGGGCCGAGGACCCTGTTTCGGCCTGCGATGGGCTGAGGCAGGCAGCAGCCGCCTTGGCCGTGCATCGGCCTGGCCGAGGGGGCCAGAGAGGAATCCGGCACGTAATTGACACCCCTGGGGGCCGTGTCTAGAGTAGACGATTGCCGGTAAATTGGTCACGGGAAGCACGCACTTTGGGCACGCCGTACGTGTCATCCGCACGCCGCCAGCCGCTGAGCAGCAGCGGCGTTTTTTCTGCCGCACGCGATCCGCGCGTGGAACGGTTCACGGAAAGCGTTAGCTTCGATGCCCGGCTGTACCGGCAGGACATCGAGGGGTCGCTCGCGCATGCCCAGATGCTCGCAGCGCAGGGGCTGCTGAGCGACACCGAGTGCCAACAGATTAGGCAAGCCCTGCACGACATCCTCGCCGAGGTGGAATCGGGACGCTTCACGTTCCGCTCGGAGCTGGAGGACGTCCACATGAACATCGAGCAGGCGCTGATCGACCGGCTGGGGGACGTGGGGCGCAAATTGCACACGGCACGCAGCCGCAACGACCAGGTGGCCACGGACCTGCGGCTATGGGTACGCGAAGCCATCGACGCCATCGACCAGCGGCTGGCCGACTTGCAACGCGCCTTCGTGCAGCGGTGCGACGTGGACCGGGACGTGGTGGTGCCCGGCTACACGCACTTGCAGCGGGCCCAGCCGCTGCTGGCGGCGCACGTGTGGTTGGCCTACTGCGAGCGGTTGCAGCGCGACCGCCAGCGGCTGGCCGATGCCCGGCGGCGCGTCAACGTCCTGCCGCTGGGCAGCGCGGCGGTGGCGGGAACTTCGCTGCCGGTGGACCGCGCGGCCGTGGCCGCAGCGCTGGGCTTCGACGAGGTGGCGGCCAACAGCCTCGATGCCACCAGCGACCGCGACTTCGTGCTGGAGTTCGCCTTCTGCCTGTCGTTGGCGGCGCTGCACCTGAGCGGCTGGGCCGAGGAGTGGATCCTGTGGTCCACGTGCGAGTTCGGCTTCCTGCGGCTGCCGGAAGCCTTCTGCACCGGCTCGTCCATCATGCCGCAGAAGATCAACCCCGACGTGCTGGAACTCATCCGGGGCAAGGCATCCCGGGTGGTCGGCAGCCTGATGTCGCTGTGCATGCTCATCAAGTCGCTGCCGCTGGGGTATCATCGCGACTTGCAGGAAGACAAACGTCCGCTGTTCGAGGCCTACGACCTGGTGCGCGACTCGCTGGAGCTGGCCGCGCCGATCGTCGCCGGCGCGGAGCTGAACCGCGCGGCGATCGAGGCCCGACTGGACGAAGGCCACCTGGACGCCACGGCGCTGATGGAACACCTGATCGCCCGCGGCGTCCCGCAGCGGACCGCGCATGGCCTGGTAGGAACGCTGGTGCGGCGGGCGATGGACCGGGGCGTGCGCCTCAGCGACCTGTCGCTGGCCGAGTTCCAGCAGGCCGAACCGCGACTGGACGCATCGGTGTACGAAGTGCTCGGAGCGCGGCGGGCGCTGCAGTCGCTGCGCAGCTACGGTTCCAGCGCACCGCAGCAGGTGCAGCAGCAGGTGGCGCGCTGGAAGCAGCAGTTGGACATGACGTGATGGTTTTCGCCCGGAGGCCGCAGGGCCCTCCGCGGTACCGCGGCGTTGCACGTCGGGGACGGAATCTCGCGGCAGCCCAACGCGCGGCGCGACCGCGCACCGCGTACGGCCGGCGCGACGAGGCGCTGGCCCTGCGGACGTGTATTGGACGCCTCTAGCAGCGAGGAAAAGCAGTGGTGCCCTCCCCGCGATGCAAGCTCGTCGTCCTCGGGTTGGGATTGTGCGCGCTGGTTGCCGCCCGGGCCGTTCCGTGCCCGGCGCAGCAGGCCGTCCCCGATGGCCAGGCTCCCCCCGCACGCGCGATCACCGACCCGGGCGTGCGGGCGCTGCTGGACTCCAACCCGCAGACGCCCGATGAGCTGTTCCGCGTGACTCTGATCCTCATCGACCGGCAGCATGCCTGGGCAGCCAAGCCCCTGCTGGAGCGTCTCAATCAGATGAACCTGGACCACGCCACGCTGGCCGGTATGGTGCGGCGCTACGGCAGCGGCGCGTTTCTGCGCGTGGCCCTGGTGGACGATCTGCAGCCGGAAGGCGGCGCGCTGGCCGACCGGGCGCTGGAGGCGGCCCGCTCGTATTACCGCGATCCCCAGCGGCTGGCGCAGTGGATCGACCAGTTGCGGGACCCTTCGCCGCCGTCGCGGGCGCTGGCGATTGTCGAGCTGCGCTACGGCGGCAGCGCGGCCGTCAACGCGCTGCTGGGCGTGCTGGCCGATGCGTCGCGGGCCGACGAGCACGCCATGATCCGCACCGCGTTGGTGGGGCAGCGGAGCAATGCCGTGGGTCCGCTGATTGCCGCCTTGCAGACCTCCAACCACGCGCTGCGGCTGCAGGTGATCGAGGTGCTGGGGCAACTCAACGACGCGCGGGCGGCCGTGTACTTGCTGTCGCCGCTGCTGTCGGGCACGCAGGAACAGCAGCAGGCGGCGGCCGTGGCGCTGCAGCGGCTGCTGGGGACCGTGCCGAGCCTGGAGGACGCGCGGAGCTATCTGTACAACCAGGCGCGGCGGCACTATGCGGGAGTGCCTCCGGCCCCGGCCGACATCGCGGGCATGGTGGAAGTGTGGACGTGGGACGATGCGCGGCACGAAGCCGTGGCGCGGCAGTACGCGGCGGACCTGGCGGCGCAAGTCGTCGCCGAGCGGCTGGCCGGCGAGTTGCGGCAGGCGTTGCCCGGCAATCGCCTCGTAGAGCGGTTGTACCTGGGCAGCGCGCTGCAGCGCGCCACGCTGGAGTCGGGGCTGCAGCGCGTCCTGCGGCCCGATGACGGGGGCCCCTACGCCGAAGCGCAGCAAGCCGGAGCCGAGGCCGTGCTCGACCTGCTGGAAGAGAGCCTGGCCGAGGAGCGGACCGTGGCCGTGCTGGCGGCCGTGCGCGTGCTGGGCGAGATCGGGGACGAGTCGCTGTTGCACGCCGAGGCGCCGCGGGTATCGCCGCTGGTGCGGGCCGTGGCCTATCCGGACCGCCGGGTGAGCTTCGCGGCGCTGGAGGCGGTCATGAAGCTCGCACCGCAGCGTCCCTACGCCGGATCGAGCCAGGTGGGGCAGGCCCTGGGGTTTTTCGCCAGCGGGCAGGGATTGCCGCGCGTACTGGTCGTGCACCCCAACCCGCAGGAAGCGCAGCGGATCGCTGCACTGGCGGCGCAGAACGGTTTCGCCACAGACATCGCACTGGATGGGCGCAGCGCCGTGCGTCAAGCGGCGCAGTCGCCCGACTACGCGCTGGTGCTGGTGGACTCCGGGCTGCCGAACACGAACCTCGACGTGCTGATCCAGCAGTTGCGGAAGGATCGGCACGCGGCACCGCTGGCGGTGGGGATCCTTGCACCCCTGGAACAAATGCCGCAGGCCGAGCGGCTGGTGCGGATGCACCAGCGCTGCGGGGCCTTCCTGCCTCCGCGGAGCATGGAGGCATTCTCGGTCCAGGCCAACGTGCTGCTGGGGCAGTACGGCCGGGACGTGCTGTTGCCGCAGGAGCGGGTCGCCCAGGCGGCGCAGGCCCTCAACTGGCTGGCGGCGCTGGCGGCCCAGCCGCAGACGCTGTACGACCTGCGGCGCTACAGCAGCGCGGTGGAGCAAGCGCTGTACCACACGGACTTGAGCCTGCCGGCCATCAGCGCGGCCGGCGCGCTGGGGACCCCCTCCAGCCAGCGGGCGCTGGCGGCGCTGGCCAGCCGGCCGGGACTGCCGCTGGAAGTGCGGCAGGCGGCGGTGGCCGCTCTGGGGCTGAGCGTCGAGCGGTTCGGCATCTTGTTGACCAGCGGGGAAATCTTGCGGCAGTACGACCTGTACAACGCCAGCCAGTACGCCGACGAAGAAACGCAGCAGGTCCTGGGAGCCATCCTCGACGTGCTGGAGTCGCGCGTCAAACGTGAATCCCCCGCACAGCGCCCCGCTGCCGGGGCCCACGCGCAGCCCGCCGCGGCGCCGGCGCGTGCTTCCCGCACCGCGGTCCCGGCGTCGGCGCCGCTGGGCGCGGCGAGTTTACCTTCCGTGGCACGCTGATGAGTTCGAGTTTCGGGTTCCATTCGCCGGTGCTGACGGACCCGCCCTTGCCGGGCATCATCGGTTCCAGCCCGGCGATGCAAGAAGTCTATCGCCTCACGCGCCAGGTGGCGCGGAGCAAGGCGTCCGTCCTGCTGCTGGGGGAAACCGGCACCGGCAAGGAACTCATCGCCCGCGCGATCCACGAAACCAGCCCGCGCCGCAATGGCCCGTTCGTGCGCGTCAACTGCGGCGCGCTGAGCGAGAGCCTGCTGGAAAGCGAGCTGTTCGGGCACGTGCGCGGGGCATTCACCGGCGCCATCGAGAACCGTACCGGCCGCTTCGAGGCGGCGCATACCGGCACGATCTTTCTGGATGAGATCAACAGCACCACCCCCAAGCTGCAAGTCAAGCTGCTGCGGGTGCTGCAGGAGCGGGAGTTCGAGCGGGTCGGCGACACGCGGACCATCCGCGTGGACACGCGCGTCGTGGCGGCCAGCAACCGGGATCTGGCCGAACTGGTCGAGCGGGGGGAGTTCCGCGAGGACCTCTACTACCGGCTCAACGTCGTGCCGATCCACTTGCCGCCGCTGCGCGAACGGCGCGAGGACATCACCGAGTTGATCAGTTACTTCCTGGAGATGTACAACCGCGAGAACGACCGCTACGTGGTCCATATCCAGCACGAGGCGCTGCGGGCCCTGCAGGAATACGGCTGGCCCGGCAACGTCCGCGAGCTGCAGAATTACATCGAGCGCGCCGTGGTCATGGCCCCCGGCGACGAGCTGACCATCGACCTGCTCCCCGACGTGGTCGTCAAGCCCAAGGCGCGGGGGCGCGGTTCGCGTTCGCCGGTCGACCTCGATTCGCTGGCCCAGGAGCTCGTCGAGCAGGGGCTGTCGCAGGCGACGGCGCACGAAACCAACCTGCACAGCAAGATCGTGGACCGCGTGGAGCGGGAGCTGATCTCGCAGGTGATGGCGGCCTGCGACAACGTGCAGATCAAGGCGGCGGCGCGGCTGGGGATCAACCGCAATACGCTGCACAAGAAGCTCAAGGAGTACCACCTGGACCTGCGCAACGGACAGGGGGAAGACGAGCCGTAGCCGGTTTGCCGCCCCCCGCAGGCCCGAGGCCCGCTGAGACGCCGCCGGGACGGCCGCGGCCCACCTGGGCAACGTCAACGCATGCTGGGCAAGATCACCATCCTCTGTTTCGCCGCCAGTTACGGCGTGGCGCTGGCCCTGGAGGTCACGCGGCTGTTCTTCCGCAGCGGCGTGCGGGGACTGGTCATCCTGGGATTCGCCGGCGCGGGCCTGCTGGCGCATTCGCTGTACCTGCTGCACCACTGGACGAGCCTGGGGCGCACGCCGCTGTCGAGCGAATTCGACTGGACGCTGGTGGCGGCCTGGCTGCTGGTCGTGGCGTATTTGTATCTCACCTACTACCACCCGCGCAACCCCATCGGCGTGTTCCTGCTGCCGCTGGTGCTGGGGCTGGTGGTGTGGTCGCAGTGGGTCAGCGACGCTCCGTTTTCCAAGGAGCAGGGGACGCGGCTGCTGGGGGCCACCCACGGCGTGTGCCTGCTGCTGGGTACCGTGGCCGTGTTCCTCGGATTCGTCAGCGGCGTGATGTACCTGCTGCAAGCCTACCGGCTGAAGCACAAGCAGCTCTGGGGCGGCGTGCAACTCCCCAGCCTGGAGTGGCTGCAGAAGTTCGCCGGCCGGGCTATCTCCGTCTCACTGGTGATGCTGCTGGGAGGCTTCGTCACCGGCTTGCTCCTCAGCCAGCGGCGGCACGGCACGATCCGGTTTGCCGAGCCGGTTGTGTGGACCAGCAGCGTGCTGGTCGCCTGGCTGCTGATCGAGGCGGTGTTCAACGCCTTCTACAAGCCGTCGCGCGTCGGACGCAAGGTGGCCTACCTGACCGTGGCCAACTTCCTGTTCCTGCTCGTGGCGCTGGGCTCGCTGTTCTTCGACACGCTG
>FWPU01009881.1_pt1 | contig 14675 bp, 11 predicted proteins | sample 2228361 | NCBI WGS metagenome assembly FWPU01 (sample SAMEA103939777, study PRJEB20133) | metagenome
GCCTCACCCAGGTCGGCCCTGGGTGCAAGCCCTGCACTCCTTGGCTTACCCTTCTTACCCACTAAACTGAAACAGATACACAGGAAAGCCACAAGCTGCCACCCAGGGGCGGAGAAGCCCTCTTCACAGTTTTCCTGCGCCAGGCCTGGAGGACACCCGGCTGCGTTGACACAGCGGTGAGTGGCAAGTATGATAAAGTTTGCGGAAGGACTCACCTAGCCAGCTACCGATTTTCGCCACATACGTGCTGGCGGTCCTGGCGCTTGTTTTCGGTCACGTAATGACCTGCTCTCAGGGCGGCCCAGGCATCCGCGACTGGGCCGAAGCCGGGCAGACCTTCGCCTTGCCCGGCCACTCGCCGTCGAGTGCTGGGCCTGGCTTGCCGGCGCAAAGAGTGCCCGCACGGCCGGCGGCACCTGGCCTGTTTCCTCTTCTGGCAGCAGTGGTCTTTCTGTCAGCCGTCTCGCTCGGGGCTGCTGATGGGTATCTTGTTCTTGCAGGAGGTGACCCTTGACGACTACTCAGCTTGAGACCTTCGAAGGCAGGGACATGGTGAAAGGCGAGACGCGGCTTGTGGTGGTGTCCAACAGGGTGCCGCCATCCTGGGTTGCCGGGGCGCAGCAAGGGGAGTCCCAGGCCTCCGTGGGCGGGCTGGTGAGCGCCCTGAGGCCCGCGCTGGAGGAGTTGGGGGGCCTCTGGTTCGGCTGGAGCGGCAACAGTACGGCCAGGGGCCTCAGGCCCTCGCCCCAAGTCTCCACCCTGGGGCAGGTGAAGCTCGCGACGGTGGACCTCTCCGAAGAGGACGTTAGCCTGTACTACACGGGCTTCGCCAACCGCACCCTCTGGCCGCTGCTCCACTGCTTTCTGGGGCGCGTGGTCATCCGGCGGGACACTTACCGTGCCTACAGGCGCATTAACCGGCGGTTCGCCGAGGCGCTCTATCCCCTGCTCCAGCCTGGCGACCTGGTCTGGGTGCAAGACTATCACCTGTTCCACATAGGCGAGGAGCTGCGTCGGCTGGGCTGGAATGGCAGGCTGGGCTTCTTTCTTCACGTACCGTTCCCGCCGGCCGATATCTTCGCTATTCTGCCGTGGGCCGGGGAACTGCTGGAAGCGCTGCTGCATTACGACCTGGTGGGCGTCCACACCCAGCGCTACCTGAAGAACCTGAAGGACACCCTCCAGGCAGAGCTGGGGGGCACCCTGGAAGGCGACACCTGCGCCCGCGGTGAGATGTCGGTGCGGCTGGGAGTGTACCCCATCGGCATAGAGCCGGCCCTGTTCCAGTCGCCGCCAGGGCAGGCCCGCTATAGCCCTTCGCAGCAGGTACTGCGTCACGTCTCGCCCTGGCACCAGGTGGTCCTGGGCGTGGACAGGCTGGACTACACCAAGGGCATCCCCGAGCGGCTGCGGGCCTTCGCCAGGCTGCTGGAGCACAATCCCTCCCTGAGGGGCAAAGTCACCTTTATCCAGGTCTCGTCGCCTTCGCGCACGCGGGTGCCAGAGTACATCGCCGAGAAGGAGCACGTTGACCGCCTGGTGGGGGACATCAATGGGCGCTTCTCCGAGGCTGGCTGGGTGCCGGTACGCTACCTGTACCGCTCCTATCCCCAGGAGGACCTGGTCAGGTTCTACCGGGACGCCGATGTGTGCATGGTAACACCCTTGAGGGACGGCATGAACCTGGTAGCCAAGGAGTTCGTGGCAGCCCAGGGCGACAACCCGGGGGTACTGGTGCTCTCCAGGTTCTCCGGCGCGGCGGACATGATGCGGGATGCCCTGCTGGTGAACCCCTACGACATCGAAAGCACGGCCGAGGCCCTGTACGAAGCACTGCACATGCCTCTGAGTGAGCGGCGCCAGCGCTGGCAGGCCCTGATGGAGGTGGTGACCCGGTACACTGCCCACACCTGGCGCGACTCCTTCCTCGGCGACCTGGCAGCCGCCTGAGCCTGACGCCGGTCAGTCAATCTGCCGCAGGCGCGGGTCCAGGCGGTCGCGCAGCCAGTCGCCCAGGAAGTTCAGCGACATCACTACCAGGAAGATGCAGATGCCCGGAAAGACCGTAGGCCACCAGGAGGACTCCAGGTAGTTGCGGCCTTCGGCCACCATCACGCCCCAGGCGGGCGTCGGAGGGGGAATGCCCGCGCCCAGGAAGCTCAGTGTTGCCTCTGCCAGTATGAGCTGGCCCACGTTGAGGGTCAGGATTACCAGCGCGCTGTTGAGTACCCCTGGTAGCAGGTGGCGAACTATGATACGGAACGACGATGCGCCAGCTACTTTAGCCAGCGCCACGTAGTCCGACTCGCGCAGCACCAGCGTCTGGGCGCGGACTATGCGGACGAAGCCCACCCACGATAGCAGCGCCAGCAGCAGCGGCAGGCTCTGTCCGAAGATGATGACGGACACAAGCGCCAGCAGCAAGAAAGGCAGCGCCTGCCAGATGTCCACCAGCCCGCCTGCATAGCCTGAGACAAGTCCGATGGCCGTCCCCACTATTGTTGTTGATAGTACGTCCATTGATTGAGCCGCATTATATTGGCAGAAGTACCCACTATCAACGCGTGGAAGCACAAACTGGACAGGCCCTGAGAGTCAGCCAATGACGCATGCCCTGGCCATTGCATGAGGGTTCCCGCTCTCGTAGGCTGACAGGACGGCGAAATGGTGCTTCCAGGGAAGCACCAGCATGTTTCTGGGACAGAAGGGACAAAAAAGGCACCAGGCGGGGAAGCTCTGGAGGGCCTCCCCGCCTGGTGCGAAGAAATGGCTGGCGGGCTAGTCCAACTGCCGCAGGCGCGGGTCCAGGCGGTCGCGCAGCCAGTCGCCCAGGAAGTTCAGGGACATCAGGGTAAGGAAGATGGCCGTGAGGGGGAAGGCTACCTGCCACCAGGCAGTGGTAAGGTAGTCCCTGGCCTCGCTGACCATGACGCCCCAGGCCGGCGTCGGGGGCGGAATGCCTGCGCCCAGGAAGCTCAGGGTCGCCTCGGCCAGGATCAGGCCGCCTACGTTCAGCGTGGCGATGACTATTGCGGAGCTTATGACGCCTGGCGCTATGTGCCTGAGCATGATGCGTATGGGCGATGCCCCGGCGACCTTGGCCAGGGCAACATAGTCCATCTCCTTGAGCAGCAGGGTCTGCGCCCTCACGATACGGACAAAGCCGACCCAGGCCAGCGCCGCCAGCAGGCCCAGCAGCAACTGGAGGCTCTGCCCGAACAGCACCGTCATCACCAGGGCCAGCATCAGGAATGGTATGGAGTACCAGACATCCACGATCCTGGTGATAATTTCGTCCCACCAGCCGCCCAGGTAGCCGCTGACCACGCCAATGGTGGTGCCGACGACGAAGCCGCTCAGCAACGAGATGCCCGCTACCATCAGCGATATACGCGCCCCGTACACCAGGCGTGTAAACACGTCCCGGCCGGCGTGGTCGGTACCCAGGATGTGCAAGCCGCCCTGGATACCTTGAGCCGCCCTGGAGGGCGAGACCCAACCCCTGCTCATGGGCGCCAGGTGCCTGTCGCGGATGGCGCCCTGGGCGGGATCGTAAGATGTCAGCAGAGGCGCCAGAATGCCCAGCAGCGCCAGCACGCTAAGAACGATGATAGGGATTACAGGGTAACGCCTGACGAAATGCCAGGCGTTGCGCAGCGTGGCGCTGGTCCCTTCGCCCTGCCTGCTCAGCAATATCTCGGCACTAGCCATTACTCACCTCTCAAGAGTACCTGATGCGCGGGTCTATGAAGGCGTACAGGATGTCGGCCAGGAACGCGAATATCAGGTAGATAATCACGAACACAAACACCGAGCCCAGGAGCAGCGGGAAGTCGTTGTCGTACACGGCCCTGAACAGCGTGACCCATCCCACTCCAGGCCAGGCGAATATGCTCTCCACCACGACGGCGCCATTCAGGAAGCCCGCCATCAGCAGCAGCGCAGAGGTGAGAGGTGGTATGAGGGAGTTCCTGAGGGCATGCTTCCAGATGATCTTGGCGCGGGAAACGCCCTTGGCCCGGGCCAGCTTGACGTACTCCGAGTCCAGTACCTCCAGCATGGCTGAGCGCGTGAGGCGCATTATGCCAGCGGCCGGCAGCCAGCCCAGGGTGATGGATGGCAGGATATAGTCCCTGAGGTTGAACTGCGGATTACGTGTCCCTGCGGGAAACCATCCCAGCCAGACGGCGAATATGGCGATGAGGATGATCCCCACGGCAAAGCTGGGCATCGCCTGGCCAAACAGGGCGAACCCCCTGCCCACGTAGTCGAAGAAGGTGCCGCGGCGAGTGGCCGCCAGCACGCCAATAGGGACTCCCACCAGGATAGCGAACAGCCAGCCGCCGATGGCGAGCTGCACCGTGGCCCCAATCCTGCCAGCCAGGATCTTCCTCACTGGCAGCTGCTGGCTCAGGGACACCCCCAGGTCGCCCCGCAGCAGCCTGCCCACCCAGAGGAAGTACTGCACAGGCACGGGCTTGTCGAAGCCCAGGTCGTTGCCCAGCTTCTCCCAGGCCTCCAGGCTGATACCATAGCCTGAGTCCGGGACGAAGAGGTACCTGGGGTCCCGCGCAGTCCGGCTCAGGGTGAACAGCACCAGCGTGGCCCCCAGGATTGATATGAACACAAACAGCAGCCGTCTAGCCAGGAAGCGAGTCATCGTACCCCTCTCATATCAGTATGGTGGCAATATGTCCGGCGGAAGGCCGGGCTATACCTGTCCCGGACAAGCTTGTTGCTAGTCAAGTGGTGTCGCATATAAGAAAGATGCTAACGAATATTTCCTGCCTGAAGCATTATAGCAGGCCTGTCTTTTTGTCTTCAGAATACCATTTTTCAAGGGTACCTGGGTAACCCTTTGCGCCGAAACTCGGGCCAGGTCCCTGCCCCTGTTGGACAGAGGCCCCGCATATTCATGCGGGGCCTCTGTCTCATGTCTGCTGCCTCTGCCGCTTACCCCGACGCGGCAGTTGGACTTATAGCATTCTTGAGGTGCGACTACACGGTGGCATGGTAGGGGCGGGTTTGAAGCCCGCCCCTACTATGGTGTACACCAGGCCTGAAACCGCTTCAGGCTACCGGCCCGTCAGGCGGATGAACTGGGGTGTGCCATAGGTGCCGTAGTGGGCGGGCCTGGACGCCCAACTCTGGACCCTGTTGGTGGCTATCACACCCTTGGGTATCTGGATGATGCCGTTGTAGAGCTGCCAGTAGAGGATGTAGTCGGCGGTCTCCAGGTGCTTCTGCTCCCGGAAGGCCTTGTCCTTGGAAGCGCGAATGTCCAGGTGGTTCTTGGCCAGCACCGGCGTCTCGAAGCCGACACCCCAACCCGGCCTGCTGAGGCTGCTGTCCACGGGCGGGTACGGCCAGTCCAGGGGGAACTGGTTACTGTTAACGTCGCCATTCTTGACCACCGGGGCGGCCTGCTCGCGCTTCCTCATGCGCGGGCTGATGACGCCGCCATAGTCCTCTCTGCTCTGGGTGATCTTCAGGCCAATCTGTGACCAGGCAGAGGTGACAATGTCGGCCACCTCCAGGCAGGCCTCGCCGATCTCACAGACGTAGGCGTTCAAGGTCATCTCGAAGCCGTTGGGGAACCCGGCGGTGGCCAGCAGTTGCTTGGCCATGTCGGGGTCGTACTCCAGCTCCCACGGGACAGGCTGCTGGGTGGGGCCGGGGTTGGCGATGGGCTCGGCCTTGTCATAAGAAACAGGCTTGGCCTGCCGATTGGGGTCCCAGCCCGGGTACAGCGGGCCCATATACTCGCTGTAGATGGGCGTGCCCAGGCTGCCCAGCAGGACCTCGTTGATGGACTCTCGGTCTATAGCCATGCCCAGGGCAAGGCGGACCAGCCTGGCCTGCTCCATGTCATCCATGCCAGACGGGTTGTTGGTGTCCTGGTATGGCACCCTGTTGCCCCAGGGGTTGCCTATCCAGGGGTAGTCCACCTGGTAGGACGGCGCGGCCCAGGGGTCAGGGTAGCCCGGCGCTTTGGGGTCTTTGCTCAGGGGGACGCCCGTGATGGGGTTGGTCTCTTCCCACAGGTTGCCCGAGTATATCACGGAGACGCCCACGTAGCCGCCGGGCATCGTCTCGATGAACTTTAGCCCTTCCTTGGTCAGGCCGGGCACCAGCTTGAAGTCAACGGCCGCCAGGTCAGCCTGGCCGGTCTTGAGCATGGCGACGCGGCTGCTGTTCTCAGGGACCTGGATCTTGGTGAAGGTCTTGATGGTAGCAGTGTCGCGCCAGTGCTGGGGTATGGCCTCCGCCACGCCGCGGTCGTTGGCTACCCACTCCTTCTGGACGAAGGGGCCGGTGCCCACGGCGTGGTCTATCATCCAGTCCCTGCCCATCTTGTCAAAGACGGCCTTGCTGCGGATGGACGGCGCGGCGCCCAGCACGCCAAACTCGCTCAGGGGCAGGCCGTAGTAGGTGGGCGACTGGAGGTCAATCTCTAGCTTGTACTTGTCAATGAGCCGGGCTTCCTTGAAGACGGCCTTGAAGTCTCCCGCGTCGCCGGAGGTGCTCTCGGGGTTGGTGTAGGAGTTCTGCCGGTTCAGGAACCAGACCACGTCCTCGGCGGTCAGCTCGCCGAAGTCCTGGGTGACGCCGGGCGGCGAGTTCCACTTGATGCCCTGGCGGATGGTGATGGTCGTCTTGGAGCCATCGGGCGCCACCTCCCAGGAAGTAGCCAGGTGCGGACTCATAGGATCGCCATTCTCATACACAAACAGGGCCTCGGTAATGCCCATGCCCGCGGACTGCTCCCAGTCGCGGTAAGGCCCCAGGGCTGGGTCGCCGATCATGGCGTTGACTTCGTTGACGGCCCAGACCACGTCACCGGCCTGGGTGACCTGGCCAGGGGGCTGGGTGGGTGTGGTAGGCTGCGGCGCTGCCGTGGGCGCAGGCACTGGCGTGGCAGGCTGCACGGGCGCCTGCGTCGGCTGCTGCACAGGTGCTGCTGTGGGGGCGGGGGCTGGCGTGGCAGGCTGCTGGGGCTGCGTTGGCTCCGCCGCGCCGCACGCGGCGGCGAAAGCCAAGGCAGCTACTGCGGCCGCCAGGCCCATCAGCCATCCTGGCTTGCTCACACGTCTGACCATAGGTTACCTCCTGTCATACATACCTCCTGTCTCAAGTTTTGGCTGCGGGTGCCTGCTATGGTGGTCTCGGATACCGAAAATTACTGACGCGCATATAACCACAAATCCCGGCCTGATGTCAATCTTTCCGCCGGTCTGAAGGCCACAGGCTACTCGCGGACCACCGTCTCCACGTGGTGCCGGTTGATGTGGCCCCAGTCCATCTCCACGCCCAGGCCAGGCCCCTGGGGCACCGCCACGTGGCCGTTGGCGTCAATGCTCTCCAGTTCGTCCAGGAACTCGGGTGGGTACACGGGCGGCTTGGTGTTCCTGACCTTGGGGTTGAGCAGCCCCAGCTCGTAGTAGTTGGTGTTGCGTACTGAGGCCACGCAGTGGCGATGGGCCAGGCCGCCGCCGTGGAACTCCACGTCCAGGCCGAAGCCTTCGGCGGCGTGGGCCACCTTCAAGGCGCCGGTAATGCCTCCATCCTCGTAGACGCCTGTGCGGACAAAGTCCGTGCCGCCGTTGGCTATGAAGTCCACGTGCTGCTCCAGGCCGAAGATGTGCTCCGTCTGGAGGATGGGCGTCTTGATAAGCTCTCTGAGTTTGCGGTGGCCGAAAATAGAGACGCCCCCGTCCTTGTACGGGTCCTCCAGCCAGAAGTACCGCGCCTCGTCGCAGGCCCGGCCCACCCTCAAGGCGTCGGCCCAGGTCTCGTACTCGCAGGCCGGGTCAATCATCAGGTCCATATCCTCGCCAACACGCCGGCGCACCTCCAGGACCGTGGCGACCTCGCGGGCGATAGGGCCATTGCCCCAGCCGTGTATCTTGAAGGCCCTGTAGCCCAGCTCCTTGCACTGCTGGGCGAAGTCGGCGAAGGCTTCAGGGCTGCTCAGGCCGCCGTTCTCGTCGCCGTGGTAGGTGCTGGCGTAGGCGGGGATGGACTTCTTGTACCCTCCCAGCAGCCTGTAAATGGGCACGTTGAAGTACTTGCCAGCGAAGTCCCACAGGGCCACGTCCACCATACCTATGGCGGTGCGGTCTGTGTGCCGCAGGCCGCGCTTGAGGTCGTTGTAAATCTTTTCCCTCTCGAAGGGGTTTTTGCCCAGCAGGTAGCCGGCCACCTGGGCTAGGGCGTGCTTGGTGCGCTCGGCCGGCCCCGCCAGGTACTCGCCCACGATGCCCAGGCTGGTGTGGATGCGCAGCACCGAGGGATGGGTCACCAGGACACCGCCCTTCTTGTACACCTGGTTGAAGCCGTTGTAATCGGTGCCCATGTCCTGGATTTTATGTTCAAAAATCACCAGTTCCAGCTTTGTGATTTTAGGTTCAGGCACGATGTACCTTCCCTCTCGATTCTATCTATCATGTACGTTTGAGGAATTCTTATAGATTTCTCTGTCCCTGAAGGATGGCGGTAGGGCCTGCCAGAAGGATGTCCGAGGCCTCTATAGCTGGCGCAGCCTGGGGTCAAGGCGGTCACGTACCCAGTCGCCCAGGAAGTTCAGGGACATAACAATAAGGAATATGGCCAGCCCCGGAAAGAAGGATATCCACCAGGCTGTGGTGAGATAGTCACGCCCTTCTGCCACCATGAGGCCCCAGGCGGGCGTTGGAGCGGGTATGCCTGCGCCCAGAAAGCTCAAAGATGCTTCAGCCAGGATGAGCTGGCCGACCCTCAGCGTCGCGATGACGATGACCGTGTTTATGACACCGGGCAGCAAGTGCTTTGTAATGATCCGGGTATTGGAGGCGCCGCTGACTCTGGCCAGGGCTACGTAGTCGCGCTGCTTGAGGGAAAGTACCTCGGCCCGGACATTGCGCACGAAGGCGCTCCATGCCAGCAGGGCCAGCAGGCCCATCACCAGGCTGAAGCTAGAACCCAAAACGATAGTAGCAACCAGGGCTATCAGGAGGAAGGGCAACGATAGCCAGATATCTACCAGCCGCATGACCAGTTCATCCACATGTCCCCCGAAGTAGCCGCTGACCAGGCCCAAGGAGGTCCCAACAAGGAGGCCAGTGGACAAGGATATGGATGCCACCAGGAGGGATACGCGAGCGCCGTATATGATGCGGCTGAAGACATCTCTGCCCACGTGGTCCGCACCAAGGATATACCTGGTGGTTATGTTGGGGTGTTCCTCATACCACTGGCTGTTCCAGATAGGCGGAGCGGTCCTGGCCCTGAGGTTCTGCTTGATAGGGTCCTGTGGGGCCACCACTGGTGCCAGAACCGCCATAACCACGAAGGCCACCAGGAAAAAAACGGGCAACAGGGGCCAGCGCATCAATACTTGAAGAGCTTTGCCCAGGCTGCCAGATTGGAGGCTCTTAGCCTTCGCAAGGGTTGTCGTTACTTCAGCCATGCACTTGTCCTGAGAGTGTGTTTCCAGACTCTTTCATCTCTTGCTATAACCCGGTACACATGGGTGCTAGTCTGGAATGTAGGCCAGCCCCCTCTCTAACTCTCCCCCAAAGGGGACGAGGCCAGTCCCTGCCCCCTTGAGGGAAGGCCAGGAAGGGGGCCAAGCCTGCCCCGGGCCTGTCGAGGGGAAGGGAGTATTATGGGCATTACCGATGGTACGGGCTTTGGAAACATCCTAAGAGTACCTGATTCTGGGGTCAATATAGCCATAGGCCAGGTCAGCGAGCAGGTTCATGGTGACAAAGATTACCGTGAAGAGAAGGACGGACCCGGTCAGTACAGGGAAATCATTGTTGTTTACAGCCTCCACAGCCAGTCTGCCCAGCCCTGGCCAGGCAAATACTGTCTCTACCACCACAGCGCCTGTAATGAAACCTGCCATGAGTAGGGCGGAAAATGTAAGGGGAGGGATCAAGGCATTACGAAAGGCGTGCTTCCAGACGACTTTCAGATTAGTCACACCTTTAGCCCTGGCCAGCTTGATAAACTCCGAATCCAGCACCTCCAGCATAGCCGAGCGAGTCAGGCGCAGGTAGCCAGCCGCCGCCAGCCACCCGAGGGTTACCGCGGGCAGTATATAGAACCGGATGTTCTCCCAGGCCAGGGGGAACCCCCGGTGGGTGCCTCTCGTCCCGCTGGGGAACCAGCCCAGGTGCACCGCAAATATCAACACTGCGATGATGCCCACCCAGAAAGCCGGCAGGGCCTGGCCAAACAGGGCGAACCCTCGTGCCAGGTAGTCCAGTATGGTGCCCCTCCTGATGGCGGAGACCACGCCCAGAGGCACGCCAACAACGGTAGCGAAAAGCCATGCCGCAAGGCCCAGTTGCAGGGTGGCGCCAATCTTCTCCCGCAGCACTCTGCTAACAGGCTTTTCATCAAGGAGGGTCTTTCCCATGTCGCCGCGCAACATACGGCCCAGCCACATAAAGTACTGGACCACCAGAGGCTTGTCCAGTCCTAGTTTCTTTCCCAGGGCTTCATACTGCTCTTCGCTTACGCCATAGCCGCCGGGCTTGGCATAGAGGAGGCGGGGGTCTCCGGCCATGCGTGAGAGGGCGAAAACTATCGCAGTGGCCGACACCACGGACAGCAGCGCATAAAGCAACCGTCTGGCCAAAAAAGCGTGCATAACTCTTTGCCCCTCCCTCGCACGGACACAGCCATTCTAACTGGGTGTCGGTGCTACGGCAATGGTGGCCCATTCACCCGAGAGATGGGCCACCATTGCTGACTCTACCAGCTTTGGCGCCACGCCGGCCTACCCAGGCTCAGGCGCGGATGGCCCAAAGGCTCCAAAAGGGTTGACCAAGGCGTCAGCCCCCGTCTACCTGGCCGGGACTATCTCCTCCATGTTATTGAAACTGGCAACTACGGAGGTGCGCATGGGCCATTCCTTGATGGACTTGGGGTTCCACATGATGCCGGCTGGCACGGCGACGATGCCAGGCGCCAGCATCCAATTATGCATGTAGTCCACCCACTCGCTGGTCATCTGTACGCGCTTGGCCATGTCGGGTTCGACAGCCTGCTTCTTGAACTGCTCGGCGATCCAGGGGCTTTCGAAGCCGCAGCTAAAGCCGCCACGGGTCATGGTAGTCATGACCAGGCCTTTGGGCCAGTCCCACGGCATGTTGTCACGGCCCTCGTCACAGCTTGTAATCCAGGGGATGGTGTTGGTGCGGCCCACCACGGTGGGGCGGAAGGCAGCGTAGGCATACTTCAGGACTTCGGTCTGTATGCCAATTGCCCCCCACATCCCGGCTACTGCGTCCCCGATCTCGCCCGGGAAGGAGGACCCACCGCCGAACTCGGGCCCGATGTACAGGGCCGTGCTGAACCCGTTGCCGAAGGCGGTCTCTTTCAGGAGCTGTTTGGCCCTGTCCACATCGTAGGGTACTTCCCACTTGCTCTGCCAGTTAGGGTTCTTGGTTGAAACGTACTCGATGTGTACAGGCCAGCCCAGGCCATCAATGATAGTGTCGTTGATGGCTTCCTTGTCTATGGCCAGAGCCATTGCCCATCGGACCTTGCGGGCCTCCTCCATGTCGTCGGCATCGGTAGGCTTGCCGATGTAGGGCAGGTCGTGGATGTAGGCACCCTCACGGGACACCGGGTTGCCGGTTACAGCATGCTTTTCCTCCCAGAGGTTGCCAGAGAAGAAAATGCCCAACTGCACAGCAAGCCCTGAGCCGCCGAACTGGAACCCCTGGTTCAGCAACGAGTTCCGGTCTTTGGGGACGATGTCAGCCGCGTCTACCTCGCCGGTCTTCATCATGGCGATACGGGTGGAGGCCTCAGGCACCTCGATCTGGTGCACCTTCTTTATCTGGGCCGTCTTCCTCCAGTGGCTGGGCAGCGCCTGGGTAACAGCATGGCTGTCCCGGACCCACTCGATGACCTCGAAGGGGCCAGTGGCTATCACATTATCACGGCTGAAGTCCTCTCCCTTCTCGTCGTAGGCCTTCTTGGAGAAGACGCCCACCCCTTGTCCCGCGTTGCCGAACAGGTTCACCTCCCAGCGCGAGTCGAAGGAGATGAAATTGAAATCTATAGTGTATTTGTCCACAGCCTTGAATTCGCCCACGACAGGTGCAAGGTCGCCTGCCTGGCCGTGGATGCTGGTGGGGGTCAGGGCTGCGTTGGCATCGTTCACACTCCAGGCCACGTCTTCAGCCGTCATCTCACCGTAGCCCTTGTGGAACTGCACGCCTTGCTGAAGGTTGATTGTGCCCTTCTTCAAGTCCGGCGAAACATTCCAGGACTTCGCTAACCACGGCTGAATCAATTTCGTGGAGGGAGTGTAGTCGGACAGGAACAGGGTCTCGGCGACACTGAAGGTGTGGTGGAAAGAGTCGGGGGCCTGCAACCTGTTCAGTCCCACTCCTGGAGGCACATCTACCAGGGCCATCTTGATGGTGCCTGCCTCAGTCTGAGGCGACGGCGCTTCCCCACCGGCCGGCACGGGTGTAGCAGTGGCAGCCGGCTGTGTCTGCGAAGGCGCGGCCGTGGCGGTAGGCTGCGCAGCCGGGGGAGTCGTAGGCCGAGGAGTCGCGGTAGGCTCTTCAGCCTGGCCACACGCTATAGCCGCCATTGCGGAGAAGGCTGCGAGCAACGTTACGACTGTCCAGTACTTGAATTTTGCCAATTTGTTCACTCCAAAACACTCCTCCATGCAATAGATTTCTACTTTCCGACTCCAGAGATACTTATCAACACGTGCAATTTCCTATATATAGTTTACGCAATAGTTAACCAGGAAGATTCATGAATTGTCAATCGGCCATGTCGCCGATAGAATCCGTACGCTAGAATTAAAGCCCTCCATAATTCATCTGGTGAAGACTGCTCCGCGAACGTAATCGGCATAGTCCGAGAGCAGAAAAGCGATTACCCTGGCTACCCCCTCAGGAGTGCCCAGCCCGGCCATCTGGCCCTCGCGGTTGGCCGAAGCGCCTATGCGCTCCACCTGCTGCTCGATGATGCCCAGCTTAAGGGGCGTGGCAATGTTGCCAGGGCACAGGGCGTTCACCCGGATGTTGTCCTTCTCCAGGTGGGACTCCAGCGTCATGGCCAGGCCGTTGACGCCGCCCTTGCTGGCCCCGTAGGCCACAATGCTGCTGGGCCCACGGACTCCCGCGCCCGACGCTATCATGACTATCACGCCCTTGCCTGCGCGCCGCATGGCGGGCACAGCGTACTTGGCCGCCAGGAAGGAGCCGGTCAGGTTGATGCTGATGGTCCGCTCCCACTCCTGGAGCTGTACCTCGTCAACTGGCACCAGGGAGTCCCTGGCGATGCCTGCCGCAGTCACCAGGGCGTTGATGCCGCCCATGTGCTCCTCGGCCGCCTGCATCAGCGCGGCGACCTCCGCCTCCCTGGAGACGTCGGCGCGGACGAACCAGGCCCTGCCGCCGTTCTCCCTGGCCCTGGCCACCGTCCGCTCTCCATCGGCAGCGTTGATATCGGCGACGACCACCTCGGCGCCCTCGGCGGCGCAGGCCACTGCCGTGGCGCTGCCGATGCCCGTGGCCGCGCCCGTGACTACCAGCTTCTTACCCTTCAAGAGCATATGGCCCGTCATACCAGCCTCACCGTGAGCGCGCCCTGTCCAGGCCGCGCCAGCGTATGCCTGCCTCAACGCCTATCCTGTACAGCGCCTCGCGGGCTTCAGGGACTTTTTCCCTGGGGAGGTGCTCGATCTGCATGTAGCCATCGGGGCAGCACTCCTCAAACCGGCGCAGCACCGTGGCGTGGTCCAGCAGGCCCTGGCCGATGACCGTCTCCTCGATGTGCAGGACAAGCCTGTCCTCGACGCAAAAGTCCTTGGCGTGCCCGCAGATGGTGTAAGGCCCCAGCACATCGAAGAGGTTATTGACTACTGACGTGGAGTCGTAGGCCTCCTGAAGGCTGCCGATGAAGTTCACCGGGTCCATGTTGAAGCGCAGCGCCTCCGAGCCTACGGCCTCTATGAGCTGCTTTACGCGCCCGGGGGTGTTGAGAATTGACAGGGTGTGGCCCTCCACCGCCAGGAGGATACCCTCATCCTCTGCGGCGGCGCACACCTGCTTCATGCTGTCCACCAGGACCTGGAAGGTCTGCGGCTTGTGATTGTCCGGGTGCGGGTACCAGGACCCCTTCGGGTTAAGGCTCCCGGGCCGGACGTAGAGGTTACCGGCGCCCAGCCAGCGCGTGACCTTGCACATGTGCTGCATGGCCCGAATGCCTTCAGTCCTCCGGGCCTTATCGGGAGCGACCAGGTCGGGATGGTGGGCCACTGCCTGGCAGGGGTCCACGCCTCCGGCCTCCATGATGGCCCGCAGTCTCTTGACTTCGGCCTCGGTGACATCCAGGGGCTCGTAGAAACGGCAGGCGACGCCCGTAAAGCCATGCGCTCGCACGTCGGCCATGGTCTCCTCGGTCACCTGGCGCAGGTCCCTGGGCATCAGTCCCTGGATGCCTAAGTACAATCACGACCTCCCCTCATATAATTGTGATGCAAGGAACTATTAGCGCTGCAATGGTAGCGAAGTATAACCAAACAGGGTATCGCTCGTCAACCACGGCAAATAAGTTAGCGCGCCATCTCCTAAAAGGGGCCCTGTTATACCAGTCCTGATTGACTACGCCGTATTCCCGTAAGGCACAGGTGGTCTTTCCCTCCCGCC
>FWPU01009882.1_pt1 | contig 14674 bp, 13 predicted proteins | sample 2228361 | NCBI WGS metagenome assembly FWPU01 (sample SAMEA103939777, study PRJEB20133) | metagenome
ATTGCCGAATATTGCAGCCCGATGCCGACGAAGTCCAACTGCTGCTCGCAAGCGGGAATGAGCGGAAAAACAGACGGCGGCGGGTTCCCATCCCGCGCGCTCAGCGTGACTTGTCGAGTTTGGCGGGCGCTGCGGCGCCCTCACGCAATGTTCAGCCTGTGGCCGGCGGACGGGCGCCATCCTTGTCGATGCGCGGACGCGGGCGGCCGCCGTCGCTGAGCGCGACGATGACCACGATCTCGCTTGGTCGCGGCGCGTCGTGCACGGCGACCGTGAGCGTGTCGATGTGGTCGAACAGCCATACGTCGTGCCGGTCCGAGATAGGAACGTCGATCGCGGTGCCGGCCGCCCCGACCTTAACGTTGGAAGGAATGATCGCCTGGCCGCCGCCGATGGCCTCGCGTATGGGCCGGCCCATGCGCGGATGCAGGATCGCCGCTGCATGCTCGATGTCGCCGTCGAGGCCGACAATGGCCGCCTTGCCGTAGCCGACGGGTGGCCGCGGCAACCCCGCAAGCGCCTCACGCACCAAGAGCCCGCCGAGCATCTCGCCCAGCGGAACGAGTACGGAGAGGTCGTCGCGCGCCTCACCGGCAAGCGGATTGTCGATCACGGCGCAGGCAGCAACCCGCGTCACCGGTCGTATCGCCGGCAAGCCGCCCTCGCGGTAAACGGTGTCGCGGACTACGAGCAGCCGGCGCAACTCCATCGCCTTATCTCCCCGTCAGTCGCCGGAAGTTCTCGCCCAACGCAAGCTTCGCATCCCTCTCGGACAGCGCGCGTACCACGAAATTCACCGGGTCGGGTTCTCCCAACGGAAACGGCGCGTCGCTGCCGAGCAGGAGATTTTCCGCCGGCACGATGCCCGTGGCAAAGCGCAGATAGTCGGGCTCGAAGCAGACGGTGTCGAAATAGAGCTTGCGCAGATAATCGCCGATCCGACGCGGCAGCGTGTGGGATAGTTGCGCATTGGTATCCACCTCCCGCTGCATGCGATTGCGCAGCATCAGGCTGAAGGCGCCGGTGTGCGCGCAGACCAGCTTGAGGCCGTCGAATCGATCGAGAAAATTACTGCAGATCATGCGAAAGATGTTGATGGTCGAGTCGAACAGGTAGCCTGCGACCACGGTCAACTCATAACTGTCGGTACGGTCGCGTCCGGGCGGATCGACGGGATGCAGAAACAGCGGCACGTCGAGCTCCCTCGCGACGCGGAAGATCGGCTCGAACTGCGGGTCTGACAAGTAGCTGCCGCGTACATTGGTGGCCACGTGCCCGCCGACGAAGCCGTACTGGCGCACGCACCGCCGCAGTTCGTCGGCCGCCGCCGCCGGGTTCTGCATCGGCAGGAACGCCCAGGCGGCGAACCGTGTCGGGTGCTGCGTGAGCAGGGCGGCAAACCCGTCGTTGCAGAGCCGTGCGGCCTCTGCGGCGAGCTGCGGCTCGACGTAGTAGTTGACCAAGGGAGTCGCGAGCGAGATCACAGTGCGGTCGATACCAAGCACATCCATACGCTCAATCTGCGCGGCACTTTCAAAGAACGTCCTGTTCAGGCCGTAGCGCGCACCGCGGCAGACGATGTCGACGGCGTCGTCCTGCCGGTTGACCACGCGCACGTCGAATGCGTCCTTCTCCTGCACGAAGCGGAAATAGTCGGCGGGAATAAAATGGCAGTGGATATCCGTGATCATTGCATCACATTCCGAGGTAAGCGACCTTGAGTCGCTCGTCGTTGAGGAGCTCGTGTCCGGGACCTTCCATTACGATGTGCCCGTGCTCCAGAACATAGGCACGATCGGCAATCCGCAGAACGTGCTGCACGCTCTGTTCGACGATCAGGATGGTGTGCCCCTGCCGGCGCAGGTCGTTTATCAGCTGATACAGCAGGCTGACGTACCGTGGCGCGAGACCCTCGGTTGGCTCGTCGAGCAGCAGCATGCGCGGCCTGGACATGAGTGCACGACCGATCGCCAGCATCTGCTGCTCGCCGCCCGAGAGCGAGCCGGCGCGTTGGGCGCTGCGTTCGGCCAGCACCGGCAGCAGGTTGTAGACCTGCTGCAGCGTCTCGTTGCGCGCCGCCCGCGCGGTCGCGGAATAGGCGCCAATTTCCAGGTTCTCCAGTACGGTCATGAACGGGAACAGCCGCCTCCGTTCGGGCACCAGCACCAGCCCGCGCGCGACCCGCTCGTACGCGGCGAGCGCGGCTATCGGTTCGTCGTCCAGCAGGATTGATCCGGTGCAACGCGTACGCAGGCCGGCGAGCGAGAACAGAAGGGTGGTCTTGCCGGCGGCAGGCAGGCCGGTAAACCAGACGGCCCAACCGGGCGGTGTCCCGTCCCCATTCATGGCTCACCTCACAAAACGGGCACCAGGCGCCGGTTGACGGCCGCCGGATCGGGATCGAAGGACGCTGCGCCCAGGAGGTGGTCAATAAAGCCGAAGAGAAGGCGCCGCACATTATCCCCCACGTTGTACCAGACGGGGCTGGCCAGGACCAGCCCCCGCCACACCAGGAAGGGCGCCACCAGGGACAACAGCTCCTCGTCGCCCGTGGCATCCAGGTAGGTCTCCCAGAAGAGGGTCCAGAGGGTTTCGAAGGGCGGGGCCAACCGCCCGATTCGCTGGAGGGAAAAGAACAGGTAGTTGATGGCCATACAGCTCACATCGTCCGCCGGCTCCCCCCAGGCCCCCCGGCTGCGGTCCAGCAGGGCGAACTCTACATCGCCGGTGAAGAGGACGTTAAAGGGGTGGAAATCGCCGTGTACCTGGGCCAGTCGATGGTCCTGTCCTTTCAGGCGCCAGCGCCAGGCCACACAGGCCTGCTCCACCTCCCGCAGCCAGTCTGGCGGCAGCAGGGGAAAGTCATCCGGGTAGTTGTCCACCAACCCCATGATGCCTTCACCGCTACCCACCGTATCCCGGATGCGACGCCGGTAGAGGGCCCGCCGGTCCCGGGGGCCGTTCTCCCTCTGGTCGACGGGGAACTTCTGGGCGTGGATTTCAGCCAGATAGCGGGCTAGCACCTCGGCCCGGGTCCGATCCCGGTCCGTCAGGTCGCCGCCATCCCGCAGCCGCACCAGATCCTGGGCGTAGGCCTGCCCATGCACGAAGGGGGAGAGGAGGAAGAACTCGCCGGCCGCGCCCAGGGAATGGAGTGAGGGGCTGGCATCGGGCGTGGGGTGGAGGAAGGCGCCCACGTCCAGCGCGGGCACGTGTCGGGGCAGGCGGTTGAAGGTGTCGTAGCACAGCAACAGGGCCGCGGCCCGGTCCGCCCGGGTTTCGTGCCCGAAATGATCCGCGGCAGCCGTGTGCAGCACCACCCGCTGCTCCTGGCCATCCACCCGATAGCGGATCAGAACGGGCCGTCCGTAGCCAAAGACCTTGAGGGAGCGCCGGTCGGCCTCTCCGCCGTCCGTGTCCGTCGTCGGGGCCGATATGGCCTTGTCGCTGAGGCCCATCATCTCCAGCACGGTGACCGGCCGGCCATGGAGCTGGCTCAGATAGGCCTCCAGCTGGCCTGTGTCGAAGCGGGCTGTTTCCGAGGTCATGGGCCCTTCTCCTCAACTGACTCAACCGACCAACTTCTTCTGCAGGGCCACGGCCACCGCCTCGGTACGGCTGCTGGCCTGCAGCTTGGAGAGGATGTTGCTCACATGGAATTTGACGGTGGACCGGCTGACGACCAGCCGTTCGGCAATTTCGCTGTTGTTGAGTCCCTCCACCATCAGGGCCAGCACCTCCCGCTCCCGTTCGGTGAGGGCCTGTCCGGGGGGCAGGCGGTCGGCGTTGCGGGTGTTGTGGATCAGGGCCTCCGCGGCTTCAGGCGCCAGGGTGGGCCGCCCCGCGTAGGCAGCGCGAATGGCCTGGGCCAGCTCCTCGGCCGAGACGTTTTTGAGCAAATAGCCAATGGCGCCGGCCTTCAGCACGGCCTGGACCAGTTCGTCCTCCTTGAAACTGGTCAGCGCCACCACCTGGATGTGGGGGTAGCGGGCCCGGATGGCCTGGGTCGCAGTCGCGCCATCCATCCGGGGCATCACCAGGTCCATCAAGATCACATCGGGCTGGAGTCGTTCGCATAGGGCTAGCGCCTCGGCACCGTCGGCGGCCTCGCCCACCAGCTCCAGGTCGTCGAACGCCCACAGGAAGGCCGAGAGGCCGCTGCGAACCACGGCATGGTCGTCTACCAGCATCACCCGAATGGTCGATGGCTTTGTCACCGTCATAATGCTTACCACACGATCCTGAGCGTCATAAACCAGACGTACCTACTCGCCACTTGACACGCTCCCCTCAGCCCCGGCCCCCCTTTCCTCGACGGGGAAAGGGGGGCCGGGGGATGGGGGCTGAACAGTTACGCACGGATTATCTTCGACCTGCTCTGGGGCATCTGTGGACAGAGCATGCCAGGTGACCTGCACCTGGGTGCCCTGCCCCCGGCGGCTGGTGATTTCCAGTCGGGCGCCGATGGCCTCAGCACGTTCGTGCATGATGGTCAGGCCCAAATGTTCCGGGGTCACCGCATCCAACACAAAGCCGCGCCCGTCATCGGCCACGGTCAGGCGGGCGCCCTCGGGCTGGCGCACCAGATGGACCGTCACGTGCCGGGCCCGGGCATGCTTGGCCACATTGTTTAGGGCCTCCTGGGCGATGTGGTAGAAGGCGACCTTCACGTCGGGGGGCAGGGGGTGATCCCCCTCCAGGGTCAGGTCGATGGGGACCCGGGCCCGGCCGGTGATGGCCTCCGTCAACTGGCGCAGGAGCTCGCCCAGGTCCACTTCGATCAGGGTGGCAGGCCGCAACTCTAGCAACAGGGTGCGCATTTCGGCCAGCGCGCCCCGGGTCAACTGGCGCAACTCCTCCAGCCGGCGCCGGCCATCCTCGGGGTTGTGGGTCCACAGCTTGGGCAACACCTCCGCGATCAAACTGGCCGAGAAGAGGGTCTGGGTCACCGAGTCGTGGAGGTCCCGGGCGATCCGGTTGCGCTCCGCCGCCACGGCCGAATGCTCCACCTGGGTACGCAGGCGGGCATTTTCGATGGCCAGGGCGGTCTGATCGCCCATGGTGGTGGCCAACTCGATCTCTTCCACCGAAAACTTGCGGGGTTCCCGGTAATAAAGCATCAAGCTGCCGTAGATATCTTCTTTGATGACCAGGGGAACGGTCAGGACGGCCTGGTAGTGGTTCTCCAGGGGATCCTGAGCATCCCCAGGCCGGACGGCCGATTCTTCGTTGCCATCGCCAGAGCGAATTTGGACGAAATCGTCCTGGCGGGTTACCCGGGGCCTGGGCGGCAGGCTCTGGGGGGAAGTATGGGCCGCGAGGGGCTTGGAAGCCCTGGCGCCGTGGCCGGCGGGGGAACCATCTGGCCTGGCCTGCCCGGCCGACGCCGTGTGGGGCAGGTCGGACAGCAACTCGGGCGGCAGGCCGTGGGCAGCCTGGACGATGAACGTGCCTTCGTCATCGCCCAACTGGTAGATGGCGCTGGCGTCGGCATGGAGGAGCCGACACGCCTGGCCCACAATGTAGTCCAGGGTTTCCCGCAGGGTGCGGTTGGAATTGAGGATGGCCAGGATATCCCGCAGGCCATCGGCCACCTGTCGCCGGCGCTCAAGCTCCCGGGTGCGCTCCTCCACCCGCTGCTCCAGCATCTCCTCGATCTGTTTACGGCGGGACACGTCGGTGATGGAGCCCACTACCAGCATCTCGTCACCCACCTGGATGGGGCTGAGCCCGGCCTCGATGGGAAACTCGGTGCCGTCCTTGCGGCGGGCGGCCAAATCCATGCCGGATCCCATGGGGCGCACCCGGGGGTGGAGGGCAAAGTCCGCCCGGTGGGCCCGGTGGTCCTGGCGGAAGCGCTCCGGCATGAGGAGCTCGATGGGCTGTTGCAGGAGTTCTTGCTGGCTGTAGCCGAACATGTGGGCCAGCTTCTCGTTGGCGTAAACAATGTTGCCCTGCTGGTCCACCATGACAATGGCAATGGGAGCCGCGTCCAAAACGGCTTGGAGGACTTCGGTACTGTTCAGGGATTCTGCCAGGGGCAGGCGATAGGGCAGGTCGTGGTATTGGGTCATGGTTTCAGGGTACCGGAACAGGATCATTTGGCGTGGGTCCGTCTGTACAACCTGGGCCCAGCCTCTAGTATATCACGTCGGCGTTACCCACTCCAGCATGGTCATGGTGAAGATGTCCCGGCCTCTGGGGGACATTCGTCACCGGGGCCTCGGGCCTGAAAGTCCCCGGTCCTGAAACCAGGACACAGATTCAGTTTTTTCATCGAATTGCCTTGCCAAATGGCCCCCATGATTTCGTAGGTCCGGTATGGAAACCGGACCTACGACGCCTCTTGATTCGGCAATCGGTATCAGTCCTTCACGATGGTTGCCCATAGGCGGAGTAAGCATCCTCAGATGCAACGCCGTCCACGTGGAAATTGTGAATGATTGAGATTTGGGTGAACGGGGATGGAGGGGGGGCAGACGCGACCTGAGTCGAAACCCTGCGTAAAGGAAATAGGGACAGGCTGCCGTCCCCGCCCAATTCCGCCAGCCCCGGGTGGGTGCCGGTTTTCATCGGTGCAGTTTCCAGCGATACGTTGTTGCCGGCCCCAGGGGGATGAAGGAGAGGCGACGAAGCGCAGCTACGCGCTGCGCCTACGCAAGGGTGACCATCGGTGGGCGGTGAAACTGTGGGCCGTGGGGTCCCGGTTGCGGCCCCGTTCGGCGGCCTTTATAATGCGAACAGGATGCAATCGCGACCCGGCAACTCCATTGCCCGCCCGGGAGACCCATGCAAGCCGTCGTAAGTCCCACGGCGCAAATCCGGCTGGCCTCCACAGGTGGACGCCACTGGCGGATTGGGGTCGGAATTGACCAGCCATCGTGCCCACGCAGAAACAGGCAGAGGTTCATCATGAGCGACTGGCATCACCAATCCATCGAAGAAGTCCTGGCAGCCTTGGGCAGCGATGCCAAACGGGGCCTCTCCGCCGCCGAAGCCCGGGAACGGCTGAATCGCCACGGCCCCAACGAGCTGGTGGAACGGGGACGGAAGTCCCCCTGGCAGATCCTGTGGGAGCAGATCTCCTCCACCCTGGTGGTGGTCCTCATTGTGGCCGCCGTCATTTCCGCCCTCCTGGGCGACCACAAGGACGCGGTCGCCATCCTGGCCATCGTTGTGCTCAACGCGGTGCTGGGCTTTCGCCAGGAATACCAGGCGGAGCAGGCCATTGCTGCGCTGAAGAAGCTGGCCGTCCCGAAGGTGCGGGTCCGGCGGGACGGCCATGTCCAGGAGATCTCGGCTCGGGAGCTGGTCCCCGGCGACATCATCCTGCTGGAAGCGGGCAATCTGGTCCCCGCAGATGGCCGCTTGATTTCCTCTGCCAATCTGCGGGTGGAAGAGGCCACCCTCACCGGTGAATCGGAACCGGTGAGTAAGCGAGCCGAGGCCACGGTCGAAGCGGACGCCGCACTGGGCGATCGCCGCGACATGGTCTACATGGGCACGGTGGTGACCTATGGCCACGGCGAGGCCGTGGTGACGGCCACCGGCATGGAGACGGAGCTGGGCCGCATCGCCGACATGCTCCAGACGGTGGAAAATGAGCCTACGCCCCTCCAGCGCCGGCTGGATCAGCTGGGCCGCCGGCTGGCCCTGGTCGCCCTGGCCATCGTGGTCGTCATCTTTGGCTTGGGCGTGTTGCGGGGCGAGGATCTGCGGCTGATGCTCCTCACCGCGGTCAGCCTGGCCGTGGCAGCCGTGCCCGAAGGCCTGCCCGCAGTGGTCACCATCGCCTTGGCCCTGGGCGCCCAGCGGATGTTGAAACGCTGCGCCCTCATTCGCAAGCTACCGGCAGTGGAAACCCTGGGCTCGGTGACGGTCATCTGCTCCGACAAGACCGGCACCCTGACGGAAAACCGGATGACCGTGACGGTGCTGGATGTGATGGGGGAGCGCATCGATCTGACCGAGCGCCTGAGCCGGGAGCGCACAAGGACCTTTTCCGTGGCAGAGGCAGCGCCCGGCCCTGTGCAGCCGGCCCTCTCCCTCCTGCTGGCCGGCGCAGCCCTCTGCAACGACGCCGTGGTGGAGCCGGCCGAGGACGATGGGGAACGCTTTCGCATGGTGGGGGATCCCACCGAGGGTGCCCTGGCAGTGGCCGCAGCCTGGGCCGGCCTGCTCAAGGGCGAGCTGGAGGAGCTCAGCCCCCGAGTGGCCGAGGTGCCCTTCGACTCCGCCCGCAAGCGCATGACCACCGTCCACAAACGTCCCCCGGCCGAAACGCCCGTGCCGGAAAGCCTGCGCCCCCTCTGGGAGCAGGTGGACATGGCCGGCGCACCACCCTACGTCGCCTTCACCAAAGGCGCCCTGGACAGCCTCCTGCAGGTGACGACCCGGGTCTGGGCCGGAGACCATGTGGAGCCCCTGGACGAGGAGTACTGCCAGCGCATTGTGGCCGCCCACGACGAGCTGGCCCAAAACGGCATGCGGGTGCTGGCGGTGGCCTTCCGGGGCATGGAGGAGCCGCCGGCCGATGGGGCCATGGAGGAGGTGGAAAAGGAGCTGATCTTCGTGGGGCTGGTGGCCATGATCGATCCCCCTCGACCGGAGGTGAAGGCGGCCGTAGAAACGTGCCGCAATGCGGGCATTCGCCCTATGATGATCACCGGCGATCACCCCCTGACAGCGCGGCATATCGCCCAGGAGCTGGGTATCGGCGATGGCAGGCGCCTGCTCACTGGCCAGGACCTGGATCAGCTCTCCCCTGAGGAGCTGGACCAGGCAGTGCGGGAGGTTTCCATTTTTGCCCGGGTGGCGCCGGAACATAAGCTTTACATTGTCCAGGCCCTGCAGCGCCAGGAAGAACTGGTGGCCATGACCGGCGACGGCGTCAACGATGCCCCGGCCCTCAAGCAGGCGGACATCGGCGTGGCCATGGGCATCACGGGCACGGACGTGGCCAAGGAAGCGGCGGATATGGTGCTCCAGGACGACAACTTCGCCACCATTGTGGCCGCGGTGGAGGAGGGGCGCACCATCTACGACAACATTCGCAAATTCATTCGCTTTTTGCTGAGCTGCAATTCGGGCGAAATCTGGGTGATGTTGCTGGCACCCTTGGTGGGGATGCCCCTGCCCCTGCTCCCCCTCCAGATCCTGTGGATGAACCTGATCACCGACGGCCTGCCGGCCCTGGCCCTGGGGGTGGAGCCAGCCGAGCCGGATGTCATGCGCCGGCCGCCCTATCCACCCAGTGAGGGCATCTTCAGCCGGGGCCTGGGCTGGGATGTGATCTGGATTGGGCTGGTGTTGGGGTTGGCGCCCCTGGCGTTGGGCTACTACCACTGGCAGGCCGGGGATCCTGCCTGGCAGACCATGATCTTCACCACCCTGGTGCTCTCCCAGATGGCCCTGGCCATTGGGGCGCGCTCCGAGCGGGAGTCCATCTTCCGGATCGGCCTGCTCTCCAATCGGCCCATGATCGGCGCTATCCTGCTGACCATCGTCCTGCAGCTGGGGGTGATCTATGTGCCCTTCGCCCGCAGCTTCTTCGAGACCGAGCCCCTGGACGCCCAGCATTTGCTCCTCAGCCTGGCGGTCTGCACCCTGCCCCTGTGGTGCGTGGAGGCCGAAAAATGGTTCTCCCGCCGGCGTCGGCGTGGGGGGCGGTAGCATCGGGCGAGCCTTCGGCCCGCCCCTACGAAAACCGGTACCACATCGTAGGCGCGGCTGGCAGAGCTGCGCATTCGCCGTCGTATCTTCACCGGCCTGGGGCTGGCGGCACCGGGCGACTCCCGGCCGCCCTTGGTGGCGGGCCGGCGTCCCCACCAGCAGCTTACCTTCCGGATCAATACAGCCAGGCCTCACGGAGCAGGGCCACAGCCGCGCCTGGGCTCAAGTGGGGTCGGCTGCCTGCCACGCCCGGTACGCCTTCAGAATGACCGACCGGGTTTCCGGCGCCACGGCATAGGCGTCCAGGGCGTCCAGGTCCACCCAGGCCAGCTCGGCTGCGTCATCCTGGGCCTGAGGGACGCCGCTCCGATGGGTCGCCCAGAAGTCGATGACCACGTAGTGGTACTCCACCTGGCCCTGGACATCCCGCTCGATGGGCTCGAAGGTATCGACTACATCGCCCACGTCAATTTCGATCCCACACTCCTCGCGCACTTCCCGCCGCACGCCGTCAGCCAGCCGCTCGCCCAGCTCCAACAGGCCGCCGGGCAGGCCCCACTGCCCGGCCCGGGGTGGGCGCCCCCGTTTGACTAGGAGCACCTGCCCCTGGCGGTTGAAAACAGCCGCGCCCACGCCCACCAGGGGGGCCGTGGGATAGCGGCGGCGAATGGGTTCGGTCGGGGGCTCTGGGGAAGAAACAGCGTCCATCAGGCTGTGGCCCATGTGTGCACCAGCTGGGGCAGGTCTGTGAGCGCGGCGATGGCCGCGTCCGGGCGGATCCGTTCGGCCACCTGTGCGTTGTCAAACTGGACCTGGGGCGTGGTCTCCAACTGGACCTGGACGGTGAGGGCGCCCAGCTCCAGGCCCCCCTGGATGTCGTGGAGCAGGCTGTCTCCCACCACGATGACTTCGTAGGGAAGGGCATCCCAGCGATCCAGGGCAAGCTGGAAGAAGCGGGTATCGGGCTTGCGGTACTCCACACTGGCGCTGCTGATGCAGAGGTCCAGGTAGGGGCGCAGCCCCAGATAGTCGATGATCCGCTGGAAGACCCGGTCGCAGTTGTAGTTGGCCAGGACGGCCAGCTTGTAGCCGGCCTGCTGCAGGTTGGCCAGGACGGCCGTGGCGCCGGGATAGGGCCGCCAGGCGGTCATTTCGGGGGCGTAGAAAAGGTCCACCGCCCGGCGAAGGACATTTGGGTCCATCTGGCTGGCCGGGTAGCCAAAGAACTGGAGCAGGAAGCTCATGGCGTCATCGGCCACGTGCTCCTCCTGTTCCTCGTCCGACTTCTCCTCGGCAAAGCGGCGGGCTTCCACGATGTTGGGCCAGAATTCCGCCGGCAGATCCATGCCGGTGGAACGCATGTAGGCCTCTGCCGCGCGGGCCCCTTCCGCCATCAAGTCCGGCAGGGGACGGGTCAGGTGGGCCAGGGTGTAGTCGAAATCGAAGATCACCCCCCGAATCAGCGGTGGGGAAGGTAACCGGACGCCCTCGCCCAGCTCTGGGAAAAAATTGCGCTGCAACCGCTCCAGGGTTTCCTCATCCAGCGAGGCGGCCGCCATTTCGGCCATTTCCGTCTCCTCCGGAGAAAACGCCGCCTGGGCGCGCCCAGGCGTGGACGATGCCCCGAAGATGGCCTGCCGCTCCTCCTCGGTCAGGGTCCTGGCCCGGGCTCGGGCACGGGCCAGAAAGGCTTCTTTCTCTTCGGGTGTCAGGGGTTCCATGGAAGGCGGGGATGAATCGGCCTGCTGTGCGTCGTGGAATTCGTCATGGAATTCGTCGTGGGACGATTCGCTCATCATACGTCCATCCGTTGTGCAACAACCGACAACGACCTGCCAGATCCCGGTGGGTCCGGCGGCTATCAGTATAGCACATGGCGCCGAACAGCCCATGGATCTCCCCATCCAGAGGCACCGAAACCGGAGCAGCGTCGGGCAGATTCACCCTTCCCGCGACCAGCGCATGCCGCCGAGCACCACCACGGTGACGTAGGTGACGGTCAGAAACACAAAAAAGAAGAAGCTCATCAACAGCCCCTGGAGGTAGCTGAGGGGCGTGTGGAAGTGAGCCAGGATATCTGCCAACAGGGAATGGGGTTCCAGCAACACGTCCCAACTGTTCCAGCGCTGCATGCGACCCAGGTAGACGCCGAAGCCGCCGGCAGCCAGGGCCACCAGAGCCACCAACCATCCCAACACCGGTCCATACCAGCGCTGAAACAGGAGCTGGACCAGCTGCAGGGAGAAGAGGCCCAGCATCAGGCCGGTCCAGGCATAGGAAAAGAGGAGCAGGGCGTCAAACCACAGGGGCACCCGATGGCGCGGAGAAATGTGCATCAAGTCGGTGATGAGGTAAGGGGCGTTGGGGAAAAAGAGCAGCCATAGCCCCAGCAGTCCCAAAACCGGCCAGGACGGGCGTCGACGCCCATACCCCAGGCGCCAGGCCAGCAGGGCACAGATCATGGGGATCCAGGCCAGCAGCAAATTTTTGTTCAGGAAGCGATAGGTCGGCATCTGGGCGTAGTAGACCCGAAACAGGAACAGGCCGACGCCGACGGCGGAAGAGATGGCGAACAAGAGGAGGAGAACTAGCAACCTGGTACGCCCTGGCGCCGACAGGCCGATGGATTCGGAGAAGCTGCGCCCTGGGAATACCCGTCTCTGCGCTACGTTCCACGCGCCCACTGATTCCTGGGTGAATACGCGTGCCCTGATACCTGTGGAAAGGCCCTTTTGAGTTTCGGAGGATCGTCCTGGCATGGGATTCCTTACAACTCCATTCCTTTACTACTCCACCTGTATACGCTTCCGCCTGTACACGCTTCGCGAGCGGACTTAGAATGAAAAACGAATGGGGAGAATCATAAACCACTTCGTGGAAAGGGAGCAACTGCGGAAAGGATTCACCACATGGCCCATACATTGAACGTAGGCAACATCCGCTGCCATATCGTGAGCGACGGCGTCCACCCGGTGGACGGGGGCGGCTTCTTTGGCCTGGTCCCCCGGGTCCTCTGGCAGCGGGTGGTGGAGCCCAACGAACTGAACCAGGTACCCAGTGACACCCGCTGCCTGCTGATCGAGTCCGCGGCCGGCCCCATTTTGGTGGATACCGGCCACGGCGACAAGTACAGCGCCCGGCAGCGCCAGATCATCGGCCTGGACGGACGGCGGGGCCGCCTCCTGGCCGACATGGCCCGGGTAGGTATCCGCCCGGAAGACGTGGCCCTGGTTCTCCTGACCCATCTCCATGCCGATCACGCCGGCGGCGCCACCCGGTGGGATACCCCAGACCACAGCCCTGGCGCCGTGGTGCCCACCTTCCCCAACGCCCGCTACCTGGTCCAACGGCTGGACCTGGCCGAAGCCAGCTTTCCCAACGAGCGGACGGCCGCCACCTACCACGGCGAAAACTGGCAGGTCCTCCTGGAGCGAGGACAACTGGAGGTGATTGATGGTCCCCGGGAGCTGGCCCCCGGGGTTCACACGGACATCGCACCAGGCCACACTGCCTCCTTGCAGGTGATCTGGGTGGAGGACCAGGGGGAGAGCCTGCTCTTCCTGGGCGACGCCTGCAGTTGGGCCGTCCACCTGGACCGGCTGGCCTGGGTGCCCTCCTTCGACCTTGACCCCATGACCAGTATCGAAACCAAGCGGCGGCTGCGCCATGAGGCCCTGCGCCGGGACGCCCTGCTGGTCTTCCAACACGACGGCCAGGTGGTTACCGGCCGGCTGACGCCAGGCCCCCGCGGCCCAGAGGTCCGCCCGGAGATCACCCTGGCGGCCTGGTCCGATTGGACACGGGACTGACCCGGGACGGTGTTGAGCGATTAGTCACAGGTGTGGTGCGTAGTGCGTGATGGGCGGTGCAGCGCGGGCTGAGCCCTAGCCTACCAGGGGCGCCAGGTCCGGGGCATAGGTGCGCAGCTGTTCCCGCAGGCGCAGCAAGGCCAGATCTTTTCCCTTGGCCTCCAGCATGATGTCAAATGCCCGCTCCGTCCGCTGCCGGGCCAGGCGCAGGAAATCGATAAACTCGAAGGGGTTGAGGAAGTCGCTGTGCTGGTTGACCAGGGGAAATTGGAGATGCTCCTGGCCGTAGAGGATGCGACGGCGCAGGGCAGTGCGGGGCGTGCTGAAATGGATCTTGGGGCGCTGGCCAGGTGGCCAGGTGGCCAGGGCCAACGTCAACGCCTCGGCCACCGGGTAGCCGGCCGGGTTCAGGCAGCGATGGTGGAGGAGGTCCAACACCAGCCGGATACCCGTGCGGCGATGGATCCAGAGGGAGGCATCCAGGGCGTGGTGGCGGTCGCCATTTTCCAGGGCCAGCCGCCGGCGAGTGGCCGGCCGCAGGGCGTTCACCCGCGCTGCAAAGCGGGCCCGGGTCGCCTCCGGATCCCCGAAGGTCCCGCCCACGTGGATCACCACCACCCCATCCTCGTCCAGACCCATGGCGTCCAGCAACGCGGCCGCCGCGTCCAGCTCCTGGACCGACCGCTGGACCTGGCCCGGGTCCGGGCTGCCCAACTGGACGTAAAAGGCCGGGTGCAGGGTCAGGCGCAGGCGATAGGCCCGGGCCAGGTCACCCAGGGCAGCCAGCTCCACGGCACACTCCTCTAGCTGGTGACGGAAATCCGGTAGGTCAGGATGGGTGAGATAGGGCGCCAGTTGGCCAGCCATGCGGTAGAAACGGATATCGTGCCGGTGGAGATATTCGAAGATGTCCCGCAGGTAGGCTAGGCTCACGCTGAGGTGGGGCCTGTTCTGCCAGCGGCGGCTGTCGTGGGAAGGCAGCGGGGCGCCCAACACTTTGACGGGGAAGCCAAGACGATATTGGACCATGGCAACGCCTGCCTCGGGGGATGGTTCAGGGTTTACGCAATCCGGTTCAAGGGCCAGACCAGCACATCCAGCCGTCGGGCGAAGTGGCAGAGGAGTGGCTGGGCCGGCAGGGAAAGGCGGTCTTCCTGTCCAGCCACCTTCTGCACGAGGTAGAGCAGGTATGC
>FWPU01009884.1_pt1 | contig 14671 bp, 12 predicted proteins | sample 2228361 | NCBI WGS metagenome assembly FWPU01 (sample SAMEA103939777, study PRJEB20133) | metagenome
TTAGAGCCTATCCGAAAAACCAAGCTACCCGACGGCGTCCTCGCCGTCGGGCGGGGCGAGGACGCCCCGCTTTAGCGTTTTCCGGATAGGCACTTACTACAACGAGATTTCGAGCCATGGTCTCTCATGACTGCTGCTAAGGGGCGTCCCCGCCTTTTGCGGCGTTCTGACATGCCAGACGGGGCGAGGACGCCCCTTCACAGCAGGTTATGTCAAAATCTCGTTGTAGTATTAGAACCTGTCCGGAAACGCTATCCGACGGCGTCCTCGGGCGATGGCAATGCCGTCGCGCACCCCGGGGTGAGCCTGTGCGCGCCAGTCCCTGGCACAGGGGTCGCACAGACAGGGACGCCCCTCCTGAGCGGTTTCCGGATAGGCACTTAAGAGCTCGCAGTGAACACTTCAGCGCTCTAGCCTGACGATTGTGCAATCAAGCCGAAAGCGTTCTGCAGCTGGTTGTACAATCGTTAAGCTAGGAGCGCGATAACTCGTACACTACGAACCAGGAACTAGGGCAAAAGGCTCCAGACAGGAAGCGGAGACGCGTGATTCGACGTGCACGGCCGGTCGAATTGGAGCCGGATATCAGCCTGCGGGTGTGCACAGCTGAAGACCTGCTCATCTACACGCTGATCTCCAGCCGGCCACGGGACTACGCCGATGCGGAAAGCGTCATCCGGCGCCAGGGAGACCGGCTGGACGACACTTGCGTGGTAGACTGGCTACGTCAGTTCGAGCAAGTCCTGGACGATTCGACCCTGGTCGCCGGATACGAGCGAATGCGGAGCAAGTGACATGAGCAACATCATCCTGGAGAAGACGGACGCCACAGCCAAGCTGACCATCAATCGGCCACCGCTCAACGTGCTGGACATCGCCACCCTGAAAGTACTCAACGCCGCCCTGGAAGAGGTACAGGCGGACGCGGGAGTGAAGGCCCTGATCCTCGCTGCCACCGGGCGGGCTTTCTCCGCCGGGGTGGACGTCAAAGACCACACGGCCGACAAGGTGGACGAGATGATCCACACCTTCCACCGCACGTTCCAGCTCCTGGATGCCCTGGAAGCCCCGACGGTGGCGGCGGTGCAGGGGGCAGCCCTGGGCGGCGGTTGCGAACTGGCCCTCTTCTGCGACCTGGTGGTGGCGGCAGAGGGCGCCACCTTCGGCCAGCCGGAGATCAAGGTGGGGGTGTTTCCGCCGGTGGCCGCAGTGATGTTCCCCCGGCTCATGGGCCGCAAGAAGGCGCTGGAACTCCTTCTGACGGGGGACATAATTGACGCGCACCAGGCCGAGCGACTGGGTCTGGTCAACCGGGTGGTGCCGGCGGAGGAACTGGAGGCAGCTGTCGAAGAATTGGTGGGCAAGCTGACCGCCCTCAGCGGCGCGGTGCTGCGGCTCACCAAGCGGGCCGTACGCCGGGGGTTGGACGCCCCCTTCGATGACGCCCTGGCTGCCGTGGAGAAGATCTACCTGGAAGACCTCATGCTCACCGAGGACGCTCACGAGGGCCTGGCCGCCTTCATGGAGAAGCGCAAGCCTGTCTGGAAGGACCGATAGCAGGGGGCAAGGGGCTGGAGGCACACCTTGTTCTGCACCTACTATTGCATCCCGCATCTTGCACGCCGAAAGCTGACATGGTAGGAAGGAGTTGATGGGATGTTCACACAGTTTCAGGAGTGGAGTCAGAACCGCCACGACTACGCCCGAGAGTGGAAGGAGCGTACCGGAGGGAAGGTGCTGGGCTACTTCTGCACCTACGTGCCGGAGGAAATCCTCTACGCTGCCGGCGTTCTCCCGGTGCGCATCCTGGGCAGCCACGAGCCCCAAGACGTCACCGAGCCGTACATCTTCGGGATGTACTGCCCTTTCTGCCGCGACTGCCTGGCCCAGGGCCTGAAAGGCCGCTACGACTACCTGGACGGCATCATGATCGCCCAATCGTGCTTGCACATCCGCCAGGCATTCACGAGCTGGAAGCTCCACATCCCCACCGAGTTCGCCTACTACCTCTACATGCCCAACAACCTGCAAACCCCCGCGGCCGTCCCCTACCTGCGCGGCGAGCTGGAGACCTTCAAGCAGGCCGTCGAGGAGTGGACCGGGCGGCAGATCACCGACGAGGACCTGGACCGCGCCATCGAGGTCTACAACGCCAACCGCCGCATGATGCGGCAGATCTACGAGATGCGCAAGGCAGAACGACCGCCCATCTCGGGGCTGGAGGCCATGCACATGGTGGTCTCCAGCCAGCTCACCGACAAGGCGGACCACAACCGGGTGCTGGAGCAGATTCTCGATGGACTGCCCGGCCGCTCGGATCGCAGGCCGACGGGTGAGCGCCTGATGCTGGTGGGCAGCGAGGACGACGACACCGAGTTCGTCGCCATGGTGGAGTCCCTGGGGGCGACCATCGTCATTGACGAGCACTGCACCGGTAGCCGCTACTTCTGGAACGAAGTGGTGCCGGCTGAGGACCGGCTGGAAGCCATCGCCAGGCGGTACGTGGAGCGACCACCCTGCCCCAGCAAGGACTGGCCGGAGCGCACCCGGCTCACCCACGTGATGGACCTGGTCCGCGACTACAACGTCCAGGGCGTGATCATGGCTCAGCAGAAGTTCTGCGACCCTCACGAACTGGACATCCCACCCATCACCTGGGCACTGGAGGAACAAGGCATCCCCACGCTGTTCCTGGAGTTCGACGTCACCGTGCCTGTGGGCCAGTTCCGCACCCGGGTGGAAGCTTTCCTGGAAATGATGCGGCAGGAAGAGTTGTTTGCAGAGGATTTGTTCTAGCGCAGGTGCAACGCACTTCGCTTGGCAAGCTGCAGGCGTTGAATCCACTGAAAAAACATCGAAAATGGGGTAAGCGAGGGCAATGCCCTCGCCTACCCGGGGCTTTTTCAGGAAACTCATGCGTTCAGAAGCGAAGAACGCCCCGTTGCTGATGGATGGATAAGCGCATTGCGCCTCCCGAAACGCAGGAGGTGAGAGGATGAGCAACAAAGCCGCGACGCAGTCAAAGGCCCGGTATCCAACCGAGCCCCTGAAGTGTTGGAACAAGGCGAAGGAGCTACGCCGCCGCTACTACGAGGAGTACGCCACGATCAAGGAGCGGGGCGGCTTGCGCTGGACCGGCGGGGCCTGGTCCTTTGACGCCATCCCCGCCGGGCTCGGCGATGACGTGGTCAACATCACCGGCGAACCCTATGGCGCCAGCATCGCTTGGAACGTGGAGTTCAACCTGCGCTGTCTGGAGGCAGCCGAGGCTCGCGGATGGGCCCGCGACCTGTGCGCTTACATGCGCAGCTACTGGGGCTCCATGTACCTGAACGAGTACGTCTTTGGCGGGCCGTATCCCACGCCGGACTTCGCTTTCCAGGACCACATCTGCTGTAGTCACGGCAAGTGGTACCAGCACGTGGCGGAGTATAAGAACATCCCTTACTTCTGCATTGATGTGAGCGTAGGACCGTATCGTGAGCTGAACGAGAACCGGCTCAACTACGTCGTGGCGCAGATGCACGAAGCCATCGAGTGGCTGGAGAAGATCACCGGCCGCAAATACGATGATGAGAAGCTCATCGAGGCAGTGAAGAACGAGACGCGCACGTGCTCCCTGTGGGCGGAGATTTGCACGCTGAACAAGGCCATCCCGGCGCCGCTGGACGAGAAGACCATGTACTCCCTCTACGTCCTCGGCACCCTCAAGAAGCACTCCAAAGAGGTGGCCGACTTCTACGAGGAGCTGCGCGACGAGGTGAAGGACCGGGTGGAGCGGGGTATAGCGGCGGTGCCCACCGAGCGCTGCCGGGTGTTCACAGATACCCAGCCGCCCTGGGCCTTCCTGAAGATCTTTCGCTACCTGGAGAGCTTCGGCTGCGTCTCCATTGGGTCGCTGTACACCTTCGGGCTCATCGGCATCTGGGAGGTGAAAGAGGACGGGACCTGGGGGCCGCGCAAGACGCCCATGGAGCTGGGCATCGAGATACGCACACGAGATGATGCCCTGAGGGTGCTGGCCGACTGGAACCTGAGCAAGCCAGAATGGCAGCACTTCTACGACCCCTCGCTGAAGAGCGAGATGATGATCCGCATCGCCCGGGAGTGGCACTGTGACGGGGCCATACTGCACTACAACCGGGGCTGCGAGGGGCTCAGCCTGGGCATCGCCGAGAACCGCCTGGCCCTTATCGAGGCCGGCGTGCCGGTGATGACCTTCGAAGGCAACATGGGCGACGAACGGGAGTTCGACGAAGCTCGCACCATTGCCCGCATTGACGCCTTCATGGAGAGCCTGGGCTTCGACCGTTTGACAGATTAAGACAAGCCCTCCACCCCCTACGAGAGGGAGGCCGGGGGTGGAAGTTCTCCCCCTGCCCGTGTGCAGCCTCCCGAAGCGAAGCGAGGGGCTCCCTCACAGGGGGAAATTGGACGAGGAGGATGCATGATTACCGCTGGAATTGACATCGGAGCCAAGACCACCAAGGTGGTCGTCTTGAAGGACGACGAGGTGGTGGGACGCGGCCTGGCCGTGACCGGCTTCGACCAGGAGGTCGCTGCGCGTGAAGCGCTGGAGGAGGCCCTGGGGCAGGCCGGGCTGCGATGGGACGACGTGGCGCGCATCGTGGCTACCGGCGCCGGGCGCAAGGCCATCTCCTTCGCCCACGACGACGTCACGGACGTAGGAGCCGATGCCCGGGGTGCAGCCTTCCTCCACCCGGCGGTCCATACCGTCATTGACGTGGGCGCTGAGGAGGGTCGGGGCATTCGCTGCAACCAGACCGGTCGGGTGCTGGACTTCGCCGTCAACGAGAAGTGCGCCGCCGGCGCCGGCACCTTCACCGAGGCCATGGCCCGGGCATTGGAGATCGCCCTGGAAGAGATGGGGCCGTTGTCTCTCCAGGCCCAAAACCCGGTCCCCATGAACGCCCAATGCGTCATCTTCGCCGAATCGGAGGTGGTCTCGCTGATCCACGCCCGCATCCCCAAGGCCGACATCGTGCGCTCGGTCCACGACGCCATCGCCAGCCGCATCATCTCCATGGTGCGGCGCGTGGGCGTGGAGCCGGACGTGATGCTCATCGGCGGGCTGGCGTACAACGTTGGGTTCGTGGACTCCCTGAAGCGCGGCCTGGGGATTGAGGTGGTGGTGCCGGAGTATCCTGACTTCGTGGGTGCCCTGGGAGCGGCCCTGGTGGGGAGGGAGCAAGCATGACCGAGAAGCGTGAGTACTGGCGCTGGAAGGAGTACAACTGGCGCGATCCGAACCTGGATTGGTGCGATGCCGAGAGCATCACGGCCGGCGTGGACATCGGGTCTGTCAGCTCGCAGGCGGTGATCTTGCTGGACGGCAAGCTCTACGCCTACTCCAGCCGGCGCACGGGCGCCGACAGCCCGGACAGCGCTCGCAAGGCCATGGATTGGGCACTGGAAGGCACCGGCATGACTCTGGACGACATCCACTACGTGGTGGGGACAGGATATGGCCGGGTGAACGTGCCCTTCGCACACCGCGCCATCACTGAGATCGCCTGCCACGCCCGGGGTGCCAACTTCATGTACGGCCCCACGGTGCGCACTATCCTGGACATGGGCGGGCAGGACTGCAAGGCCATCCACTGCGATGAACGGGGCAAGGTGACCGGCTTCCTGATGAACGACAAGTGCGCCGCCGGCACCGGCCGAGGCATGGAGGTATTTGCCGACCTGCTGGCCATCCCTATTGAAGAAGTGGGCCCCATGTCTCTGGAGGTGGAGGAGGAGCCACCACCGGTCAGCAGCACCTGCGTGGTCTTCGCCAAGTCGGAAGCCATCGGTTTGCTACGCGAGGGCTGGCCAAAGGCCAAGGTGTTGGCGGCCTATTGCTCCGCCATGGCGCACCGGGTGGTTAACCTGCTGGAGCGCATCGGGATGGAGGAGGATTTCGCCATCACCGGCGGGATCGCCAAGAACATCGGCATCGTGAAGCGGATCGAGGATGAGCTGGGGGTGAAGGCGTTGAAGACGGACTACGACCCGCAGATCGCCGGCGCCCTGGGGGCAGCGCTTTTCGCCCATGCGCTCCTGCAGAAGGCGCGTAAGGAAGGGAAGGTGTAGGAACATGGGGTACATAGCCAATTACGGGTACACGGACGGCTCAGGAGACTATTACATTACCATTGACACCGGCAAGTGCAACGGCTGCGGCGAGTGTGTCACTGCCTGCCCGGAGAAGGTGCTGGAGATGGTGGAAGACGCTTTTGACCCGCTGGACGGCGGTCAGGTGGCCTCGGTGCGCGAGGAACACCGCAAGAGCCTGAAGTACGTGTGCGGGCCCTGCAAGCCGACGACGGGGCCGGTGAGCCTGCCCTGCGTCGCAGCCTGTGGGCCGGGCGCCATCAGCCATTCGTGGTGAGTTGACCGATGGACCTGATCACTGTGCATGTGGATGGGGTAGAGGCCCAGGTGAAGCCCGGCCAGACGCTCCTTGCGGCGGCCGACGAGGCCGGCGTGTACATCCCCCGCCTGTGCGCTCACCCTGACCTGCCCCCGGCGGGCGACTGCCGGCTGTGCCTGGTTGAGGTGGAAGGCGGTGATGGCCCGGCCACTGCCTGCAACCTCCCTGTGGCCGACGGCATGGTAGTGCACACTGACACCCCGGCCCTGCGGCAGGCCCGCCAGCGGGCCCTGGCCCAGATCCTGGCTCATCACCCCCACGCCTGCCTGACCTGCGCTCATCGCGAAGGTTGCGACCGCATCACCTGCTCCATGGGAGTGCCGGTGGAGGAGCGATGCTGTGCCCTTCTGGGGCGCTGCGAGCTGGAGCGGGTCGCCGACTACGTGGGCATTCCGCCGGACACACCTCGCTACACCTACGCTAACCTGCCGGTTGTGCGCGACGAGCCGGCCTTCGATCGCGACATGAACCTGTGCATTGGCTGCCTGCGCTGCGTGGTGGCCTGCCGGGAGGTGGGCCAGCGGAGGGCGTTAGAGCCGGTGGAGATGGCCGGCCTGCGGCTGATCCAGCCCACGCAAGGTACCCTTAAGGCTTCCAACTGCCGCTTCTGCGGCGCCTGCGTCGAGGTCTGCCCGACGGGCGCACTGTTGGAGCACGGTCCGAAAGGGGCGCTCTGGCGCGAGCGGACGCGAGCCAAGCTGGGCCTGCGGCCGGTGCCGCTCCCGCCGGCGGAACGCTGGCTGCCATTCGAGCCGGCCCAGGTAGCCCAGGTCCCGGAGGTCGAGGGCGTCTACCAGCTCTTCGACGATGCGCGGGAGGTGATCCGCATCGCCGGCACGATACACCTGCGCCGGGCGCTGGAGCAGGAGCTGCGGGAGAACAGCCGTGCTCGCTTCTTCGTGTACGAAGTGGAGCCCATGTACACCCGGCGCGAGAGCGAACTGATCCAGCAATATGTCCAGGAGCACGGCCGGTTACCGGGCGCCGAGGATGAGCTGGATGAGTTGTTCTGAGCGGTGTACTGCTGAAGCAGGGCGACGGGTGACAGAGGCGTGATCGCGAAGGTCAAAGAGGTGGAAGAACTGGAGCGTCAGGGGTGGACCCGGCAATTTACCGTTGAGGCCTGGCGGGTAGAGGAATACGTCGAGCTGTACGAATCGCTGGGCCTGGAGACGCTGGTCATGCCGGCCACCCCGCCGGAGCTGGGCGAGGAGTGCGCCCAGTGCTACGCTGCCCAGTGCGAGAACTTCCGCACCATCTACACCCGGCCGGCCAAGCCGGGTCGGGAAGAGGCATCCCCGGAAGGCAGACCGGTTGCCTGACGGAATACGAAGTATTGCGTGCTCCCTACTGCGTTCTCAGAAGCAGGAACGATGCCTGTTGGGCGAGCGAGAGTTACACAAGGAGGTGATAGATGCAAGCCGCCGTTTTCTACGGCCCCAACCAGCCCCTCAAAGTGGAGGAGGTGCCCACGCCGAAGCCGGGGCCGGGCCAGGTCCTGGTGCAGGTGGCTGCCTGCGGCGTCTGTCACACCGACCTGCACTACATTGACCACGGAGTTCCCACCTTCAAGCCCCCGCCCTTGATCCTGGGCCACGAGGCCTCTGGGACTATCGCCGAACTGGGCGAGGGCGTGACCGAGTTCCAGGTGGGTGATCGGGTGCTGCTGCCGGCTGTGCTGAGCTGCGGGTCCTGCTTCTACTGTCGCACCGGGCGGGAGAACATCTGCCGGCACATGGTCATGTTCGGCAACAACGTGGACGGCGCCTACGCCGAGTACGTGCTGGCACCGGCCAAAGACGTCTTCCACTTGCCGGATGAGATCCCCCTGGTCGAGGGTTCCATCATCGCCGATGCTATCACCACGCCCTACCACGCCGTCGTCAACCGCGCGCAGGTCCGCCCGGGCGACAAGGTGGTGGTATTCGGCTGCGGTGGCGTGGGCCTCAACGTGGTGCAAATTGCCGCCGCGTTGGGCGCGTTGGTCATCGCCGTGGATATCCTGGATCAGAAGCTGGAGTGGGCGCGGAAGCTGGGCGCAGCCGAGGTGATCAACCCGGAGCGGGTAGAGCGGGTGGACAAGGCGGTGCGCAAGCTGACGGCCGGCGGCGCCGACATCACCATCGAGGCCATCGGCAACCCGGCGGTGATGGAGCTGGCTTTCGCCTGCCTGCGGACCGGTGGCCGGCTGGTGGTAGTGGGCTACTCCGACAAGGACCTGGCGCTGAACGCGGGGCGCATCATGTACCGCGAGATGGAGGTGGTGGGGTCGCTGGGCTGCCGGCCGGTGGACTACCCCAAGGTGATTGACATGGTGCGCCGGGGGCTCATCCAGGTGACCCCGCTGGTATCCCATCGCCTGCCGCTGGGCGAGATCAACGCTGCGCTGGACCTCCTGCGGCGCGGCGAGGTGATCCGGGCGGTGGTGGTGCCGGGTGAGGGGTGAATCAGGACCACATTCCACGAGCTACATCAAGATGCGCAGGCCGCACTACTCAGTCGAGCAGTGCGGCCTATCTGTCGCCGGCTGAACTGGCCCACCGCCTATCTAACCATACCCTGTACCCCAGGCCGCTGCGATAGCCCGGATGTGACTCAGTTTGCAGGTAATGCGGCCTGCCGTCCATTGACTGTCAGCACTGCGTGTGGTAGAATATGCACATCTCCCGCCCATGAGTTCATAGACCCGCCCAGAAGGGATAGCAACCCGAGAACAGAAAGGAGAGGTCCCATGTCTGCTACCAAGATCCCGTCTTTGGACGAACGCCTTCAGGCAATCATCCGCCACGCCTACGACAATGCGCCAGGCTTCCGGCGTATCATGGACCAGGCCGGCGTCACGCCCGACGATGTGCAGACGGTGGCCGATCTGGAACGCGTGCCGGTCACCAGCAAGGACCGGCTCATCCAGCTCCAGCAAGAGGACCCACCCTTTGGCGGGTTTCTGGCCGTGCCCCTCTCTGAGCTCACCCACATCTTCTTCTCGCCGGGTCCCCTCTACGACCCCGAGGGCGCTGAGGAGGTGTCGGCCCAGGCTGCCGCCGAGGCCTTTCACGCCGCCGGCTTCGGCCCCGGTGATATCGTCATCAACACCTTCTCCTACCACCTGGTACCCGCAGGGCTCCTCCTGGACAAAGCCCTGCAGTCCCTAGGCTGCACCGTCGTACCCACCGGGATCGGCAACACCGACCTGCAGGTCAAGATCATGCTCGACCTCAAAGTGACCGGCTACGTGGGCACGCCCAGCTTCCTCATGACCCTGATCCAGAGGGCGGAGGAATCCGGGTTGAACTTCAAGGAGCAATTCGCCCTCAAGCGCGCCCTCTTCACCGCCGAGCCCTATCCCCCCTCCCTCCGCCAGACCTTCGAAGAGACCTACGGCCTGTCCACCTCGCAGGCCTACGGCACGGCCGACCTAGGGCTGGTGGCCTACGAGTGCGAGGCGGCCAACGGCTTGCACTTTTCCGACGAGGTCATCGTGGAGATCGTGGACTCAGCTACAGGCCGGCGTCTGGGGCTCGGCGAAGCCGGCGAGATCGTCGTCACCACCTTCAACCGCACCTACCCGCTGATCCGCTTCGCCACCGGTGACCTCTCGGCCTACACCGACGAGCCATGCTCATGCGGGCGGACCTCGCCCAGACTCATCGCCATCATGGGCCGGGTGGGCGATGCCATCAAGGTGCGGGGGATGTTCGTCCATCCCAACCAGATGCGTGCCGCCGCCGGACGCTTCTCCGCCATCGGGCGCGTGCAGGGGGTGGTCACCCGGCCAGCCCATCGCGACGAATTCACCCTCAAGGTGGAGCTGAGCGATCCCCAGGTTGACAAAGACGCCCTATCGAAGGAGTTGTCGGTGGCCATCCGGGAGATCTGCCGGGTCAGCGTAGACAACATCATCTTCGTGGAGCCGGGCACTATCCCGGCCGACGCCCGGGTGATGGTGGACGAGCGGACGTGGGAGTAATGGTGGCTATCCTGGAGACCGCGAGGATCACCTGAGCCAGTTGCAGCGGATCACCATATCTAGCACATGCGGCACAAGAGTCCAAATGCACGCCCAAGACACCTACTTCGACCTCACCGATGAGCAGCGCCGCCTGCGCCGGGTGCTGCTGGAGTTCTCCCAGCAGGAACTGGCTCCCCACGCGGCGGAGATGGACCGCAAGGGTGAATGGCGTTGGGACCTGTGGCGGAAACTCGGCGAGATGGGGCTGCTGGGCCTGGCGCTCCCTGAGGAGTACGGCGGCGCCGGCGCCAGCGCGCTAACCACCGCCGTCGCCATGGAAGCCGTGGCTGAGGGCGGTGCGGACGCCGGCCTGCTCCTCTCCTGGGGCGCCCACCTCATTATTTGCGCCGTGCCCATCTGGAAGATGGGGACCGAGGCCCAGCGGCGCAAGTACCTGCCCAGGCTCGCCACAGGCGAGTGGGTGGGTGCCCTGGCGCTCACTGAGCCCAACGCCGGCTCTGACGCCGCCTCCTTGCAGACCACAGCCATCCGCCACGGCGACGTCTACGTCCTCAACGGCACCAAGATGTTCATCACCAACGGCCCCATCGCCGACGTGATGGTAGTGCTAGCGGTGACCGACCGCGAGCGGGGGCGCAACGGTATCAGCGCGTTCATCGTGGAGAAGGGCTTCCCTGGCTTCAGCGTCGGCCGGGCGCTGGACAAGCTGGGCCACCGAGCCTCGCCCACGAGTGAGCTCGTGTTCACCGACTGCGAAGTGCCGGCTGAGAACCTGTTGGGACTCGAGGGCCGGGGCTTCGTGGAGCTTGGCAAGCTTACCCTGGAGTGGGAGCGGGCCGTGCTCATCGCCCCGTCCATCGGCAGCCTGGCAAGGCTGCTGCAAGAATCGGCCCGGTACGCCCAGGAGCGGGTCCAGTTCGGTCAACCCATCGCCAACTTCCAAGCCATCCGGCACAAGTTGGCCGACATGCAGGTCAACCTGGAGGCCGCCCGGCTCCTCATCTACAGGGCCGCCTGGCTCAAGGACCAGGACATTCCCGCGCCGTTGGAGGCCGCCGAAGCCAAGCTGGTAACCGGCCGGGCCATCGTTCATGGCGCGCTGGAGGCGGTTCAGATTCACGGCGGCTACGGCTACATCACCGAGTTCCCAGTGGAGCAAGGGCTGCGCAACGCCAAGCTGGCCGAGATCGGCGGCGGCACCTCAGAGGTGCAGCAGCTCATCATCAGCCACGAAACTCTGCGCGGTGCGCCATCTCAGGGCTATCCGCTGACCGAGGAGCAGCGGGCCACCTGGGAGGCCATGCGCCGCTTCGCCGAGCGGGAGATCGCACCCCACGCCGGGGAGCTGGATGCCGGCGCATCTCTCCTGGCCGACAACTTGCGCAAGCTGGCCGAGTTCGGTTACCTGGGGATGGAATTCCCGCCGGAGTACGGCGGTGCGGGGCTGGACTGCGTCACCTCAACCCTGGCCGGCGAGGCTCTGGCATCGGCCTGCCCGGCCACCTGCCTTTCGGCCGGCGCCTCCACCATCCTCTGCGGCTACCCCATCCTGCGCTTCGGCACCCAGGCCCAAAGGGAGCGCTACCTCCCGCGGCTGGCCTCCGGGGAATGGCTCGGGGCGCTGGGGCTCACGGAGCCCGATGCCGGGTCTGATGTGGCCGGCATCCGCGCCCGCGCGGTCCCCAGCGACGGCGGCTGGGTCCTCAACGGAACCAAGACCTTCATCACCAACGGCCCCATCGCCGACGTGGTGGTCGTCCTGGCGTGGACCGATCCGGACCGGGGTCCGAAGGAGGGCATGACCGCCTTTCTGGTGGAGAAGGGGACGCCGGGTTTCAGCGCCGGACCGCCCCTGGACAAGCTGGGGGTGCGCGGGTCGCCCACCTCGGAGCTGGTCTTCCAGGACTGTTGGGTGCCGAACGAGAACGTGCTGGGGTATGTGGGGCAGGGGTTCCCCCTGGTGATGCAGACCCTGGAGCGAGGGCGGATTGGGATGGCGGCCTGGTCGGTGGGGATCGCTCAGGCCTGTCTGGATGAAGCGGTGAAGTACGCCCAGGAGCGACGCGCCTTTCGGCGGCCCATCGCCGACTTCCAGGCCATCCGCTTTAAGCTGGCCGAGCTGCGCACGGCCGTGGACACGGCGCGACTCCTCACCTTGCGGGCTGCCTGGCTGAAGGACCAGGGCCGGCCCTTCGGCGTGGAGGCAGCCATCGCCAAGCTGTACGCCTCCCGGGCGGCCACCCTGTGCGCCCACGAGGCCGTCCAGATCCACGGCGGTTACGGGTACATTCGGGAGTACCCGGTGGAACGCCTGTACCGCGACGCCCGGCTGGCCGAGATCGGCGAAGGGACCAGCGAGATTCAGCGCAACATCATCGCCGAGGCGGTGTTGCGAGGTTGACAGTGCGGGTGACGATGAGCTAAGCAACTTGACGAAAGTTCTTTGCACTTTCCTCTCGCATCAAAACGGTTATCAAAGGGCGTCCGCGTCTGTGCGACCCCTGTGCCAGGGACTGGCGCGCACAGGCTCGCCCTGGGGGTGCGCGACGGCATTGCCGTCGCCGTGGCTGTTTGACCCTGAAAACGGGGCGGGGACACGCTCCTTTTATAGCAGTGGAAAAGTTCAAGGAACTTATGGTGACCTGCCTAGAAGAAGACGAATTGACCTCGGCGCCCACGGGAGTTCTGGTAGTAAGCCCTTCAGCACGCTAAAGCACCCACTGGAGACGGATATGTTCAGTAAGATCCTCGTAGCCAACCGGGGCGAGTGCGCCCTGCGCATCATCCGGGCCTGCCGGGAGCTGGGTGTGCGCACGGTCGCCGTCTACTCGGAGGCCGACGCCGGCTCACCCCACGTCAGCGCCGCCGATGGGGCTGTGTGCATCGGGCCGGCCCTGGCTGCTGCCAGTTACCTGAACGCCCCGCGCATCATCCAGGTGGCCCGGGATACGGGTGCCCAGGCGGTGCACCCCGGCTGGGGCTTCCTGGCCGAGAACGCCGACTTCGCCCAGGCCTGCGCCGACGCTGGGCTGGCCTTCATCGGCCCACCGGCCCACGCCATCCGCGCCATGGGCGACAAGAACCGCGCCCGCCGGACAGCCCGGCAGGCCGGCCTGCCCGTAGTCCCCGGAACCCACGACGAGGTAGACGACGTGGAAATCGCCGGCGCAGTCCAGGCCCTCGGCTACCCAGTGATCCTCAAGGCCAGCGCCGGGGGCGGCGGCATCGGCATGGCAGTCGTGCGCCAGCCTGGCGAGTTGGCGGCCGCCGTCAAGACGGCAAGGGGGCGGGCGGAGCGGGCCTTCGGCCACGGCGGGCTCTACCTGGAAAAGTTCATGGTCGGCGCGCGTCACGTGGAGGTGCAGCTCCTGGCCGACGGCGATGGCAGGGTGGTAGCTTTTCCGGAGCGCGAGTGCTCCGTCCAGCGGCGCTACCAGAAGGTGCTGGAGGAGACACCCTCGCCGGCCGTCACGCCCGAGCTGCGCGCCCGGCTGCAAGAGGGGGCCGTCCGGCTAGCTCACGCCATCGGCTACGCCAACCTGGGCACCGTCGAGTTCCTCCTGGCACCCGACGACCGGTTCTACTTCCTGGAGATGAACACCCGGCTGCAGGTCGAGCACGGCATCACCGAGCTGATCACCGGCGTGGACCTGGTGCAAGCCGGCATCCGCGTCGCCGCCGGCGAGCAGGTTTCTGATGTCTTGGAAGACTTCGGAAGTCTCGCCTGGCGCGGCCACGCAGTGGAGGCCCGCATCTATGCCGAAGACCCGGTCACGCTCCTCCCCTCGCCCGGGCGGATCACCCGGCTGGTGGAGCCCCGGGGCGAAGGACTACGGCTGGACAGCGGCCTGGCCGAAGAGTTGGAGGTGTCCCCGTTCTACGATCCCCTGGTGGCCAAGCTCATGGCCTGGGGTGAGAGCCGGGAAGAGGCCATCAACCGGTTGCGGAGTGGGCTGGAAGCTTTCATCGTTGAGGGGATCAAGACCAACATCCCCCTACACCTGAAGATCCTGAGCGATGCAGCCTTCTTGGCAGGGGAATACGACACCGGGTGCCTTGAAAAACTGAAAACATGAAGCATCTTGCCTGAGCCGACAGCCCGCCAGCGCGCTTGCTCGCCCTCCCACAAGGAGTCTGGTTGAGCCAGAAGCCAGGCGAGCAAGCGCGCGGCCTCCCCCTGCCCATGGGCAGCCTCCCGAAGCGAAGTGAGGGGCCCCCTCAAAGGGAGGGGAAACCCTCCCTTCCCCTGCTAGGGGGCTCGT
>FWPU01000658.1_pt1 | contig 14667 bp, 11 predicted proteins | sample 2228361 | NCBI WGS metagenome assembly FWPU01 (sample SAMEA103939777, study PRJEB20133) | metagenome
TCCTTCCGTTCACACGGGCTGGGGGGTGAATGCTTTTGAAAATGGGGGGTGAATACTTCTGAAAACCGGCACAGAATCGGAAGCGCCCCGAAAGACAAGAAAAGACCATCGTGCGAGGCTCCGGACTGAAGGCTTTGCTTCATCCTTATTGAGGCCAGAGGGAACACAGCGGCACCTGAGATCGCCACAAGGACAAAAACAAGACCTGCCCGGGCAAGTCTTGAAAAGCGTTTTCTTTCATCTGTTCGAGGACCCTGCATCTCCACACTCCGCTGCTGTCTGTGCCAGAAACGTGGAGCCTTTGCAATCTTCAGGCCAGTCAATTTATTCCAATAAATCAAACTGTTACGGGACAATCTTTCCGCTTCCATTGAAGTCGTGTGAACAAGATTCCATAAAAAGGGAACTGAGGCGACAAAAGAAAAAGGGATGGGCAACAGCCCATCCCCTTCTTTACTCAATCAGAGTCCCGCACAGTCTGCGGGGTGCTTTCTACCTATTCCCAATACGTGTGGACAGTCCAAAAGGAGCCGGTCTGGAACCCGGGCACCCCGCCCGCGTTGAAGACAGAATTGCTCGTGGCGATTCCGCCCAGAAGGCCCTGGGAGGGATCGGACTCGACCTTCAAATTGCAGCCCGTCAGCACGATGCCCGGCACAGGGATATTGCTCGCCGTGAATGTGCACTCGCCTGCGGCCACAAACTCGAACCCTCCGACATTCCCCTCCATGTAAAAGGGACCCGACTTGCCGGGACCGATGCCCTCCACGAGATACCCGCAAGCGTCCGCCAGTCCGATCTTTCTGATTTTCTCCTTCACGACGAGCCCGTCCGACGCCCTGCTCTGAAGGGACCAGAGGCTGGCCCCGAGTCTCACGATGGCGGCGTCCGGCAGAAGATCGATCGGCACGCCCTCAGGCGCCACGCTCCTGCACCACTCGACGCTCGGGTCCTCGACTGACGGATCATGGACCGACCGAAACACAAGAATCTCCTCATCGAAAGCCTGTGCTGCGGGCGGAACGGCAGCCCAGGTCAATGCAACTCCGAGCGCAACCAGAAATACGACCCTCTTTTCCATCGGCTTTCCCTCCTGTCACACGGTTGGAAACGGGCCGCGGATACCTCATCCGACGGCCATCCAAAACTCCCAGGACTGGCGCATTCCCTTGGGGGCGGTCTGTGGTTGCGTCCTCCTCTCCTGGAAATCATTGCCTCCCGGGCAAACCGCCCAAAACGCAATCGGGCAATCGGTAAAGCAAGTCGGCCCTTCATTTCATATATTTTATAACGCTCTTTCTTCTGGTATGGAAAGACTCTAACCTGCTTCGCTCCCCCCGGTCAACAGAAAAACCGCTTCCCGTCGGACCTGGCAGATCGCTTTCGGCAAGCATCACTGGGGGCGCAGTCCCGCCACCTTTCCGGCCTGGACGGGTCTTCCAAAAATATGATAAACAACATTAACTATCAACTTTCACCACCTGATTTCATTGGTGCCCGGGACGGGATTCGAACCCGTATGAGGGTAACCCCCCGAGGGATTTTAAGTCCCTTGTGTCTACCGATTTCACCACCCGGGCGCAAGAGCATGGATATAGCCACCTGGATATGGGGATTGCCATGAGAAGTCAACCGTGGGGCCTGGCCATCAGGGCCCCCGAAGCTAGATCGGTAAAGCATAGCCGGCCGCTTTCCACACAGAACCGGGGCGAGGATAGGTCGGTTTGCGCCTCCTCGTGATCTCGTTATCGCACGCGGGCACGATCAGCGGCACGGCTGCCCTCCCTTCCTGCCCCGGCCTGCACAAGCTGCCGGCCGCGCAAGAGAGGCCCCAGGCCAGCAGGGAAGAGATCAGCAGGGAAGAGATCCCTTCATAAAGACTCCGGACTTCCTTGCGCCAACCGGATCCCATCCCGAACCGGACGGAAAGGTTCCTCTTTGCCTGCGAGGAAATCCTGGTACAAGAGCCGGTACAGGCCCCGGACATCTTTCCGGAGTTCTTCGTGCGTGCCTTCCTGCACGATCCTTCCGCGGTCCAGCACCACGATCTTGTCCGCCCGCCTCACGGTTGAAATCCGATGGGCAACGATCAGGGTCGTGCGTTTCTCCATGAGTCTCTCCAGGGCCTCGTAAACCAGGCGTTCGGACAGGGTGTCGAGCTGCGAGGTGGATTCGTCGAGAACGAGAATCGGCGCATTCTTGAGGAAAGCCCTTGCGATGGCGATCCTTTGCTTTTGCCCGCCGGAGAGCCTGACCCCCCGTTCTCCGACCAAGGTCTGGAATCCTTCGGGGAGCTCCTCGATGAAAGGAAGCGCGTTCGCCAGCTCCGCCGCCAGCCGGATCTCCCCCGCCGAAGCATCGGCCTTGCCCACGCGGATATTGTCCTCGATCGTTCCACTGAAGAGCACAAGGTCCTGCTGGACGAGAGAGATCTGGGACCGAAGCGAGACGAGGCTCGCCGGCCGGATGTCCTGGCCGTCGATCGTGATCCTCCCCTGCCAGGGATCGTAAAACCGGATGAGAAGCTTGATCAGGGTGGACTTTCCCGCCCCGCTCGGACCCACGAGGGCGACGCGCTGCCCGGCAGGGACGACCAGGTCGATCCCGGTAAAAACAGGACGGTCAGAGCAATAGCCGAAATGGACGGACTCGAACCGGATTTCTCCGTCGGTCACCCTGAGGGCCGGGTACGAGCCGCCTTCTTTTTCGGGCTCGAGATCGAAGAACTCGAACAGCCGGTCGATGGCGGCCCGAGACTGGGCAAGCTGGATATTCAGTTCGCTCAGACGGTTGAGAGGATTGTAGATCATCTCCAGGTAGGCGTAGAACGCCATCAGGGATCCCACGGTGAGCTCGCCGCCCAGGACCAGGTGCCCTCCGATCCAGAGCACCAGAATCGGCGGAATGCGCGTAAGAAGGGCCGTGATCCCGAGGGAGGCAGCGTGGGTCCGGATGTTCTCCTGAACGGCTTCCAGGTAGAAGCGGCAACGGTCGACGAACCGGCGCGCCTCCTCGGACTCGAAGGTGAAGCTCTTGACCTCGCTCATGCCCGAGACGGTCTCGTGGAGAGCCCCTTCGATCGAATCCATGCGGCGCCTCGCTTCCCGGGCGCTCTGCTTCATCCTGGAGCTGAACCGTTTCTGACAGTAGACGTAAAGAGGAAGGGAGCAGCAGGCCACAATCGCCAGTTTCCAGTTCATCAGGAACGTGGCGACCGTGATCGATGCCAGGCTTGTAAGGTCCATGAACACGTTGGTCCCGGCAAGACCGACGAAGTTCTGGGCCGCGTGCACGTCCGTGATGAGCCGCGAAGAAATCACGCCGGTCTGGTATCTCTGAAAAAAATCGATGGGGAGTCGTTGCAGATGCCGGAACAGATCGCTCCGGACGTCAAAGATCATCTGCTGGGCCAGCCGATCCGCGATCAGGGTGCGCAAATGGCAGACCGCGGCATACACGGCAAACAGGAGCATCGACAGCAACATCAGCACGTCGAGACCGAGCCCGGTTCGGCCGGGCTTGCCCGAAAGCGGCCCGTCAATGACCTCCCGCAGGATCCAGGGAAACAGGACCGGCAGGTTGTACTTCGCCACGCCCACAACCGTGGAGAGGACGAGCCTGCGGCGGTAAGGCCGTGCGTAAGCCAGGAAGCGTCGGAGATTGCCGGGCCTGGATTTCAAGGCAGAAGATCTCGGACCAAGGGAGATCAAACTGGAAAAATTTCTCTCTTGGATTCCATAGGAGGCGCCTAAAGAAAAGTCAACAGAGTCCTGAATTCGGCGCGTTCCTGGGCGCCGGCACACGAAAACGACGAGGGTAAAACGGGCGGGGCCTTCAGGGCAGAATGCTTCACTTGCGGGCCCAAACCAAGACGGACTTCTTTGGAGGGGCACGCTCTGTCGTGCCCGCGGGGGGTGGGGTCGGGATGGTAGGACCTGAGGGTGCCCATGGTGAGGCCCGAAGACGGACGCGACGGAGCGCGTCCCTCCACGGGTCGGGAGTTTACAGGAGGCCCTTGATGATCTTCACGGCAGCCGCGATGGGCTCCCGATCGTCTCCCAGGCCTGCCGGGTGCGCGGAGAGTTTTTCTCCGAGGGCCATCCGGGCCAGATTCGTGAGAAAGACGGGCTCCAGGCCCGCCCTGGCCGCCTCCTCGCGCATCTGAAGGGCGCAAAAGGGGCACATGAACACCATGGCGCGGGCGCCGTGATCCAGGGCGTCCTGAATATTTCGGGCCTTGTGGACCTCCCCCATCTCAGGGCCGAGATGGGGGGACACGGTCGAGCCGCAGCAAAGGGCGTCGAGCCGGTCGTAAGAACGGGCGACCCGCTCCACGCCGACCAGCTCGAAAAGCTCGTCCACACAACGGTCCATCCAGGGCGTATACCGGCTCGAGCAGGGCTGCTGGTAGGCGATCTTCCACCCTAGGGGTTTCAGGCGGCCCCGGCGCTCCCGCAGGGCGTCCCTGAGGTACTCCACGTAATGGACCACCTTGAACGGCACGTCGATCCCGTACTCGAGAGCCTTGGTCGTGTAGGCCCCGTAGCAATCGTCGTGGAACATGATGATCTCCGGATACCCGGTCGCGGCCAGGGCGTCGACCTTTCTCTGGAGGGTCTTGCGGAGTGGAGACTCCCGGCCCACGTGGATCCAGGCGAGCAGGCTCTCGTAGGCCCCGCCTCGGAGAAACGTGCAGCCTTCAAAGAGTTCTCCCTCGAAAAGACCGGGGATCACGTCCACTGCGCACAGGTTGAACACGGGCCGCCCGGGTTTTCCCGGCTGGATCTCCCCGGGCGACTGATCGATGCTCTCCACGAGCTGGAGATAGGCGGGCGTCGTTCGGTACAGGCCGCTCTTCTCCTGGCGCTGGAGAATGAGATCGAAGGGATTGGCGCCTTTCGTGCAATAGGCGTTGCAGGCCGCGCAGGTCACGCAGGCCGTGACGATCTCGGCGTTTTCGCCCCGCACGAGCCTGCGGATCTGGTCGGCGCCGCTCGTCCGGTCGTATTCCGTGTATTTGCAAAGATGCAGACAGTCGCCGCAGAGATCACACTTGGCCAGATTGAAAGCCATGATGCCATCCTCCTGTGGGTCCCTCACCTAGAAGCAGGGGTAGTTGCCAAAGTCGGGCAGCGGCAGGCCGAGCCTTTTCGCCTCCTCGATTCTCGGGATGTTTCCGACCTTCTTGATGAGAAACCCGAGATTCCGGGCCACGTCCGCCTCGGTCACGGGCTCGGCCGCAAGGTAGCCCTCCGCGACAGCCCCCGCGAAGAGCTCTTCTCCCTGCCGGGTTCGGACCACGACGTGGGAACGCTGCGCGCCCGGCTTGTGGAAACCGAACTCGTCCACCTCGTCGCCGCTGGAAAGATCCGCCACCTCGTTCGCCCAGTCGTAGCAAAGCCGGCACCTGGGACGGTCGTAAATCCCTCCGAGAATGACGTACTCCTGAAGCAGGGGCATGGAGCGCTTGCTCCCGTCGGCCGCCCGGGCGCAGAACTGGCCCGGGAACGGTACGTCCGAGGTGTCCCGCCAGGCCACGGAGGAGACTTCCTCGGGCTTCAGGCCCAAAGCCTGGATCAGGGCCTCGGTCCCCTCCGGGTAGAAATTGAATGCGCAGTGGTGTCCCAGAACATAGCGGATCTTGGCTCCGATCCGGTTTTTCAGGTATCCGTTCCCGTTTGTCTGGATCTTTCGGATGGCGTGGACATGGCACGGGCTGCCGACAACGGCAAGCCGCTCGATTCCGCGGTCGATCACGGTTTTGCCGAGAATCGAAAGGAGCCCGCCCGGCACGAGCATGTATTTCGTCTTCTGGCTTTCCAGGACGTCGTCCCGCGACAGGGCGAGCACAGGCGCGGCCTTCCAGGGCTCTGCCGCGCTCATGCCGGTGACGATCGCGGCGTCGATCAGCCTCTTGTCGAACCCATAGAGGAGAAGCGCCGTCAACACCCCTCCGCTCGTGGCGTTTCGACGGACGACCGGGTCCAGCGCGTGGGCCCCGTAGCAGGCCGTGTGAATGCCGATGCGCTTCTCATCGGCTTTCCGTCCCCGGCCCATGATCTTGCGTTCGAGATCCTGAATCCGGATTTCCTTGCCCGGGCAGGCCTTCCAGCAGCTTCCGCAGTTCTCGCAGGGCCCCACAAGCTCGGGGATGACCCAGTCCATGGCGATGGATTCGTTCGGGCAGACCCCGACACAGGCACCGCAGGCCGTGCACAGCCCCTGGCTGATGACCTCCCGGTAAAGGCGGTTCGTGAAACCGGGCCGCGGGGGTCCGACTTTCACCATGGCGGGTCCTCCCCTGCCGGCCGCGCACAGGACGCGCCGGTCATTTTGTTTGGTTCGTGCCGGCCTTCTTTCTCGCCCAAACCGCAGCCCCCAGAGCGGCCGTGATCTGAGGCTCGGCAGGAACCAGCACCGGTTTCTTCAATTCCTGCTTCAGGGCTTCGACCACGCCGCCGTTGAGCGCGACGCCGCCGGAGAAGCAAACCGGTGCCTGAAAGGCCACGCCTTCCCCAAGCCCCATGGCCACCACTCGCCGGGCGATGGCGCGGCTCAGCCCGCAGGCGATATCCTCCCGCTTCTTCCCCTGCGACAGAAGAGCGACAATCTCGGACTCCGCAAAGACTGTGCACACGCTCGTCAGGCTGCAGGGACTCCGACTGGAGAGAACGGCCCGGCCGAGCTCTTCAAGGTCCATACCGAGAATCCTCTCGGCCAGAACTTCGAGGAACCGGCCCGTCCCGGCCGCGCACTTGTCGTTCATCTGGAACTTGCGAACCATCCCTTTGCCGTCCAGTTCGATGACCTTGCTGTCCTGGCCCCCGATATCGATGATGGTTCGCACCTCGGGCAGGATCTGCCTCGTCCCCTCGGCATGGCAGAGGATCTCGGGCCGAGTCTCGTCGGAGAATCCGACAGCCTTGCGGCCGTAGCCGGTCGCCACAACGTATCGGACCCTGGCCTCCGGAACGCCCGCGTCCTGCAGAGCCTTGAGGAACGCCAGCCGCCCGGACAAGGCTCGGTCGTGGGTCGTGGGCACCCTGGAGAAAGCCGCGATCCCGCCCCCGGCGTCCAGCAGGACCGCCTTGGAGGTCACGGAGCCCACGTCCACGCCCGCGACGAACACGGCTTCAGCCCGCCTTGCGCATCTTGAGAATTTCGCAGATGCTCTCGATGCGTGTCCTCAGGGACTCCGGGCCGTAGTCGCGGTCCTCCCAGAAGTCCCCTTCGACGTAAAATACCGGAAGCCCGGTTTTCTCCTCCACCATCCGGCCGACCAGCCGGTTGTCGCTGCCGAGCCACCGGTCGAAATCGAAAAAACCGAGCAGAAGGCCGTCGAACCTGTACCGGAGCAGCCTCTCGCAGATTTGATCGGCCTTGTACCCCGGGTTGGCCGTGACCGAGCCTTTCAGCCAGGCCTCCGCCGCCGCCTGATAAGGGTCCTGGAAACGAGGCGGCCGGAGCTGCTTCTGGGTGGGGCCGCCCGGCATGACCCCGACGCCGTTCTCCATGAACATCCGCACAAGCCAGGGCTGGCAGTAGGGGATGATTTCGTACATGAGGACCGGAGCCGCTTTCGCAAGAACGCCCCGGCCGGCGGCAACCCTGCCCCGCACATCGCTCAGGGTCTGATCGAGAGCCTCGGCCATGGGGTCCAGCCCGGTGTTGAAGGGCATGTCCCGGGGCATGCCCAGGATAAAAGCCTCCACGCCGCCCAGAGGCTGCGGATCCGCAGTGAGCAGGTCCCTCAGGTCGCCCATCTTTTCCACGAAACGCTGGCGGATCTCGAAGGCCTCGGAAATCTTGTCCTCGGGCACGGGGATGCCCACCACCCGCTGGACATGCTCGAACCCGTCCCGCATCTGCAGCGCCAGGTACTCCACCCGCTCGTCCACCTCGTCCTCGGCCGTGCCCAGAGGCTGATCGTGAGGAAGGCGCGTGCTGTAGGTACGCCAGTCGGGGGCGTAGCATTCCTGAATGAACTCGTCCGTCTTGGGGCCCTCGTCGCACACGAACCCCCAGATCCAGCTGATGTCCGGCGAGGGGATGATCCCCAGCCTCCGGGCCGTGAAACGCGCCTTGTTCAGGGCGCAATGGCGGCAGCCGTAGGACATGCCGGCGGATTCGGCGATCTCGAGGGTCGGGTTGAGCCGGTGAAAAAACATCTGAAGGAACGCGACCAGAAAAAGATCCGGAAAGGCCACGTACACCCGGTCCGGCGCTGTCCGCTTGAGCGCGTAGTAGTAAACCGACATGGCCGGCAGGATGCCGTACACGAGCTTCACCCCTTCCCGCTTGTACCGGGGCGTCTGGGTGAGATCCACCGCTTCCCGAACGATGCAGCCCAGGGCCCGGCGCACCCCCTCGAGTTCCGTATCGAACTGCGCAGGGATCCACTCCTCGACGGCGAAGCGCACGTCCTCCTCGGAAAGGTTCAAGGCGCGGCATGCGTCAAGAAACGCCGGAAGGAAGCCGGGGATCTCTGCTTTTTCAAATCCCGTAGATCGGAGAAACTCGGCGAAGACATCCCGGTTCATGACCCGCTCCGCCTCTTGATCCGCAAGGTTCCGATAAAGCTTTCCAGTCTCGTGGCCAGAGGCCCTGTGGACTCCCGGGCATACTCGTACGATGTTTCCACCTTGAGGGTCGGAACGTCGATCTCGCTCAGGGCTCGCGCGACCGCCGCGTATTCCATGTCGTAGATCTCGTCGAAAGCGAGCTGATACCACACGACACCGTCCACCCGATTCTCCAGAACGGTTTCCCTGAGGTGCCGAATCCGGAGTTTCCAGGAGGGCTGGAAGATCGAAGGAGGCAGACGCCGCCGGAAATAGGTCTCGACCAGGGCTTCCATGGGGTCTCCGGCCTCGTCCACGTTCCAGGCGCAGTGCCGCACCCCTTCGTCGAGCATCTCGGCCACGATGACACCCCCGTTTTCCTCGATGAGCCTGGGGACCGCATAATCCCCGGCAGCCACGACCCGGCCTGCGAGCAGGATCCTGGGTGCCTCTGGCGGAAACAGCCCCGGCCCCTGCTCCAGGGCCTCCAAGAGGCTCGCGGCCTCGGCAGCGAAAAGGTCCGGCTCCTCGCAAAAGGAGGCATGGTTGAGCCGAAGGAAATCCAGCCCCCCCATGGGCGGGCTCTCGGCCTTCCTCAGGTCTCCGATCTCCCTCAGCACGGTCCGTACCCGGTTGAGACCTTCGGTCGCGGACCGCAGAGCGGACGCCGAAATCCGCCGGCCCGTGAGTTCCTCCAGTCGACCTTTGAGCTTTGCAAGGCCCTTCGCGTAGTACCGAACCGAAAGATCCTTTTCCCAGTCGGGCGGCACCCCGATCCGAAAGGCGGGCAGCCCCAGATACTCCACGAGATCCGCCAGCCGGCTGGCGTGGCAGTCGTCGCACTGGGCCACGATGAGATCCAGCAGGGGAACGACCGGGTCCATGCCGAGCAGATGGTAGCCGAGCTGGGCCCTCACGAAGGGATTGAGGAACCGGTGCATGTAGGGAAGCGCGGCCTCGACCGGCTCCGGGTCTCCGCCCCGGCACAGAAGGTACGGAACGGCGCCCGAGGCGCGGACGAGTTCCTCGGGAACGAATCTTCCGGTCAAGCCCACGATCTTTCGGCCGCCTCGTTTTTCTCTCCGGATTCTCTCCGGGAAGGTCCTCGCCCGCTCTTGAATCACCTTCATACGCTCGGCGGCCTTGGATTCCATTCGCTCCCTCTCGTGCCGCGGCTCCAGCCCTTCGCTTATTTCGCCTTCCAGCCCTCCACCCCGTATACCTTCTGCCACTGGCGGTCGAAGAACGGGTTCTTGCCGGTCGCGCTCAATGGAATGCCGTAGGCGATCCGCACGTCCTCGCCCAGAAGCTTCAGGTTCAGGGCCGCCCGGCCGATCGTGTACATGATCCGGTTGTCTGCATGGTGCAGCGCCGCTACCGAAACCGCGGACCCCACGGCGATGCCGAGATCGTTTACGGCCAGGGCGCAGATTCCGTTCGCCTCTCGGTTCTTCTTGCAGCCTTCGTACCCGCAAAAATCGCAGCTCCGCACGCCGTACCGCTTCAGAACGATCCCCAGGAGGACGACCCACGGAGCATCTTCCACATCCCGGGCATTGAGCCGAAAAGCCTCCATATCGTATTCGTCCGCCAGTCTGCGCATTTCCCTGGCCAGACGATCCTTGTCCTCGCCCCCGACGACGGCTGTCACGAGGGTATCGATCCCGCCTCCTTTCGGCGCGGTCCGCGCGGCCAGGCACATGAGCTGGGCCACATGAAACAGGGCCTCTCTCTCCAGTTCCTCACCCGGCACCACCATCGGACTCCGGTCGAACCTCCCTGAACAAGGCGTTTTCTGCCGCCTTTCCGCCTGCATCGTCCTGCCGGAGGCACGCCCCCGGCGCGGTTGCGACCGCAGGCGCACTCCCCAAGAGCCGGCCTCTAGACCCGAACCCCTTCCTCAGGGAAGGTCCTTCAGAAACTCCCGGACCTCGACCGCGATCTCCCTTGCACAGTTGTCCGGCGCGTAGACGCCTCCTCCGGGCAGGACCTTGCTCCTGGCCGCCGGAAACGCGTCGCAAACCGGCTGGAAGTAGGGGTACAGAACGTCCCGGTCGCCGCACAGCAGAAGCATGGGGCAGCGCACTTTGGAAAAGAGCGCGTAGCTGTCCTGATGAAACACGGCGATGTAGGCTTCGTGCCAGCGCTCGCCGGCTCGGAGCGTATCGATCGCTTCCCTGTGGCAGAGCGCGGGCGGGTGGTCGGGATCGAGACCCACAACCCGGTCCCAGACTTTGTTGAGGTGGCTGCCGTCCATCTTGATGACAAGAGGGTCAATGGCCGTATCCAGCCAGTGCTGACGCTCCTTTTCACTCAGGTACACCGGTCCTTCCAGCATGAGGCTCAAGACGCGCTCAGGAGCCAGGACAGCCATCTCGACGGCGATCGCGGCTCCGGTGTGGTGGCCGAACGCGTGAAACGTCCGGACCCCGATGTTCGAGAGGGCCTCAAGCAGAACGGTGGCGTAATACGTCACAGTCGGGGGCTCGGGAGGGAAAAAGGACTGGCCGAACCCCGGCGTGTCGGTTGCGAACATCCGGTATTCCCCCTGGAGGAGCCCCATGATTTTCTCGAAGCTGATCGACGAACTTGCGGTCTGGTGGAAAAACACGATCGGCGGCTCCTTGCCGCCTTCGCAGTACCGGTAGTGAATCTGGCCGTCCCGAGTGTCGGCGTAGGCCTTGCGGATGCCCATGATAGCTCCCCCTCCTTTGCCCTCGACAGGCGGATAGACCCCTTTTCGCCGGGTTGACAGGGCCGATGTCCCCGCATCGAAACCCCGGCCTTTTGGCTCCCATGGATGGACGACGAAACAACAACGGCGGGGAAACACAGGGCCGGAAGAAAGACAGCTCCCCTTCGGAATCTTCTTTCCGCCCTTTCTCCTCAGGCAGGCCCTTTCCGGTCCCCCGACCCGGTCCCGGGCGGCGAGAGCCGCCGCAGGACCGCAAGAGAAGGGTCGCCTCAGGCGATCCTCTCCGCAGGTTCGCCGCGCTTCCTGGGTTTTCGGAATCCGATCCGGGTATAGAAGGCTTCCGGGATCGCCTCCGGATCCTTGTAGATGTACCAGATGCAAGGAGCCTGCGGATCCGGGTTGTAATCCGTGATTTTGACCGGAACGCCCGTTTTCTCGATCGGCATGATCTCGTGCCAGATCGAACAATGGAGACAGTAGTAGGGCACGCCTTTCAGGCCCCAGGACCAGGGATAGGCCTTCTGGGTCACACCCAGGTTGAAAGGCTCTCCGGTTCTGGGCGGAATGCCATCGAGCTGCCCCTTGCGCCGCATCCGGCCTCCGCTGCCGCAAGGGTCGAAGATCATCACGTAGCGGTCCTTCTCCTCCCGGATGGTGTGCGTACCGATCTCGCCCGGGCCGCACCGATGGGCCCGCATGCCTTCTGCAAACATCCGAAGCACATCGATCGGCAGGATCTGGCCGTAGCCCTTGTAGGCAATCATGTCGAGCTTGGTCTTCGCGTAGCGGAGAAACTTCGGGAGTTCCTCCTCTCCGTAGTTCCTCGCGATGTAGTCCAGGTCGATGTACGCCCAATCGGAATACAGGTCGTGGAGCCACTTGAACTCGTGCTGCAGGTAGTCCAGTAGCTTCAGGGCCGACTGGCGGTCCCCTTTCTCGATGAACTCCCTCAGGATGGTGTAGCTGCTCACGCCCAACTCCTCAACGGGCTCGTCGCACCGCAGAACACGACCCGCAAGTTTTTCAACGGCCTCGATCTTGAGCACGTCGATTCCTCCCTTGGCAAGGGTTGGACAAGAATTTCTGTCGCTCCCCCCCGAAACAGGATACCGGATTCTCTCTCGGGATTCGATCCCGCGGAACCTCAGCCTGCAGAGCCCCAAGCCCGCTGCAACCCCGGCTTATCAAGAGCGCGGCGGGATGTGGATGGCCTCTCCCCTGGCGTCCAGCACCGCCTCGCGCAGGGCCTCGGAAAGCGTGGGGTGCGCGTGCACGGTCTCGGCCACGTCTTCCAGGGTCGCCTCCATCTGGATCGCCAGGGCGAATTCTCCGATCAGGTGACCTGCCTGAGGGCCCACGATCGAGGCGCCGACGATGCACTGCATCTTCGGTTCGGCCAGGACCTTGACAAATCCCCGGGTCGACCCCTCGATGACGGCCCGGCTGTTTGCCGTGAGGGGAAAGCGCCCCACAAGCAGCGCGTCCCCGTATTTTTCGCGGGCTTCTTTTTCCGGAAGGCCGACGCTGGCCACTTCGGGATCCGTGTACACCACGCGCGGAATGGCGGCGTAGGACATTTCCCGCCGCATACCCGTCGCATTGCAGGCCGCCAGCTCGCCCTCGGCCGTGGCCTTGTGGGCAAGCATGAGACCTCCCACAAGATCTCCGACGGCAAAGACGCCGTTCACGCTCGTCTCGAGTCGACCGTTCACAGGGACCGGCCTGCCTGGAGCCACATCCAGCCCGATCTCCTTCAGGCCGAGCTTCTCATGGAACGGCCGGCGCCCTGCCGCCACCAGCACCTGCTCCGAGACGACTTCCCCGGCCCCTTTCTCGGACTGGAAGGCCACCGCGAACCCGCCGTCCTTGCGGCGGATCGACTGGACCCTGCAGGCAACGTGAATCCGGATCCCGAAGCCCCCGAGCAGCTTCAGCATGAGCTGGGACACATCCTCGTCCTCGTACGGAAGGATTCTGGGAAGCAGCTCGAGGATCGTCACCTGGGCACCGAACCGCTGGAACATCTGGGCGAATTCAACCCCGATCACGCCTCCGCCGATCACGGTCAGGCTCTTGGGCAGGCTCTCCAGGTGGAGGATACGGTCGCTGTCGAGGACGCCGGGCAGATCTCTTCCCTCGATGGGAGGCCACAGGTTCTCCGAGCCTGTGGCGAGAATGAACGCGCAATCCCGGATCTGCTCGCCCGTTTCGAGAATCCGCAGAAGGCCCGGCTTTTCGAAACTTGCGGTTCCCGCAATCACCTTCACGTTGTTTTTCTGCAGGAGAGCCCGCGTCCCCTTGGTCAGCTCGGCGACCACCTGGTTCTTTTGCTTGACCAGGAGCCCGAGGTCCAGCGGAGGCAGCCCCCCCTGGCCCTTTGCCGCCCATTTGGACGCAAGCTCGTGTTCCTTGGCCGCCTTCAGGAGAAACTTGGTCGGAATGCACCCGCAGTGCAGGCAAGTCCCGCCCAATTCCTTTTTCTCCACCAGGGTGACCCGGGCTCCCAGCTGGGCCGCCTTGATCGCGGCCGGGTATCCTCCGGGCCCGCCGCCCACCACAACAACATGCCGCTTGTCTCCCGAGTGACTCATGTCGCTTTCACGCTTTCATGCTCGTTTTATTTCGACAGAAAAAATTCCCCCACCCTGTCCCCTCTCCGAACGGAGAAGGGGCAGGGTGAAGGAGGGGGGGTCTGGGTCGGATCGGCCTTTCTCGAACTCCCTCGCTAGAATCCGAATTGGGAGCAGGTCACAAGCAGACCTGGATTTTCCACCAGCTGCCGCAGCCTCTGCCGAAAAGCCCCGGCCGCCGCGCCGTCGATCAGGCGGTGGTCGAAGGTGAGGCTGACCGGCATGATTTCGCGGATGACGATCTGGTCGTCCACGACAACGGGCTTCTTCTCCGCGTTTCCAATCCCCAGGAGAGCCACCTCCGGCGGATTCAGAATGACGGTCTCAAATTCGCTCCCGTAGCTGCCGAGGTTGCTGAGCGTGAAGGTCCCCCCGGCCATGTCGTCCGGAAGGAGCTTCTTGTTTCTCGCCCGCTCGATAAGATCGGCGAGCCGAGTCTGAATCTCCTTGAGCGAGAGGCGGTCCGCCCCGTGCACGACCGGCACAACGAGGCCATCGGGCACCGAAACCGCCACCCCGATGTTGACGTCCTCCCAGTACTGGATTTCGTTCCCCTCGATGGAGGCGTTGAAAACCGGCATCTCCTTGAGGACCCTGGCAAGAAAGAACACCATCATCCCCGGGATGGTGGCCCGGTACCCCAGCGTGTCCGAAAGTTTGTTGATCTCCCTGCGGAGATTCATGAGGTTTGTCACGTCCCATTGCGCCAGCGCCGTCATCTGGGCCATGCCGTGAATGCTGTCCATCATCCGTCTGGCGATGGTGGCCCGCATGCCGGTCA
>FWPU01007921.1_pt1 | contig 14666 bp, 9 predicted proteins | sample 2228361 | NCBI WGS metagenome assembly FWPU01 (sample SAMEA103939777, study PRJEB20133) | metagenome
CTTTTTTGCAAATCTTTACACCTCTGCTCGCAACTGCTTTGTCAAAAGTCCAATACTACATTACTGCTGGTTACGATTGGCTGACCGCCTTCTTTACCAGCGCGCAGATCTGCTCCTCCACGGCAGGGGTCAATTCCTTCAGCGCAAAGGCGACCGGCCACATGGCGCCGTCGTCCAGGTTGGCTGCATCGTTAAAGCCCAGGGTCGCGTAGCGGGCCTTGAACTTCTGCGCGCTCTGAAAAAAACAGACCACCTTGCCATCTTTGGCATAGGCGGGCATCCCATACCAGGTCTTGGGCGCAAGCTCAGGCACGCTGGCCTTGATGATGGCATGGATCCGCTCGGCCATGGTCCGGTCCGGCTCCTCCATCTCCCCGATCTTGGCCAGCACGTCCTGTTCTCCATCCACTTTGCCCTTTTTCGCCCGCTTCTCCGCCTTCAACTCCTGAGCACGCTCCTGCATGGCGGCCCGTTCTTCAGCGGTGAAGCCTGTGTCCCGCTTGGGTGTCATTCCATTTCTCACTTTCTCATCTGAACGTGATTGACGCCACTGGAGAAACTACAGATTTCATCGATGAACATAGATGTTGCCAGATTTCTCCCTGGAAAGCTTTTGGCCTCAGAGGGCTTGCCCTGTCCGGCGTGGGCGGACGCTGCTTGCTGCGCCTCTACCGCAGCGTCCCGTGGGCCAACTCCGAGGTTGTGAACGATGCCCAACTTCCTCCACGAGCCAGGCCGGCGGTCACATTTCCGTCAATTGGATGATGCTGAAGATAGCGCCGAACGGGTCGGCCACAACCGCCATGCGGCCGTAGGGCGTGTCGAAGGGGGGAACCCGGACGGAGCCGCCCGCCTCCTGGATCCGCTTCAGGCTGGCGTCGGTGTCGTCCACCGCGAAATAGCCCATCCAGTGGGGCGGGATGCCCTGCCAGTTCTCGTCCATTTGTAACACGCCGAAGAGGGTTTCGTCTCCCCGATGCAGGGTATAGTAGTCCATGCCCTCCATCTTGTGGGCCGTCAGCCCGAAGAGCTGACTGTAGAAGTCCCGGGCTGCCTCGGCGTTGGGTATGTTGACCTCGAACCAGGTCATGGCGCCGGGCTCGTTCACGATGGATGCGCCGATGTGCCGGCCGGCCTGCCAGAGGCCGAAGACCGCGCCGGTGGGATCCACACAGATGGCCATGCTTCCGCTGTCGCCCACTGCCATGGGCGCTACCATCACCTGGCCGCCCAGGTCGGCCACCCGGGCTGCATCGGCTGCCACATCGTCGCTGGCCAGGTAGATGGTCCATGCCGATGGCATCGGGTGGTCGGGCTGCATGCCTGCCAGGCCGGCAGCATCGTGGTCCCGGGCTCGGGCAAAGTGGTAGTGGCCGAAGTCCGGGCCGGTGTCCAGATAGGTCCATCCGAAGAGTTGCCGGTAAAACTGTTTAGCCGCCTCCAGATCCGGCGTCATCAGGTGCATCCACGTGGGCGTACCGGGAACACGTTTGTGGGTCTGTATGGCCATGGTTGACCTCCTTGGGTCATGGAATAATGCCGCCGTGGACACGGATCACATGCAGCCGTGGAGGCGGCCAGGAACGGATGCGTTACGAAGATCCCCTGGACGTGACAGGAATATAGATGAAGAGGGTAGCTGCGGGATCGTCGGGATGGAAGGTTTCGTCGTAACATTCAAAGCAGAAGTCGCCGCCCGGCTGATAGCCCGAGGCCGGCAGCCACTGCTGGTAGATAGCGGCGAAGACGTCCCCCAGGGTGGGCAGGGTGGCCTGGAAAACCGCATAGGTGCTGGCCGGTACCTCCCAGCGGGACATTCCGGCGGGCAACGCCCCTTCCGGCGCTGCGGCACAGCCGGCCATGTAATGGAAGGTGCCGGTCTCCTGGTCCATGGCGCCCATCAGCCCATAGGTGACGCCGGGCTCGCTCACCCCTGGAATTTCGTCCATGCGGAGCACGAAGCGATCCCAAAGTTGGGGAATCGCAGGGTCCATGGGGCGGGCGCGGATCTGCATGCCCACCACGGTGAAGGCTTCTTTTTCGACAATCTGGGGTTCCATCGGATAGTCCTTTCTACGAATGGGGGGAGGGTTTTGGGGGCTGCCGCCTGGCGTCCCCTGGCCCCGGTGAGCCCGTCTACGCTCCCCGGTATGCTTTCTCCAGGGCCGCGATATCCAGTTTCTTCATGGCCAGAAACGCCTGGGTGACCCGGGCCAGCTTCTCCGGATCCGGGTCCTGCATCATCCTGTCCATCGCCGTGGGCACGATCTGCCAGGAAAGGCCGTAACGGTCCTTGAGCCATCCACACTGCTCGACCTCCGGCACGGCGGAGAGACGCTCCCAATAGTGGTCGATCTCCGCCTGATCCTGGCAATAGACCAGGAACGAGATGGCCTCGTTGAAGGTGAACCCATGGTCCTCGGCGCTGTCCATGGCGGCGAACCAGCTGCCCGCCAGCATGAAGTCCGCGAACATGACCGTGCCCTCCCGGTTGGGCTCCTGCCCTGGGCCATAGCGGAACAGGCTGCCCTGTCGGGAATCCGGAAAGACCGAGCGGTAGAAGTCCATGGCCTCCTTCGCCTGACCGTAGTTGGCGCCGGTGAACAGCAGGAAGGGCACGATAGGAGGGCGCGGGCTGCCTTCGGGGTCGGTTAGGATCAGCTGCCACGACAGGCCGTAACGGTCCTGGACCCAGCCGTAGCACTCGCTGAAGGGATAACGGCCCAGGGGAATGAGCACCGTGCCGCCCGCGGACAGCTCCTCCCACGTCGCCAGGAGCCGGGCTCTCGCCGCCTCTTTTGGATTTTCCCCATGGCTTGCGCTCTGAGTCGACGAAGGTTCAAAGAATAGGGGGTCGAAATTGACCATGAAGGAGATGGACGGGTTAAACCGAAACAGGGGCCCGGCGTTGATGGCCTCAAAGCGCTGCCCCCACAGCTGAAACGACACCGCATCGCAATCGCCAGAGGGGGTGTCCCGCAGGGTCACCACATGGGTGACGGCCGATTGGGGAAAGAGGGAGATGTAAAAGTGGACCGCTTCCAGGGCCTCCTGGTCAAACCAGAGATGGGGAACGATCTTCTGGGCTGTCTCCTGCGCCGGTGGGGTCATTCTGTCACTCCTTTTGGATGGATTTTTTTGGATGGATTTTCCATTGAATGCCTGTAGCGCAAAAAAGATATCGCTGCAGAGACACAGAGGGCGCAGCGAGATTCCAGAGAGGAGGGCCGTGCAGTCTGTGTTTGCCTGTGCCGTTCCGAAGCTGTGCCAGACGATGCAAGAAGTGATGACAGTGGGCGCGTGCACCCGGTTAGCACAAATGTTCTAGAACAGAGTATCATGTTTGGGGCTTCTTGTCAAGCATGAATTTTTTGGTTTTTTGGTTTTTTGGTTTTTGGGGGTTTTCGACGCAAGGGACGGCGAGGATGTCCCGTAGTCCCGTAGGGGCGGGCCGCCGTGCCCGCCCGTTGCCGCCACACCCAGGCGGGTGAAGGGACGGCGACGGATGGGCAGCTCTCCCGACGTCCGCTTTACCCCCGCGCCAGGCCACGGACCAGGTCGACCATACGCGCGAGATCGGCCGGCCGCAGATGGTGGTGGGTGGGCAGGGTGAGCAGACGCCCCGCCACCGCCCGGGCGCCGGGATGGTCATCGCCCGCCAGCTGGGGGAAGTACTCGGCCAGGGCCTTGCCGTAGAGCCGGCCCGCGCCGATGCCGTTTTCCTGGAGACGCCGGTACAGCGCCTCCCGCCGGCTTTCGCTCTCCGCCAGCAGCGGCAGGCGCAGGTAGATGGGCTCCGCCCGCGCCGCCGGCCCTGGCAGGATGTCCGGACCGGTCAGAACCGGCTCGACCGGCAAGGGGATCCGGATGCTGGCCAGCTCCGCCAACCCCGCCAGGAGTTGACGGGCATGGGCCTGCCTGCGCCGGTTGATGGCCTCCAGCTGGGGCAGCAGCGCCAGGCCCATCTTGGCCTGGGCCGGGCTCAGTCCCTGCCGGGCATAGCCCCAACTGGCCTCGTGCTCACCCACCCGCTGGGCACCCAGCCGGGTCGCCAGCCACCAGCCGGTGGGGTGAAAGGCCGCGCCAAAGGCCCAAAGGCGGGCCAGGGCCATCCAGGAGGGCCATCCCCGGGGGGTGGGCAGACGCTGCCAGGTAGTTGCCAGGGCCTGGGCTGCCTCGGGATCCCGGGTGCAGAGGAGCCCACCCCCGCCCAGGGAAAGGGGTTTGCCCGGCCCAAAGCTGAACAGGCCGAAGTCCCCCTGGGTGCCCACCGGCCGTCCGTCCAGCCGGGCCCCCAGGGATTGGGCCGCGTCTTCAATCAGGCAGGCGCCGGCCCGGTGGATCGCCGGCAGGACGGGCACCACAGGGTGGGGGATGCCTAGAGGATGGACCCAGATCACCGCCAGGGTCCGCCCACTCAAAGATGCATCCAGCGCGGCCCGGTCCATCTGCAGGTCGTCCGGGCAAATGTCCACCAGGCGGGGGCTCAGCCCGGCATCCAGGATTACCTTGACCAGGGAGGGGCAGGTATAGGCCGGCAGGAGCACTTCATCCCGGTGGGCCGAATCCCCGTGGGCCCACGGAGTCACCCCCTGCCGGAGGGTGTACAGCAGCAGGGAGAGGGCCGTTCGCCCCGACGCGGCCAGAAAGCAGTGGGGAACGCCCAGGTAGTGGGCCAGCGCCCGGGCAAACCGCACCCCTGTTTCTGGCCCGGCAGCCACAGCCCGGGCCATTTCGGACCAGGGGGGCAGGGGAGCGGCCGTGGGCGGCAGATGGCGTGGCATCGTCCCTTTCTCAGTCCAGACGGGCCAGGGCCGGCAGCGCCAGGCGGAGCCCGGCAGCGTAGACCAGGGCCAGCATGGCGCCCAGGCCCAGGGCCAGGGGCAGCCCCAGGTAGACGGCCAGCCCACCGATGGCCACATTGCCCAGGGTATCAGAACCAGCGTGGAGCTGGCTGTACAGGCTCATGACCCGTCCCCGCACCCGGTCCGGAATGTTGACCTGCACCAGGGTGATGGCCAGGCTCTGGAGGGTCAGGAGCACCGTCCCCAACAGCACCAGGACCAGGCAGGCCAGGACGAGGGTGCGGGTCCAGGCGAACACGGCCACCAGCAGGGGGAGCAACAGCCCCGACCAGACCAAGGTGCGGCCCCGGCGGTGGACGCCCAGCCGGGCCACTGCCGCAGTCCCCATTACCGATCCCAGCGCACCCGCGGCCAGCAGAAGCCCCAGGCCTACCGCGTCGGTCTGCACCACCTCCTCGGCAAAGGCCGGCATCAGCCCAAAGACAGGGTAGGCCAGGCCGCCCACCACGGCCATCAGGCTCATGGCGGCCAACACAGCCGGCTGTTGCCACAGGGTGCGGAAGCCCTCCAGCAGGGCCGTCAGGAGGGAGGCCCGGTTGCCGGCCTCGACCGGAGCCGGGCGGTCGGCCGGTGTGTCGGAGACCCGGATCATCAACAGGGCGACGATGGGGGCCAGATAGGTGGCGGCGTTGAAGAGCATGGTGCCGCCTGCACCCAGGGTGGCAATGAGGAAGCCGGCCAGGGCATAGCCCACCAGGCTGGAGAGGTTGAAGACGGTGGCGTTCAGGGCCACCGCGTTGGCCCAGTCCTTTTCCTCCACCAGCTCCACCAGAAAGGCCCGCCGGGCCGGATGGTCGATGGCCAGGATGCCGCCGAAGATGAAATAGAGGCCGATGATATGCCAGAGCTGAATCTGGCCGAAGGTGGCCAGCAGGCCGAAGGTGGCCGCCTGGGCCAGCAACCCCACCTGCCCGGCCAGGATCAACTTGCGCCGGGGCACCCGGTCGATGAGGAGGCCGCCCAGGAAGGAGATGGGCACCACCGGGATCAGGGCCAGCAGGCCCACCAGCCCCAGCCAGAGGGTGGACTGGGTGAGCTGGTAGATGAGCCAGCCCTCCGCCACCACCTGCACCGACGTCCCCACCACCGACACCGTCTGGCCCAGCCAGAAGAGGCGGAAGTTCCGGGAGCCCAGGGCCGGGGCTATCGTGGTCAGGAAGGTCTGGAGACGCTGTCGGGGCGCGGCCTGGGTGCCGCCCAGGGGGACGGGGGAGGCCAGGGAAAGCTCCCCGGCCTGTCGGGATCTGGGGGGGATGCCCCCCTGGGACTCCTGCACACCTGTTTCCATCATCTACCTCAACGCCAGTATATCAACGGCGGCGTACGTTCTGGTAGGCGTAGAGCGCCGCGGTGGTGATCAGCCCCCCCAGCAACACGCCCATCACCAGCAGCCCCACGGGCACAAACCAGGAGCGGGTGGGCATGCCGGTGGTCGGGGGCGTGGGCATGGGCGTGGGACGCCGGGGCGTGACCGTGGGCATGGGCGCCTGGGTGTCCACCGGCAGTGGCCGCTCGGGCTCTGGGCCCGGCGTGGGGGACGGGGAAGGGACGTCCGGCCGGATGGCGGCCAGCAGGCGTCGGGCGATGTCCACCGTGTTGGGGCTGGTCAGGATGGAAAGGCCATCCAGGTGGGGCTCCAGGGAAGCGAGCAGATCCTGCAGGGCGTCCATATCGCCGTCGGTGCGCACCTGGACGCTGATGGCGATCTCGGGGTTGGCCTGGCGAAGCTGCCGGACCAGGGGCAGGACGAACGCCCGCACTGTCTCGGGCTCAGTCTGAACCCGCTGGATCTGGAGGACGAAGATATCCACGTAGGGGGCCATAGTCACGCCATCGCTGAGGGCAAAGGCGTGGTCGGGTCCCAGGGCCAGGCGCAGGCCGTACTGGTCGGCCAGGGCGCGCATGCGGCGGACGCTGCCCACGGGATCTGCCTGCTCGTCCGGCCGGTTGGCGGGGCCATGCTCCAGGTTGTAGCCGATGATATCCATGCGGTCGGCCAGATGGGGCAGCAGCACCTCGGCGTCGGCCACGTTTTTGAAGACCACCAGCCGCCTGCCCACCTGCACCTGTTCCAGGAGGTCGATCATGCTCACGTGATCCACCCGGGCGATGTCGTCTGGGCGCGCGTGGCTGTTGAACCAGTCGATGAGCTGGGGCGTCATGCTCATGTCGACCCAGAGGCGCTCCAGGGGGGCGCCTGATTCCAGGGACTGGGCCAGGGTGGTGGGCACACAGCCGTAGAGCAGCAGGGAAAGGATCAGCAGGATCTTCATCTTCCACATGGTTTCCTCAGGTGGGCCCGGCAGCCCGGCGTGATGACAAGAGAATCACAGTGCGCCTCTAGTTGGTGGCGTAGGTCACGCATCCTTGCGTGACAGAGTTGCAGGGATTCTTATCCGGCGTAGCCACCCCGGCAGAAATTCGGCGGCGCGACCTCTGCTGGAAACCCTTGGCGAATTTTCCGCCAGGATTGACTAGCGGCGCAGGCGGGAAAGGCGCAACCGGCCAGCGGCCACGCCTGGCTTCAAGGTGGTGGCCTTCTGGTAGACCTCCTGGGCCGCTTTCACATCGCCCTGATCCCGGTACAGGTCGCCCAGAGCCAGCAGGACGTCCAGGTTGCCCGGCTCCTTTTGGAGGGCCGCCTCCAGGTCCCGCCGGGCCTGCTCCTTCTGCCCCATGCGGGCGTAGAGGGCCGAGCGGGCCATCAGGGTGGTGGCCGTGGCGGAAACCTGCTCCGCCTGCCGCAGCAGCGCCTGGGCACCGGCCGCATCCCCCCGGCTCCAAAGCAGGCCCGCGTAGCGGACGTACAGGGGGCCATCGGTGGGAACGGCGGCCAATCCTCGCTTCAGCACGGCTTCGGCCTCGTCCCAGCGCTTTTGGCTTTCATACACGGCAGCCAAGCCGCTGTAGGCGTCGGCCAGGGTGGGCTCCAGGCGGATGGCCTCGCTATACTGCTGGATCGCCTCTGCCGGCTGGCCGCCCTGGGCGTAGAGCTCCGCCAGGGCCAACCGGTGGCTGGCGTTGGTCGGCTCCAGGGCCACCGCCTGCCGGTAGTGGTGCAGCGCCTCGTCCCGACGCTCCTGCCGCAGGAGGTGGGCCGCCAGGGCCCGGTGCAGGGCCGCATTGCCAGGCTGGCGTGCCAGGGCGTCATTATACCATTGTTCCGCGGCATCTTCCTGGTCGCTGGCCTGGGCCGGCCGGGAAGCCAGATAGCCGCCCATGGCGATGATAAGCTCGGTCTCATTCTCACCCAGGCGGGCAAAGGCGGTCTCCAGGGTTTCTTTGGCGGCCGCGGCGTTGCCCTGCTGGAGATAGAGGCCGGCCAGGGCCGCGTAGAGGGGGGCCGCGTCCAGCGGGCTGCTGGCGGCCCGTTGCAGGCCCGCGCGCAGCACCTGGACCGCCTGTTGGAAGTCCGCCTGGGTGTTCCACATCTCGCTCATGCGGAGATAATAGCTGTACTCATCGGGCTGCAGGACCAGCGTATGACGATAGGCCGCCAGGGCGGCCTGGGGCCGCCCCTGGAGCCAGTAGAGCTCGCCCAATTCGGCCGAAAGGCGGCTGTCGTTCAACTGGTAGCGGGCGGCGGTGAGCAGAGTGGCCAGGGCGTCGCTGTAGCGCCCCAGGGTCCGCTGCAGCTGGGCTGCCCGCAACAACAGCTCCAGGTCGTCGGGCTGCCCCTGAAGCATCTCCTGGACGTAGGCCAGCGCGGGCTCATAGTTGCCATATCGCTGGAGCAAGTCCACCAACACCAGGCTGCCGGACTGGGCGCCCCTGGCCTGCACGTCCCGGGCCCGGGTGAACCACGCCATGGCCAGTTCCGGGTTCCCCTGTCGCTGTTCCAACACACCGTACTGGAGGTAGGCCCGGATGTTGCGCCGGTCCATCTGGATGGCCTTCTGGAGCAGGGGAGCTGCCTCGTCGTAACGGGCCTGTTCCAGCAGCAGGGTGGCCAGGTTTACATAGGCATCTGCATCGCCTGGGGTGAGGCGCAGGGTCTCACGATAGATCTGTTCGGCCTTGTGCCCCTGGCCCTGGGCTTGCCAGGCCTGGGCCAGGGCCAGGGTGGCCCGGGGATTGCCGGGGTGGGCCGCGGCCGTCTGTTGGTAAATGGCCAGGGCCGCCTCCTGATCCCCCCGTAGGCTCAACAGATCGGCCAGGGCGACCTGGGCCTCCACATAGCCGGGGGCCATCTCTGTGGCGCTGCGCAGCTGGTCCAGGGCCCGGTCGCTGTCGCCCATGGCCATGAGGGACTGGGCCAGGCCCAATCGCGCCTGGGGCCACCAGGCATCCAGGTCCACCGCCTGCTGATAGGCCCGGGCCGCGTCCGTGGCCTGGCCCTGGGCCAGGAGCAGGTCGCCTAGGCCCTTGTAGAATTGGGCCAGGGTGACCGGATACCAACGTTCCCGTTCGCCTTCTTCGATGAGTTGGCGGTAGAGGGCGATGGCCTGCCCGTTCTGGCTGTGCTCCTGGTACAGGCGGCTCAGGATGCCCGGCAGGGCGGTATCGGCTCCGCTGCCCAGGAGCTGATTGCCCTGCTGGAAGAGCCGGGTAATGGCCTGGGGAGAGATGGCCTCCAGCGAGAGCAGGTTGCCGCTTCCCGGGCCGCCGTCTGAATCAAAGCCACCGGCGGCATTGGTGGCAGCATTCGGGGCCACCTTGCCCAGACCCACGTGGGCCCGTTCCGACGTCGCAGCCAGGGAGGCCTCGAGGGTCTGGTCCAGGGCTGCCTGCAGGCCTTCTTCCTGGATGCGTTGGGCTTCCTCCAACTGGCCCTGGGCGTAGAGCAGGTCGGCCAGTTGCAGGTAGCCGTTGACGAAGGTGGGGTCGTTGCGCAGGCCCCGCTGGTAGGCCAGGCGGGCGCCATCCATGTCTCCCCGGCGGCGCAGAGCATCGCCCAACATCACTGCCGGCCAGGCCAGGTCCGGCGCGGCTGCTTCCGCGGCCTTGTAGTAGTTCATGGCGGGTTCCATCTGGCCCAGGTCTTCGCTCACTGCGGCCAGGCGTACGTAGGCGTAGGCGCGGCTGGCATCGTGGCCCGAGCTGAAGATATTGGCCAGGCTGTCCGTCTCGAACATGTCCAGCGCCGCCTGGTAGGCGTCCACCGCGGCCTGGATGTTCCCCTGGCGCTGGAGCTGGTCGCCCAGGGCCAGGGCCAGGGCAGGCTCGTTGGGGTTGGCGCGGATGGCTGTCTGGAGCAGGGCCAGGATATCTTCCTGGGCGCCGCCCTGCCGGCGGAACTGGTCGTTGAGGGCCAGGTAGATGCGGACCTGGGTGGGGTCCAGCCGGAAGGCCCGCTGGTAGGCCAGGGTGGCTTCCACCGGCCGGTGCAGCAGAGCGAGGCGGTCGCCCTGGAGGCCGTGGGCCAGGGCGCTGTTGGGTTGGCGGGCCAGGATGGTGTCGATTTCAGTGCCGGCCTCGTCGTAGCGCTGGGCATCCAGCAGTACCTGGGCCAGGGCCAGGCGGGTCTCCACGGACTCCCGGCCGGTGAGCTCCTGCAGCCAGATGGCCTGGCGGTAGAGCTGTACGGCTGCAGGGTAGTCTGCCTGGGCGGCTTTCACATCCGCGGCCACCACCAGCACGTCCACCGATAGGGGATGTTGCTGGCGCAGGAGGCGCACCAGGGCGTCTGCCTCGTCAAAGCGGCCGGCCTCGCGATAGGCGCTGGCCAGGGTGAGCCGGTTGGCCAGGCTGGGGCGCTGGTTGGCTGCCTGGGCGTAGAGAGCCAGGGCCCGATCCGTCTCTCCCCGCTGTCGCCAGAGGTCGGCCAGGGCCACCAGCCGGGAGGTGTCGTCCGGCAGATGCTGGTGGGCCACGGCCAGGGTGTACTGCTCCTCTGCGCAGGCCATCTCCCTGGCCCGCAGACAGGCGTCGCCCGCGGCCAGGTGGAAGCTGGCCACCCGGGGGGCCAGGCGTTGGGCCTGGTCGAAGGCGGCCATGGCCTCCTGGGATTGACCCAGCTCCATGTAGATCTGCCCCTGGCGATAGTGGAAGACCGCCAGGAGGCCCGGCGCCCCGGCCTGGCGGTCCAGGGACGTTTCCGCCCGTTGGAGCAGGGCCAGGGCGTCCCAGAACTGGCCTCGGGCGTGGGCCACCTCGGCCAGGCCGTAGAGGGCCAGGAGGCTTTCCGGCTGGGCCGCCAGCTCGGCTTCGTATAGCCGCGCGGCGGTGGCCCACTGGCGCGCGGCCAGGGCCTGGTTGCCCTGGATGGCATAGGTGGCATCGGGCAGGGCGCGGATGGCGTATAGGCTGTAGGACTGGTCGTCGGTAATCCACTGGAACCACTGAGGGGCCAGGCGCAGTTGCAGGTCCAGGCTGCTGCCGCTGGTGGCTACCACGTAGCCCACCTGGTATCGGCGCAGGATCTCCAGTCCCTCGGGAGAGAGGTAGCGCTGGCGGTAGAAGCGGTCCTGGTAGATGAGGCGCTGGAGGGCCTCTGCCTGCCGGTTGGCCGGGAAGATCTCGCTGGTGGTGGGCGCCCGGTGGGCGATGATGTGGGCGCCGGCCACATAGGCGGGGATGGTCACGCTCAGGTCCGGGTCGGCCATGACGGCAGCCGGGCCGTGGAGGGTGGTCAGCTCATCCAGCCGCCGGAAGAGTTCCGCCGGGATGGGGTAGTAGTAGGGAAAGGCCGCCCGGTGGTGGAGCTCCTGGAGGTTGCCCACCGCGGCCGGGCTCAGGAGCAGGGCCAGGAGCAGGAAGAGCGCCAGGGGCGCGACCGGTAGATGGCTTCTCTGGCGCCTGGCCGGCAGCAGGCCGGTCAGGATCGGGGCCAGGGCATGGGCCAGGCGGTAGGCTGCCCATCCCAGCACCAGGGTGTAAGGCAACAGCCAGACGAAGCGCCACAGGATCCAGGGCATCACCAGCTGGCCGATGCGGGGCGTCACCAAGGGGTTGAACATGACGAAGAGCACGGCCAGGCTGACGCCCACGGCGAATTGGACACCCAGGTGAGAGCGGACCCGCCGCAGCAGCAGGGGGAGCAGGAGCAGGGCCAGCAGGTAGGGCGGCTCCAACACGATGTTGGGGTCCGAGATGTAGTGGTTCAGGTCAAACAGGATCAGGCGCCGGCGGTTCATGTTGACGGCGAAGCGCCAGATCAGGAAGGGATCGGTGGCCGTGTTGGCCTCATCCGCGTTCAGCTGGGAGAGATCCGGCAGGGGCCCGTACACGTCCAGGGTGGGCAGGTAGACAAAGGGCAGGGCCGGCACCAGCCTCTGGCCCACAGGCCAGCCGGCCAGGCTGATGGGATAGGAGGGCGCCAGGGGTTCTTCGCCCCGGGCCAGCCAGAGTTGCACCAGGGGCAGGGCCATGGCCACGGCCACCACCAGGGCCAGGGCCCCGCTCCGCCAGAAAGTCACCCGGCAGGGGCGCAGCAGCCAGTGGCAGGCGCCCAGGGTCCCCAGGGCCAGGGCCAGCATGGCCGCGATGAGGGGGTGAATGGCGGAGACGGCGAAGGCCACCAGGGCGGCACCCAGCCATGCAGCCTGGTGGCCCTGGCGCAGGTAGTGGAGCGACAGGGCAAAGGCCACGGGCAGCAGGGTCACCGGCACCATGAATTTGTCCGCCGTGGTGCGCTCGAAGAAGAAGAGGCTCACGTTATCGCCCCGGAAGAAGGGGGCGGCCGTGTAGATCAGGAGCTGGAGCCCGGCCACCAGCAGGCCGAAGCGCCGCCCCCGGTGGCTGGCCGGCAGCTCCACGCCGGCTGCCTTGCCCAGCATGTAGGCGGCCAGGATCGCCCAGAGGGCGACCATGGCCCGGGAGGCAGTGGCCGTCAGGGTGATGGGTTCGATGCCCGAGAAGTAGACCCACAGGTAGGCCATGGGCAGCGACTGGTTGAAGACCATGCGCACGCCCGGCCCCAGCCCGGTGCCGAAGAGGGGCTCGGCCTGGTTGAGGGGCATACCGGCCAGGGCATCGGCCGTAAAGGAGCTTACCGCGTAGGCGTCGCCATCGATTTTGAACAGGGTGAAGGTCGGGTAGAGGAGGAGGAAAGCCAGGCCCAACAGCCCTACCCAAAGCCATTCATCCAGGGTCCACCGGTCCGGCTGGGCTGGCGATGTGTGCTGCCGGCGCCAGAGGCTGTGGAGAAGCCAGACAATGACCACCAGCGTGCTGGCGCCCATCCAGCCCAGGGCCAGATCCCGGACAGTGAAGTGGTTCAGCAGTGCCCACATGCCGGGGATGGAGAGGACCGCCACGCCCAGGGGGAAGGCCACGGCCCAGTGCTCCAACCCATCCAGCTCCAGCCGGTCCAGAAGCATCTCGGCCAGCAGGTAGCCGGGCGTGATGAAGAGGGCCAGGAACGTCAGCCAGCTGGCCACCTGCACAGGCAGGAAACGGGGAGCGCCGGCCACCACCGCCGCCCAGATGACCAGCAGGGCCAGGGGCACCGTGTATGGACGCCAGATGGAGACGGCCACCCGGGGCATGGCCACGGGCTCCGTCTTTTCATTGACCAGGGGCGTTTTGCGTCCGATCAACAAAGGGTCCGTCCTTTTAACCTGTTATGCAAAGGGCACATGGCGGCGGAGCCTGGGGCCCAGAAATTGGGCCAGGGGAAAGGGCAGCCGGGGCCAGAGCTGCTGGAACGCCTGGAACAGGCCGCTCTGGCGCACCTGGATGGCCATCGCGCCCGCGGGGCGTCCATTGGCGGATGTGGCTGCCTGGCCAGAGGCCAGGGGCGCTACCTGTTGGTAGACCGGCACCGGGCTGCCGCCCCACTGTCCCTTGAAGCGGGAGGTGTTGGTGTCGGCCGGGCTCCGTCCCATGTCCAGAAACCGGAAGCCCTGGGCGATGGCATCGGCCAGGATGGTCCAGTAGGCCAGGTAGACAGGCCGCAAGGCCAGGTAATCGTGGAGGGTTGCGCCCCACAGGCCGTAGACCGTGTCGCCCATTTCCATCTGAAAGTAGCCGCCGATGGGGACCCCCTGGTGGTAGGCCATGACGATGTTGAAGCTGCCAGGAAAGCAGCGGATGATGTTTTCCAGGAACGAGCGGCCGAAGACAGGCGTACCCACCTGGTGGGTGAAGCGGCTCAGCACCCGGTAGAAATCGTCCAGCCGCCGGCCGCTGCGATCGACCTCTACCTCCAGGCCGTTGTTGCGCCCCATACGGATCTGCCGGCGGATGTTGCGGTCCAGTCGGCGCCAGAGGGCCTCCTCCCCATCCCCCAGGTCCACGATCCACGCCTCGTGTTCACAGCTGGTTTGAAACGGGCCGGGCCAGGGCCGGCGGGTGTCGTGGAGGACCAGCCGCCGGGCACCCAGGCGTTCGGCCAGCCCTTGCCCCGCGGCCAGCAGCTCCCCGGCGACCTCCGGGCTCTCCGCACAGAGGCCGCCCGGCAGGGTGGTGACCGTGTGGCCTGTCAGCCGGCTGGGCACCACGAAGAGGGGAAGCACCCCGGCCACCTGTCGGCCTTCCACCGCCATCAGATAGCAGGTCTTGTAGCCGTAGGTACGGGTCAATACCTCCCGCCAGGCGGCCAGATGTTGGGGCAGGCCATGGGGGGAGGAACGTACGTAGGCGTCCCAATGTGCCCAGTTTTCGTCGCACAACTCAACGATGTCCATGGGATAGCTTCCCCCTCCAGTCTGCTCACCATCTGTTCGCGCGTATATTCACGCGTAGTTTATCCATGTGTAACTGTTCAGCCCCCATTCCCCTACCCCCCTCTCCAGCGACGGAGAGATGGGGGTGAGGGGGCGAATCGGCACCCTGCATCCACAGGGTGCCCAGGTCGGTGAAGCGAAAGTCGGTGAACAGGCGCTCCAGCTTACCTGCCAGGCGTCGCCGGCCGTGGTA
>FWPU01004169.1_pt1 | contig 14665 bp, 10 predicted proteins | sample 2228361 | NCBI WGS metagenome assembly FWPU01 (sample SAMEA103939777, study PRJEB20133) | metagenome
AGCGCAATCGCCTGGAACGTGTCGCAGATCTTGACGATTTCGCGTTCCATCTCGTCGGCGGCTGCCTGCAACTGGGCTGCCAGCACGGGCACGGCCCCCACCCAGCCGCCCGGCGGGGCGGCCTTCGGAAAAGAAACTGCCATCCCTGGCGCCGCTGGGCCGAGGTGGGGGGCTGATGCCGTGCTCATGGTGCGCTCTCCCCGGGGTGAGGTTCCCGCAGTTGCCAGGCGAGCCACCCCTCGAGGCCGCTTTGGTGCAAGACCTCCGCTACCGGCGGCGACACGCCAGCCAGATCAAGCCGAGCCCCGGCGCGCATCAAACCATACCCCAGTGCAGCGAGGACCTGGACCACCGAGGCGTCCAGGCTCCGGAGCCTCGAACAATCGACGGTAACCGGCTTGCCCCTTTCGAGCGCCTCAAGTGCCCTCTCATGGACCCAACGCACTTGGGCCACATCGACGTCACCGGCCAATGTCAGATGCGTTTCGACGCAGTTTCGGTGCGCTCCAATCCGCGCCTCAGGACGATTCATAGGCGACTTCCAAGCGTGGTGCAAGTTCGGGTACACGCCGCTTCAAGCCTAGCACACGGCGCCGGCGAATGGTTCGGTTCGCCAAACGAGAACCATGTTGCCGATGGCGCTAGACCCAACAAGGCCTGGGTTGTAAAAGTCCTTGGCCGTACCCCATCGCGACATCTTTCCCAGTCGCACCGTGCACGGGTTCCCCGGGTACGCCTCGGCCGGAAACGACGCCAACACCGACCAAAGGCCGCCCACGGTCGAGACCTCGGCCAACACATCCTCCGGCAGCAACCGAATGCGGAGGGTGGTCCAGCCTTGGGAGGGCGTGGTTCCGACGAGAGTGGTGCGCCTTCCATCGTCGATGCCGTATCGCCCGTCGGCCCGCACGTTGACGCGCAGGAACTGCCGGCCAGGCCAGCACAGGGCGATCCCCGCCCCCCAGGCGTTGGCAGCGTCGTAGCCGCAAAGGACTTCGGCCGAAAGAGAATGGAGATTGCCTGGCCGAAGCCTCTGTTCTACGAAGGCATGGCAATTTGCGGGACCTTCCAGATGGAGGAGCCGCCGTTCGGCATCGAAGCGGCACTGGCACAATGGCGAAACGCAGTACTGCCAGGGGGGCTCGAGCCTCGTTTCAACGAGGCGCTTCTCTTGTTGCATCTCAGACGAGTTCACGGGTCGTCTCCTCGTGCAAAAAGTTTTCTTCCAGACCTCACTGACATCACCATGCCGAGTCCGTCCGGCGCGGCGCCCGCCGCTGGGGCCGTCATGGCAATTGCCAGACGGGGGAAAGTGGCAGCAAACGCTCGCGCTATCCTGAAGGGATCTAAGGCGTCGGGACGACCGCCAGCGATTGCGGGTCTGTGGACCCGCGGCCGGCACAGACTCCTTTCGGATCGGTCTTCCGAAGACGACCGACGCCCATTTGGCGTCCGTTTTGCTCGGCTCTGCCGTCACGTGGGCGGTGGCAGGTATTTTGTGAAGCAAAAGCCGCTTTCCGTTTCTTCGGGGCGTCGGCGAGGATTCTTGATAACCAAGAGAAACGCGCCGGCGGCGCGCCGTGTGAATCCCCAGTGGAGGTATCCTGGCCGCCAAATATCGATCAACGCCATCGGGCACGGAGAAAAAAAACGTCCGCTCCAAGCACTGACAGCATTGCCGCGGGCCAGGTCCAATCTATGGTTCAGCGCCCAGCTTGCGGAAAGCGCGACGCGGCCAGAAGGCGGTAGCGCGAGGCTGCCGCGCGTCGCGCGGACCGAGCGTTGTTTGTCTGGAAAGGAGCCTCTTATGGCACGTCTTGTGGCGCCGGACAAGCCGGCAATCAATGGTGATTCGGAGCGGGTTAATACGTCGTTGACTTCGGAGCGTGAACAGGCGCGGGAGCGGGCCCGCCAAAAGGCCGCCGCCCGCACAGCGGCCAAGCGGCAACAGGCGGCCGAGCGGATCGCCTCGGCCACAACCGAGCTGGCCGCAGGCGTCGAGGAAGCGACGGCGGCCATCCAGCAACTCGACAAGAGTGTCGAGCTGATCGCTTCGGGGGCTCAGGAGTCGTCTGCCGCGGCCCAGAGCACGCTCAAGGCGATCGAAGAGATCAACGCGGCGGCTGCCCAGGCCGTCGCCGCCGCCCAGCAGTCGCTCCGCAAGGTCAATGCCATCCAGGCACTGGTCAGCGAGGCCAGCGCCGACATCGAGGGGCTGATCGAGGGTGTCAGCGCGTCGGCCAAGGCGAACATGGAGTCGGCGCGCCTGGTGGCCGAGCTGGAACGTCAAAGTGCCGAAATCGGCAACATCGTCGAGGCGGTGGTCCGCATCGCCGACCAGACGAACCTGCTGGCCCTGAACGCGGCGATTGAGGCGGCGCGCGCGGGGCAACACGGCAAAGGCTTCGCCGTGGTGGCCGACGAGGTCCGCAACCTGGCCGAGACCTCCGAGAAATCGGCCCGCGACATCCGCGACCTGGTGGAAAAGATCCAGGCGGACGTGAAAGTCGTCGTGGCAGACGTGGAGCGCGCGGGCAAGGCGGCGCAAGAGGAAGTCGAAAAGGCGCGCAAGATCACCGAGGACCTCAAGCGGATTGACCAGGAGACCCGGGAGGTCCAGCGGGGCTGCGAAGAGATCAACGGACGGGCGAAGTCGGCCTCCGAGGCGGCCGGCAGCTTCCAACAAGGCGCCCAGCAGGTCGCCGCGGCGGCCGAGGAGGCGGCGGCCGCTTCCGAACAGTGCGCGCAAAGCACCCGGGAGCAGGCCAAAGGCCTGGCCGAGATCGGCAAGAGCGCCGACGAGCTTCAGGTGATGGCCGAGTCCCTCAAGACTTCGACCCAGGTCGACAAGTCCAGCGAGGAACTGGCCGCTGCGGCCGAGGAACTTTCGGCGGCCATCCAGGAATGCAACTCCGCCTCGCAGCAGATCATGACCGCGGTGCAGCAGATCGCCAAGGGCGCCCAGGAGCAGGCGGCCGCCGTCGAGCAACTCAACAAGGCCGCCAAGGATATCGAGACCGGCGCCCGCGCCATGCAGGACCGGGCCGGCGTGTCGCAGTCGAAGTGCGAGGCGCTCCGCGCCTTGCTCGCCGAGAACCGCAAGGGCGTCGAGGGGATGATCGCCGGCATCAACGACGCGGCGGCGGCCTCGGTCAAGTCGGCCGAGAACATCAAACGCCTCGAGGACCGGACGCGGCTGATCGACAAGATTGTCGATGCGATCGTCAACGTCACCATCCAGACCAATCTGCTGGCGGTCAACGGGAGCATCGAGGCGGCCCGGGCCGGCGAGTACGGCCGGGGTTTCGCCGTGGTGGCCGCCGATGTCCGCAACCTGGCCGGCGAATCGAGCGAAAACGCCGACAAGATCAAGGACCTCGTGCGCAACATCCAGCAGCAGATCGCGCGCGTGGCCGAAGATATCGAAGCCTCGGGGCGTGAAGCCGCCGGCGAGGTCAAAAAGGCCCAGAAATGCACCGCCGATCTCGAACGAATCGACCGCGACATGGAGGAGGTGCTCAAAGGGGTGCGCGACATCAAGGCTGGGCAGGACGCCGCGCTGGCGTCGATCCAAAACGCCACGGCCGCGGTGGAGCAGATGGCCAAGGCGGGCGAGCAAGCGGCCTCGGCGGCGGAAGAGTGTGCCGCAGCCGCCCAGCAAGGCGCCAAGGGAATGCAAGAACTCGCCGGTGCCGTCGAGGAAATCTCCGCGCTGGCCGACGAACTCCAAAACGCCGCCTAAGGCCCTGAAGGCTTCGCCAATCTTTTGGATCAAGGAGTCGTACCATGAGCGAAACCTCAAGCGCCAGGCTGAACGAAGCCGGTTCCGCCGGGGCGGGCGACCAGGAACTGGTCACCTGCGTGTTGGACCAGGTCGAGTTCGGCTTGGATATCCGCGCCGTGCAGGAGATCGTGCGCTTGCCGCGCATCACCCCCGTCCCCAAGGCGCCCCCCTATGTCGAAGGGGTGGCCAACCTCCGGGGGAACATCCTGCCGATTATCAATCTGCGCGCCCGCTTCGGCATGAAACCCAGCGAAAACGCCGAAAACCACCGGGTGGTGGTCGTCGAGCTGGGCGGCCAGCCGACCGGCTTGATCGTCGATGCCGTGCGTGAGGTGATGCACGTGCAAGCCCGCGACATGGAGCCGGCGCCCAAGGTGGTCCAGAGCGTCGATGGGCGGTTCCTCAAGGGGATCGTCAAGTTGGACGGCGGGCGGCGGCTGGTGCTCGTGCTCGATCACAACGCCCTGCTGGAGCAGAGCGCCGCGGGGCTCGAGGCCTCCCAAGCTGCCGCGGCAGAAAACGCCTTGGAGACCCAGTCCCAAGCCCGCCAGCGGGACGAGGATCATGAACAGCTCGTTACATTCCGCCTGGCCGAAGAGGAGTACGCCGTGTCGATCATGGAGGTCCAGGAGATCATCCGCGTACCGGACATCTCGGTGGTGCCCGACGCGCCGCCGGGGGTGGTGGGAGTGGCCAGCCTCCGCAACCGCATTCTGCCCGTGATGGACTTGCGGGCGAAGTTCGGAATGCCCCCGCGGGACGAGGAGGAGAACGCGGGGCGCGACGACGAGCGCTGCCTTGTGGTGCGGATCGGGGGAACCTCGGTGGCCCTGCGTGTCGATGCGGTCCACCAGGTGCTCCAGGCCCCGCGAAGCGCCGTGGAACCCACGCCCCGCATCGTCGGGGGCAAGGGCGCGGGAAAAGAACAGATCCGCGGCATTGCCAAGCTGGACGGAGGCAAACGCCTGATCATGCTCCTGGACGTAGCGAAGCTGGTCGATGAGGCCTGCCGCAACGACCTCGAGGCCATCACCGGAGCCCAAGCCGAGCAAGGCGATTCCGCCGGTACCGCGGCCGAGCAGGACGAGCGGCAACTGGTGAGTTTCAAGGTGGCGAGCGAAGAGTTCGCCGTGGACATCATGCAGGTGCAGGAGATCGTGCGCCTGGCCAAAGTGACCAAGGTGCCGCACGCGCCGGCGTTTGTCGAGGGGGTGGTCAACCTCCGCGGCAACGTCCTGCCCGTGATCGACCTGCGCAAGCGCGTGCACCTGCCGGAAAAGGCCTACAACGACTCGACCCGCGTGGTTGTGGTCGATCAGGAAGGCCGCAAGACCGGCATTATTGTCGACGCCGTTTCCGAGGTGTTAGCCGTGAAGAAAGAAGCCATCGAGCCGGCTCCGGAAATCACGCGCAGCACCTACGGCGACCATTTCATCGAAGGTGTGGGGAAACTCCAGAATGGGGAACGGATGTTCTTGCTGTTACGGACCCACGAACTCCTGCGAGAGGACGACGTAAGGTTCTCCGACGCGCAGGAGGCGGGGGCACCGGCCGAGGCCGTGTGCGCATAACCCCGCGCCTTCCCCTGCCGGGTGCCGCGGGCTGTTTTCGGTCCGCGGCCCCGGCGGTTTTTCGCGGCCGCACTGGCCGGCCGATCTCGAGTTCGGCCATCGAATGGCCCAACAGGGGCCGAACACCCAAACGACCCTGGCAACATCGAATAACCTCTCGATGGACGAGTCCCTGCGACACGTACGATGAGCAGACCCATTCGTGTGGTGATTGCCGACGATTCGGCCTTCATGCGCAAGCGAATCAAGGAGATCCTGGAGGCCGACGGCGATGTGCAGGTCGTGGCCGCGGCCCGGAACGGCCAGGACGCGGTCGAATGTGTCAAGGCCTGCCAGCCCGACGTCGTCACGCTGGACATCAACATGCCGGTCATGGACGGTGTGACGGCGCTTCAGACGATCATGGCCGAATCGCCCCGGCCTGTGGTCATGCTCAGCTCCCTGACGCAGGAGGGGGCTTTGGCGACGTTCGAGTGCCTGGAGCTGGGGGCGGTGGATTTTATTCCCAAGCCGTCGGGGACGATCTCGATGGACCTGGATCGGGTGGGGGCGGAGATCGTGCGCAAGGTCAAGCAGGCGGCCCAAGCGCGGTACCGGCGGGGGAGCGCTCGGCCGGCCGTGCGGCGCTCCACGCCCGCCCCGCCACCGCGGACCACTACCCCGCCGCCGGCCGATGGACTGGCCCGCCGCGTCGTGGCGATTGGGGCCTCGACCGGCGGACCGAAAACCCTCCTGGATGTCGTGGCCGCGCTGCCGGCCCGGCTCGACGCGGCCGTGGTGGTCGTCCAGCACATGCCCGAGTCGTTCACCGCCTCGTTCGCGCGGCGGCTGGGCGAATCGGGGCCGCTGCCGTTCAAAGAAGCCGTGGCCGGCGAGCCGATCTGCGCGGGGCACGGCTACGTGGCCCGCGGCGGAAAGCACCTGGTCTTCGCGCGCCGGCCCGCCGGGGGTGTGTTGGCCCGCTACTCGGCCTGGCCCGCTGACGTCCCCCACATCCCCTCGGTCAACGTGATGATCCACTCGGCGGTAGAGCACTTTGGGGCGGCCACCCTGGGCGTGCTCTTGACAGGCATGGGCGACGACGGGGCCGACGCCATGGTCGCCGTGCGCCGGGCCGGCGGCCTGACCATTGCCGAGGACGAAAGCACATGCATTGTGTTCGGCATGCCCGCCCAGGCCATCCACCGCGGCGGTGCCCAGTATGTGCTGCCGTGCTTCGACATCGCCGCGAAGATCGCCTCCCTGGTCCCCACCATGCCTTTAGCCTCGTGGTGATCCTATGCCGTTGACCCTGTTCGACTTCCAGCGGCTCCGCGACCTGGTGTACGAGCGGACGGGCATCATGATCGACGAGCGCAAAATGCCCCTTCTGGAGAACCGGCTCCGGGCGCGCCTGGTGGTCACCGGTTGCGACGACACGGTGGACTATTACCGGCTGTTGCGCTACCGCGATCCCGATGGAAGCGAATTCCAGGCGTTTGTGGAATCGCTTACGGTCAACGAGACCTATTTCTTCCGCGACTACCCGCAATTGGAATGCTTCGCCAACGAGGTGCTCCCCCACGTCGCCGACCGCAAGCGCCGGGCCGGCGACTACTCGCTGCGGGTGTGGAGCGCTGGCTGCTCGACGGGCGATGAGCCGTACACCCTGGCCATCATCCTCCATGCGTGCCTGGACGATTTCGACCGGTGGCGCATTACCGTGGATGCGACGGATATCGACCGGCAGGTGCTGGCCGTGGCAGATCGCGGCGCCTACCCCCCGCGCGCCGTGCGGGATGTGCCCCGCGTGTATCTCGACCGCTACTTCGTTTGGACCGGCGAGGAATACGCGGTGTGCCCGCTGGTGCGGAACCTGGTGCAGTTCGCCCAGGTGAACCTGATGGACCGGCAGACCTTGCGCCGGTTCCGGATGATGGACTTCATTTTTTGCCGCAACGTGCTGATCTATTTCGACGACGCCTCGCGGCGACAGGTTTTGGGGTCGTTCTACGACAGCCTTTCGCCGGGGGGCTTCGTGTTCCTGGGACATTCGGAATCGGTAAGCCGCATCAGCGCGGCCTTCGAGCCGGTGATGTTCAACAAGACCCTGACGTACCGGCGGCCGCTCGTCCGGGCGCCTGGTGCGTTGGCGAGAGGAGCACGCGGATGAGTCTGTCCATCGAAGCATTGCTGTCCAACCTGCAAGATGCGGATGAGACCACGCGGCGCTTTGCTGCGGAGGACCTGGGCGATCTTCGCGCGGCGGAGGCGGCCAGGCCGCTGGCCGAGGCGCTTTCCGATCCCGCGGTAGCGGTGCGCGAGGCGGCTGCCGCGGCGCTGGTCCGCATTGGCGGGCCGGCGGCCGTCGAGGCGGTCTTGCCGGCCCTGCGGAGCGATTCGGCGCCGGTACGCAACGCCGCCTGCGCAGTGCTGGCCGAATTAGGGGCCGACGCCGTGTCCGCCCTGCAAGCCCTGCTGGACGACGAGAGCAAAGACGTGCGGCTGTTCGCCGTGGACGTGCTGGCTCGCATCCGCAGCCCGGGGGCCGAAGGGGCGCTTTACGCGGCGCTGGAAGACCGGGATGTGAACGTGGCGGCGGCCGCTGCGGCGGCCCTGGGGGAATTCGGTACCCCGTCCGCAGTGGGGCCGCTCATCCGCGCCCTGAAGGCCAACACTTGGGTCCGCTGCGCGGTGGCCCGCAGTCTCGGCCAGATCGGTGGCCCCGAGGCCGTCGCGGCCCTCGTCGCTCTCACCCAGGACCAGGACGAACCGGTGGCTTTCGCCGCAATCCAGTCGCTGGCCGAACTGCGAGACCCCCAATCCCGCCAGCACCTGGAACGTCTTGCCACCCACGCCAACCCCGTTCTGGCTGCCGCCGCCTCGGCTGCTTGCGAACGGCTGGCCCGAGGCCAGGCGCCGGCCTCCCGTTCCCCGTTGTCTTGTGGAGGGATTCCATGACTGCTCGAGTCCTCGTCGTGGACGACTCTCGCATGGTCCTCGACCTGCATACGTTCATGCTGCAAAGCGGTGGCTTCGAGGTCCACCAGGCCCGCAACGGGGCAGAGGCCCTCGAATGCCTGCTGGCCGACCGCTACGACCTCGTGGTGACCGACATCAACATGCCCTTGATGGACGGCTACGAACTGGTGCGGCGCATTCGGGAGCTTCCCGAGTACCAGACCACGCCCGTGCTGATCGTCTCTACGGAGTCCGAATCGCACGACAAGTTCCGCGGCTTCGAGGCGGGTGCCAACCTGTACGTGGTCAAACCGGTCAAAATGCAGGATCTGGTGGCCAATGCTCGCATGTTGCTCGAAGCGGCCCCGCCCGTTTCGGTTTCAAGCCAGGCCCCCGCAGAGCAACACGCCGGGCAGAGCTGAAGGGTTGCCCAAGCCGTGGTTCGGCCGGTCGCGAAAGGCCCCAATTCAACGTCTGCCAGATCGCAACCATGAGCACGCCGTTGGAACCATCCGCCACAGGCTGGAAGCACGATGCCGTCGCGTCGGCGTCCCACCTGGTCGAGTCGCTCTTGCGCTGGGAGGACGCGCCCCAAGACCCCCGGGCGATTCAAGACGCTCTGGATGATCTGAAACGGGTGGCCGACGCGCTCGCCTGGGGCGACGACGCCGATCTGGCCCAGGCCGTAGAACTCGGCCGCCAGGCGCTGGTTGCGATCCAACAAGGCCAAACCCGGGTTCCAGCAGAAAGCATCGAAGCCCTGCTGGAACTGGCCCAGTGCCTCGTGGCATTCGTCCAGTCGCCGGAAAGCGGGGGGCAGGCTTCGGCACGGCCAGTGGTCGAGCGGCTGCGTGCGATCTGCTCGCCGTCGCCCCAGCAAACCGGGGTCCCCGCGGACGCCCCAATTCTTCCGCCCCGCACCACGGCGGCGCCCGACTGGCCTCCGCCCGCCCAAGACTTGGCGCCCGAACTTGTGGCTTCCTTCAAGGCCGAATCGTACGAGAACCTCGCACAGGTCGAGCAAGCCCTATTGGTCTTGGAGAAATCGCCGCAGGACCAGGCGGCGCTTAGCGAAGCCTTTCGGGGCATCCACAACATCAAGGGAGCTGCGCGCTATGTGGGGCTGAACCAGTTGGGGGCGCTGGCCCATGGCATCGAGGACGTGTTGGACCAGGTCCGCGCCGGCCGGCGCACGTGGGAAGCGTCTATGGCCGATCTGGTCCTCCGCGCTGTGGACGAACTCCGCCAGATGACCGATGCCCTCAGAGGCGGGGAGGAGCAGCCGCGTGATTTGTCGGGCCTTTTGGCCGAGCTGCGCGAAACGGCTCGCGAACGCCCTGAAGCGCCGGGCGAGGCGGGGCCGGCTGAAAGCCACGCTTCGGCACGCGATGCCGCCCTCCATGCCGCCGAGCAGCAACTCGAGGCCATCGCGGGCTGTGCCGAGCGGCTGCTCTCGGGCAACGCGACCGACAACGTGTTGGCCACGCTCGCCCGGGCCGCATGCACCCTGAAAGCGGCTTCCCGAGCGCTGGGAGATTGCGACCTGACCGAAGCGGCCCATCGAGTCTACGAACCCACACGCCGCACGGCTTCGAACCGCCCGGCACTGCGCGAGCAAGCCACGGCAATTGCCGACGAGGTGGCCCGCACGGCGACGCTGCGCGTGCTGCAAGGCGATGCGTCGGACGCCGCCCTGGATTCGCTCATGCAGATCCGGCCCGAGCTTTACGAGGCCATCAATCGCTTTCGCAACGAGCGAGCCGATTGTGCCGCCCGGTGGAACCAGAAACGGCATCCGCCGGCCGCGCCGGCCCGGGCCACACTGCCCACCGCGCAGGAACGCGGCTGCCCCGTCGGGTTGCGGGAAGGCACGGCGAACCTGCCCGCCTCGGCCCCGGGGCCGGGGACCGCCAAGCCAGCCTCGGCGAACCGGCCACGACACGAGGACGTTGCGGGGCGTTCGATCCGCGTCGATCAGCGCAAACTCGACGAATACATCAACCTCGCAGGCGAGCTGGTCATCGCCCGCAACGCGCTGGCCCACGAATTCCGGCAGGCGGGCTTGAATCCCGCCCATCACCGCCGCCTCAAGGAGTCGATCGACCGCGTAGACCGCATCGTGGCCGACATCCAGGCCAACGCCATGCTGATGCGGATGGTCCCCGTGGCGACATTGTTCCAACGCTTTCCTCGCATGGTGCGCGACATTGCCCGATCGCTGGACAAACAGATCGAACTGCACACCGTTGGCGAGGAGACCGAGCTGGACAAACAACTGGCCGAACGCCTGGCCGACCCGCTGGTTCACCTGGTTCGCAATGCCGCGGACCACGGCATCGAGCCGCCGCACGTTCGGCGCGCAGCCGGCAAGCCCGAGACCGGCTCCATCACCCTCTGCGCCGGGCGCCAGGGGGGCACGATCGTCCTCGAAATTGCGGACGATGGGGCAGGCATTCCCGCCGAGCGACTTAAGGCCAAGGCCGTCGAGCGAGGCCTGATTACGCCCGCCCGGGCCGCCGCCATGTCGTACCAGGAGGCCCTCCAACTGGTGTTCGCCCCGGGGCTGAGCACGGCAAGCGCGGTAAGCGATCTCTCGGGCCGGGGCGTGGGTATGGATGTCGTCCGCAACAACCTGGCCGGACTCGGAGGAACCGTTACGGTCCATTCCGAGCCAGGCCAGGGAACGCGGTTCCGCTTGGAACTGCCGCTCACCCTGGCAGTAACCAACGCACTGCTGGCCGCTGTCGACGATACCGTCTATGCCGTCCCCGTAGATTCGGTCCGGGAAATCCTTCGCATGACCCCCGGCCAGTTCCGGCGACTGAACCGACAATGGGTCATTCCCCTGCGGGGCCAGATCGTCCCGGTGAAACCATTACGGGACCTGCTCGGCAACGGCCAGCAGGAAACCCTCGCGCCAACGGCCGAACCCAATCGCATCTCGACCCGCGGTACCCACCACGCCGAGAAGCTGGACGATCGCCCGGTGCTGGTCGTGCGCCGCTCGGGGTCGCACTACGGCCTGTTGGTCGACCGGTTGCTCGGGCAACAGGAAATCGTGATCAAGCCGCTGCCGGGGCACCTGGGGAAGTTCCCGGGCTTATCGGGGGCGGCCATCCTCGGGGACGGCCAGGTAGCCCTCATCCTCGAACCCGCGCGGCTGGCTTTGTGATTCGGTAACGAAGGTCCCATGGCCGGATGTTATCGGGCGGCTGCCGGTGTCGGGATCGCCCGCCGGAATGGGGTCGGCCTTGGTACGGCTTTGGCCAAAGGGGCTGGCCGACCGATAGCGGCCGAGAGGGGCTGCGTTGAACGGATGGTCGCCAGCGTTGGGCCCTGCTTGCCGCGCGGGCAGATGGCCCTTTGCGCCAAGCGAAGCAGGTTCGCCGGCCGACAATTAGCGCTGGGTGCTTGCCCGATGTGCCAGCCCCTTGACGAGCGGCACAAGGCGTTCGGCCAGGACCTCGGCGTACACTTGGTTGCACTGGGCCGAGGGATGGCCGTCCCAAGGGTTTACCGCCCGATCCTGGTATCCCTGGCTTCGGAAGGCGGGTTCGAGGTCCACGGTGGCAAAGCCGATCTGCCGGGCGGCTTCCTCCGCCTGCCGGCACCAGCGCAGAATGTTGCTCAGGTAGGCGTCGGGCTGATTGAAATCGCCGGACCCCTGGAGGAGCGGCACGAACACGGGGGGCGGCAGTCCACGGGCGGTGCACAGGGTGTGGATTTCGGTCAGGGCTCGCTGGAAATCGCCCCACTCGGCCGATTGCGGGTCGTACACTCGGCCAAGCGCTTCCTGCCACTGCGGCACGAGCCCCAGGTTGCGGAGTAGCTGATCGGTTTTGCTGTGGACCAGCCCTGCCGTGCGGCGCAGGCCGAACCGTGCCATCCACTGGATCGCATCAAAAAGGCGCCGGTAGCGCTCCAGTTCGACCGCATAGTTCTCGGCCTTCGGCTGCGGGTCGTTGACGCAAAAGCCCACGACCACCAGGTCCGGCTGGACCAGATCGATATGTTTGCGGAGCACGTCGCGCTGGTCGGCCGTCGAGGCGCCGGAATAGGCGAAATTGAGGACTTCGATCCGCGCCGGGCCCGCAAGGGCCTTCAGTTTGGCTTCGAGGAGGTTGGTATAGCGTTTTTCCACAGGCAGGCCAGCGCCCCAGGTCAGCGAATCGCCCAGGACCATGATGCGGAAACAGCCGGGCGGTTTCGGAACCTCGAAGTCCCGCTCGCGAAAGCCCAGACGGTTATTCACCACCGGATAGCCCCACGTAACGGTGCAGTAATCGTTGGGCGGGAAGCGGCCGGCTTGCCCGCGGAGGAACGCTTCTGTGACCGCAAGGGCACCAACCGCGCTTGCCCCGGCCAGTGCCAGCCGGGCCACGATGGCGTGGAGAGCCTCGGGCGACGCGCTCCGCGCCCAGGCCACCAGGCCGACCACGCCCAGACCCATGCAGGCCAGCACGGCCAGCGTGCCGGAAATGACCGCAAGCAGCACTTGGCCCAGGGCCAGGCCAGCCACCAGACTGGCCTTTCCTAATCGGCTGGCCAGAAACCCCCGCAGCACCGCCCCTTGGGGGTCGCGGCGCAGGGCCGAGCGCAGCGCCGCGGCGCCGGCCAGCCAAAGCAGAATAAAAGGAGTTGCCGACGGAACCAGGTCGCGCCAGTTCGGCACGACCAGGGCCTTGCCCAGAGGGAAGGCCGCCAGGCTGATCCATCCCAGGACGAAAAGAGTACGGAGCATGGGGCAACCTCCTTGTCCTCTTTGGCCGACCGCCGGGACGAGCTTGTCAGCGGTGCTGGCGGCGCGGCGGCTCGACCCATTCGAAACCGGCCTGGGCCTTGATCTCGTCGAGCCAGGCCAATTGCGACTCCTGAATCTCGCGGCGGGCCACCAGACGCGAAAACTCCAGCCCGCTCTTGAGAAAATCATTCCACAGCACGTCCCACGGGGGCAAGAACTCCACCACCCGCACCACGTAGGCCACGGTCTGGGGCTGATTCATGGCGGTGCCCACCTGGCCGGCCTCCAACGCGAAGACCGCCCCCATGAACTCGTCGCCGGCCGAGTCGATGCCGGCCGGCGAACTCAGCCGGGCCTCCATGGTACTCAGCGGCGGCGGGAGAAACCCGAATGTGAGCCAGCTAAAGGGTTCCGGCTCGATCACCTTCATGCCGTGCGACGCGAACACCTGCTTCAGCGATTGCCCTGCTTTGCGGGCTTCGTCGGCCAGGCGGTCGGCCTCCTGGCGGGCCAAGGGACGGGCTGCCTGAAGTTTCCACGCCTGCACCACCTGCTCCCTGACCCCCGTCTCATCGAGTTCCACCTCGCGCTCGGGGTCGTCCTCGACCTTCCAGAACAGGAACGAGGCGTTCCCCTCGACATCTTTAGAGCGCATGCGCTGGTACAGGTTCAACGGGCCGAAAGCCACCTCAGCGAAGGACCGCTGGCCATCGACCTGCGACCGGGCTATGTCGAAGTTGCCCAGTTCCCAAATCGTTATCAGCCCCGTGGCGTTGGCGGTGATGCCGTACTTGGCCGCCCATTCCTTCAGATCCGGGCGCTTGGGCGCAGGGCCGGCCCCTTTCTGCTTGGCGTGCTCGAGCCACTGGAGTTCATACTGGCGCAGGGGAACTTCGAGTTTTTGCAAGACCTCCTCGGCCAGGGTTTCCGCTGCACGTTGTGCTAGCGTCGTGCGAATCTGGTCGCGGACCTGATCCAGAGGTTTGTATTTGCGGGGTTTGGACTCAGAGGGCTTGGTTTCGGCGGACTCCAGTGCCGAGGGTTTCGGCTCGGCGGCTTTCGCCCCGGGTTTCGCTTCGGCAGCTTTTGGTTGGGGGGGCGGGGGAGCCGCCGGCTTGGAGTCGCCAGGCTTAGAATCGCCAGGTTCGGACCCGACAGCCTTCGAATCGGAAGGCTTGTTTGCAGCAGGCTTGGGCACAAGGGTCTTGGACTGGCCGGGCTTGGAGTCCACCGCCTCGGATGCGAGAGGCTTCGGTTCGACGGGTTTAGCGTCGCCAGGCTTCGAATCAGAAAGTTTGGGCACGGGAGGCTTCCGATCGGCCGGCGTTTCGCCGTTGCCGGCGTGGTAGGCCACAAGCCGCATCACGCGGCGGTCCGGGGTGGCCGAGGTCTTGGTGCCAGGCTGGGCCGCCGGGCCTGCGGGTTTTTCGTTAGGCGGGCCTGGGGGTTTTTCGGGAGTTGGGCTTGAGGGTTTTTCAGGCGCCGGGCCCGCCGGTTTTTCAGGACTTGGGGTTGGGGATTTTTCGGGAGTTGGGCCTGGGGATTTTTCGGGAGTTGGGCCTTGGGATTTTTTGGGCGCCGGGCCCGCCGGTTTTTCAGGACTTGGGCTTGGGGGTTTTTCAGGCGCCG
>FWPU01007875.1_pt1 | contig 14663 bp, 16 predicted proteins | sample 2228361 | NCBI WGS metagenome assembly FWPU01 (sample SAMEA103939777, study PRJEB20133) | metagenome
TAAGAAATGTAGAAAGAAGGGCATGAGTCCATTGAGTAGTCTACTTAGGAACTATGAACCGGGACAGCGCGTGGACATAGTCATTGATCCAGCTTTTCATAAGGGCATGCCATATAGACGGTATCATGGCAGAACAGGGATTGTGAGCGGCATGAGAGGAAGAGCCGTGATTGTCAATTTGACTGTTGGCAAAGCCATAAAGAGCCTCATTATCAGACCCGAGCATCTGCGTCCTAGCAGGGGTTGAGGTCCTATGCCCAAAGAGATAGTCAAGGAAGAAGAGGTTCCACTTCCAGTTGTAAAAAAGGTCCTTGCCAAACGTGCAAAAGAGGGTGAGTTGACGTATCAGCAGAACATCACCCTTGAATATGCAACGAGCTTTTCCAAGATGACTCCTGCTGCTGCTGTCAAGGTCATGGAGAAACTCATGAAGAACTATGAGTTGACACGGGCACAAGCGGTACAAGTCATCAACATAGCACCGACCACAGTCGAAGAACTCCGAATAATCCTTGACACTCGTGCAACCAGCCTTACTAAAGAGCAGATCAATGAGATTTTGGAACTCATTACAAAGAACACATCCAAAGGTGGTTAGCAGGACGTCCCAAGGGTCATTCCAATCGAAAGAGTAACAAATTAGTAATCCCGATTTCTTTTTATCGGTCTGGTGAGTAGTTCGCATAATGGACGCGATACATGTTATTAGGAGCCTGGAACAGTGGAAGTGTCTCAAAATAAACGATATGAGTCACATGCGTATGTCCTGGCAGTCATTACGCCAAGGGCAACATTCAAGGACCCTCGACCTAGAGGTCCAGATCTAGTCCAGGCTATTGGCGAATCCTATCTCACATTATTTGAACTGGCACCAAAAAGAGGTGTGAAAATCAGACCTCATGAACGTGTCATTATTGAGCGAAACTCGGCAAGCAAGATAGAACGTGTCATTAGGCGTCTATCATATGAAGATCTTGTGCCAGAGGCTGCTTCTGAACTTCCCCTTGTGGTTGAGATGATAGTCACCAAATACGAACAAAAATATGTACAGTTCTTTAATGAGGCACAACCAATCACCACAAGAATGCACTCACTCCAGTTGTTGCCGGGTGTGGGACAGACACTGATGTGGGCAATTTTAGAGGAGAGAAAGAAGGAGCCATTCAAGAGTTTTGAAGACATTGCTGCAAGGACTAAACTTCAGAACCCAAAAAAGGCCATTATAACAAGGATACTAGAAGAGCTGCAGGAAGAGGAGAAGAGATGGTTGTTTGTAAGGCCACCACCACAGTATGAGGAAAAGACCAGGACACCATCTGAGGAGAAAAACAAGTCAACAAGGTGAGATCACTGGACAGCAATGACATCCGATCCGCACTGAGAAAGTATGGCGTTTTTCCAACAAAAAAGAGGGGGCAGAGTTTTCTCACCGATGTCCGCATTGCACAGAGAATGGTAGAAGTGGGATCAATCAGTACAGAAGACAGTGTATTGGAGATTGGTGGAGGACTTGGTATACTCACAAGAGAGATTGCTAACAGCGCAGGAGCGGTCACAGTCATTGAGATAGACGCTCGATTAGTCAGAGCACTCAAAGATCTGTTTGTAAATTCATCGAATGTCACAATAATTGAGGGGGATGCTCTCCGTGTCGAACTACCTCAAGTCAACAAGGTTGTATCAAATCTTCCATATAGCATATCATCAGACATCACTTTCAGAATACTGCGGGAGATAGACTTTGAACTGGCAGTACTCATGTATCAGAGAGAGTTTGCGGATCGACTGATGGCACAACCCGGTTCGGAGGACTATTCACGCCTCACTATTGGCGTGAAATACCTTGCAGATGTGGAACGAATCATGTATGTACCTGCAACTGCATTCTATCCTGTTCCATCAGTCAATTCAATGGTTGTCAAAATGACTAGAAGAAAGAAAGGTACGTTTGCACGAGACCTTGATACGTTCTATTCGACCGTACAAGGGATCTATTCTTACCCCAACAAACAACTCAAGAAGGCAATGAGAATCTGGTTCAAGAACATGCAGATTGATGAGCAGATGGTTGATAGAGTACTCGAGTGTTGTGACCGACAACTCAGTGGTAATGAGCGGCTCAGAGATCTGACTATTGACCAGCTTGTGCGTCTAGCAGACGTCATATTTGATGTGATTGGAGTAGTACATCAGCGGTCAGGGTGTATCAGAGATTGAAACAAGCCGAACTTGACATTGTGTCGCTACCGAATGTGTATCCTCCTTCAGAAGACACATTCCTACTCTGTGACAGTATTGAACTTGGGTCAGATGACTCGTTTCTAGAGGTTGGGTCTGGGACTGGACTCATTGCACTCACCGCTGCAAAGATTGCCAGACGGACTGTTGCTATTGACATCTCGTTTCAGGCAGTTCGCAACACGTATCTCAATGCACAACGTAATCATCTTACAGAGTGTGTTGTGATTCAATCAGACCTGATGAGTGCGTTACATCCGTGTGTGAAGTTCTCAGTCATAGCATTTAATCCACCATATCTACCAGCAGACGACGTTGTCACAACGTTGGATCATGCACTTGTAGGAGGACAATCAGGAGTTGAGATTGTGAATCGTTTTATTGCGGAGGCAGTAGGGCACATTGCAGATGGAGGAAGCATATACGTTGTTGTCTCCTCTTTGACCTCTGTAGACGAAGTGCTTCGGAAGATGCAATATTATTCAATTTCACCAGAGATCATTGCACAGTCGTCATTCTTTTTCGAACGCATATATGTGCTCAGAGGAGTAGCAAAGCACCCAAGCAAACCATTTTAAGAGTGGCAAATGAACCCCGCATGATGTTATATTTGCCCAAAGAGGTGAATTACAACGCCCAGAAAGACATCTGAGTCCCCTGGAAAGAGCGATTCAAAGACAACAGAGACAGACGCTAAGAGTACTGCTAGCGATGTTGTTCATGAGAATAGACAAGATGTTGTCGCAAAGGGGAGTCTGATTTATGTAGACTATATTGCACGAACAAAAGATGATGGAAAAATATTTGACCTGACTCTTGAAGAGATTGCCAAAAAAGAGGGGCTCTACAAAGAAAATGACCGATACGAGCCAATTCTTGTTGCAGTCGGCCGTAACTGGATGCTCAGTGCAGTTGAAGAAGAACTTGTAGGACTGAAACCGGGTGAGAGTAAAACAATTGAAGTTCCTCCAGAGAAGGGAGCTGGTATACGGGATCCAAAGAAGGTCCTCACTGTTCCTAAGGTCAGACTGATGAAGAAAGGTGCGAGGATTCAAGTCGGTGAGAGAGTCAGAGTTGGTAATGAGGAAGGTGTTATCACTCTTGTAATGGGCAGGACCGTGCGAGTAGGGCAGGACCGTGCGAGTAGACCTCAACAGTCCTTTGGCTGGTAAAACAATCTTATTTGATGTCACTGTACGTAATATTGTGAGTGGAGATAATGAGAAAGCCAAAGCAATAGTCAAGAGAAGAATACCGGGCCTGCGAGACGAGATGTTCTCGATCACTCTTACAGATGATACAATTACAGTGGATCTACCTAAAGAGACCCGTTACGTCGAAGGGGTCCAATATGCAGAGATTGGCATTGCAAGAGACTTGTTGCAAATACTTGAGAGTGTAAAGAAGATCCGATTTGTAGTCACATACGAACGGCCCGCAGAACATAAGGCAGCAGAAGAAGAGAAGAGCACAGAGGATAAGAAGACTGATGAAACGACAACTACGCCGTCACAGTGAACAACACACTCTTCGAGAAGTTGATAAGACTACAATTTGTCACGTGCGTTAACCTTTAATAGTGTTATTGGGTGAACTGTATAACGTCACTAGTTCTCCTGGACACACTTCAAACTATAGGGAGCCAATTGAATTGGTACAGGAACCACAACAAACAGCAGAATTAAAGACTGGAACAACCACAGTTGGGCTAGTCGCTAAGGACTGTGTAGTGCTCGCTAGTGACCAGAGGGCGACGATGGGTTATCTCATCGCAAACAAGACAGCCAAGAAGATCTACAAGATCACTGACAGGATCGGCGCAACAATAGCAGGATCAGTTGCCGATGCACAGTCAATGATGGAAATACTAAAGGCTGAGGCTAAACTCTTTGAGATTCAAAGAGGACGACCCATGAAGGTCCGATCACTAACAAAACTGCTGAGTAACATTCTGTTCCAAGCAAGAGGCACCTATCTTCTGCAGTGTCTTGTAGGAGGCTTTGATGACGAGGGGCCGCAGGTCTTTTATACAGACCTTATAGGTTCTGTTCTGCCGGACAAGTTCACAGCAACCGGATCGGGATCTCCAGTTGCATTAGGTGTATTAGAGGCAGGTTATAAGGAGGATATGCCTAAAAAGAAAGCAATTGAACTTGCCGTGCGAGCGATTGCCGCTGCGATTGAGAGAGATGCAGCATCCGGTAACTCGATTCTTGTGAGTGTCATAGACAAGGACGGATACCATGAGATTGACAGGGAAACAATACTGAAGATCTGGAAGGGTGAATAGACACACCATACAGAACTTCTGTTCTGTCATCACATAGCGGACCCATAATGTGCCCATCTTGGGCCCATAATTACTAACTGCATACATAGGAAGGGCATGAAGCCTATAACGAGACGTGATTATAAATGAATTCTGAAGAGAAAAGCAGTGAGTATGGAGATATCAAAGAGGCGGTGACGAAGGAAGTACCAGCCTCCGCGGGAATCACAGCGGTAGAATATGAGGGCCCAGAGATTGCAATATACTCCAAAGCACCAAAAATATTGCTTGATGATGGGGACATCATCAAGACCTTAGCGAGAAAGATGCGTAAACGGATTGTGGTACGGTCTGCACCCGAGGTCAGACTTGCACATGAGGAAACCAAGAAGATTGTCCGCGAGTTAGTACCAGTAGAGGCAGAGATAACATCCATTGAGTTTGACGAAACAAGAGGTGAGGTAATTGTCGAGGCCCAAAAACCAGGACTTGTCATAGGACGAAACGGTGCTACACTCAGAGAAATAACACGTCAGACATTCTGGCGTCCAAATGTTCAGCGCACCCCACCAATAGAGAGTAAACTGATCAAACTCATACGCAGTATAATTCAATCAGAGGCGGATGCGAGAAATAGTGCTCTGCGGGAGATTGGTAGAAGAATTCATAGAAGAACCATACTCAATAACAGCTGGATCAGGCTCACTGCATTGGGAGGCTTCCGTGAGGTTGGAAGACAGAGCATGTTTCTCCAGACCTCAGAGAGTAACATCCTAATTGACCTTGGTGTAAATGTAGGTGCTCCTTCGAGAGCATTCCCACGTCTTGACATGCCAGAACTAAATATCCAGGATCTTGATGCTGTGATTGTCAGTCATGCACATCTTGACCACTCAGGGATGGTCCCATTCCTATTCAAGTATGGATACAGGGGACCTGTCTATATGACAGCACCTACACTCAATCTCGCCACACTGCTTCAACATGACTACCTTGAAGTTGCAACACGTGAGGGCAAACTCACACCATACCGTGATAAGGACATCAAGGAGGCGATTCTGCACACTATTCCACTTGCATATGGAGAAGTCACAGATATATCACCGGATGTGCGACTGACGCTCCATAATGCAGGACACATTCTAGGTTCTGCGATAGTGCATCTTCACATAGGCGATGGCCAGTATAATCTGGCATATACAGGCGACTTTAAGTTTGCCAGTAGCAGACTTCTTGAGCCAGCCATATTCACATTTCCACGTCTAGAGACTCTAATTGTTGAGAGTACATATGGACATCCGACAGACAAGATGCCTCCACGACAGGAGGTCGAACGTAAATTTGCCATTATAATCAAAAAGGTAATTGAACGTGGCGGGAAGGTATTGATTCCTGTACTCGCAGTAGGAAGAGCACAGGAGATCATGTTGGTATTAGAGGACCTCGTCTCTAAGAAACGCATACCAAAAGTACCAGTCTACATAGAGGGAATGATTGCCCAAGCAACTGCAATTCATACAACACATCCCGAGGCATTGAGCAAGAAAATTCGGGAGAGGATTTTCCATGAGGGAGTCAATCCATTCCTAAATGAGATATTCGTCCAGGTAGACAATGCAGATCAACGAGAAGAGATTGCCAATGGAGAACCATCAATCATCCTTGCAACTTCGGGTATGCTAAGTGGCGGACCAAGTGTGGAATACTTCCGACTACTTGCACCTGACGAGAAGAATGCAATCATATTTGTTTCGTATCAGGGCGAGTCTACATTGGGTCGGCGTATTCAGAAGGGATGGAAAGAGATCCAGATGCGAAACCGTGAGGGACAGACAGTCATGGTACCTGTGAACCTCACAGTTGAGACCGTTGAAGGATTCTCGGGTCACTCAGACAGGAAACAGATTCTAAACTTTATCAAGCGAGTACAACCTGCACCAGAGAGAATCATCACGTGTCACGGTGAATCGATGAAATGTCTCAATCTTGCATCATCAATCCACAAGTCATTGAATATAGATACAAAGGCATTGATGGTCACAGAGAGCATTAAACTGAGATAGGATGGACTAAAAACATCCACTTGGGACAGAATGATAAAACCAATGTGTCCTACAGACCTCGTCATAGTTTGACCGAGGATGGAGCAACTATGACACAGCCGTCATTAACAAGGGCCATGTCTGCTGAGTATGCTCTTGTTTCTCCGCGAATATGATCAATGATGCGCTTCAACTCAATCCGCGATTGAGGATCACCATTATTGAGGCGTGAGATGTCAAGGAGGACGATGTTGCCCTCACGAATCTCGTTGACCACATAACCCACATCCTCCAAGGACTCGAGCCGTCTTGAACGAACATAGATTGGACTTGATTGACTGGGTGGTTTGAAACTTGGAGTGAAGGACGCTGTACCAGTGGAGGGCGTGAATACTCCAAGGTCTACTATGCTCTTCTGAGATGTCACAGTATCTTGATTATGACTCTTGTCGAGATAACGCTTGAAGATGCTTCGCACAGTATTCACCTATCAAATGAGATTGTACGACTATTGTGATGCATATGTGAAAAAAAGAACGAGTATTACCTAGTAGGTATATGGATATCGAAGGGAAGAGAAGATATCTCTACTAATGGAAAACTAGAATCTTTATCAGCCCAAACAGGAATTGTATCTGTATATATAGATAGACATAGTGAAGCTTATCTCAGTAGCATTCATCGTCTACAAGATGACATCCATTTCATTCCAGTGATGTCAATCAAGATATTAGCGTGTGGATATCTACCTGTGTCCCCAGCAATGCGTGATGATGACACCTCAACACTACTTAAGAGGCGTCTAAGGATACTGACAAACCGCTATGCAATAGAGATATTGCAGGCACTCAGTTCAGATGTTGGAGAAATTGTACCAGAGATAGGCTGGGAGGAGGTGGTTGAGAGAGTTCTGAAACTAATGGATAATTTACGGCCTGCATGCAGCAGGGATGATCGGCCATCGTCACGGAGAATAGATAATGAAGAACGTGACCGACTGCTGTCAGGAGGCACACTCTATGAGACTATGAATGGGCTAATATCTACTGGACTTGTTCAGGCAACAGGTGCAAGCGCAAAGAAACATCGCAGATTCAGGATCACACATGATGGCAGACTTGCACTATATGCTCTCTCGTCCATGGAACATGCACTAGTCCTGCCGAACAGTGAATTCAGACAGACCGCAGATATACTGTTACGACACAAAAACTTCATAACAGTACTTCCAGCCCAGGAACAGTTTCTCTCACAGATCAGAGACATAAAGAGCAATCTCATTATTCAGATGCCACCAGGCTCTGGAAAGACCTTTCTTGCAATGATTGTTGTGTTGAGTCGATTGCAGAGGGGTGAAAAATGCATCTATCTCAGTCCCTACATATCACTCACTAGGCAGATAGTTGACGAATATGGTTTGCTTCTTGAGAGAATGGGTTTTAGATATGAAAAACATGATGGACAGTCCCATGTTGACCCGGCCATATTGGAGAGAGCGGACTTTATTGTGGCCATATACGAATCGGCTCTGAACTCATTTTTACAGGGACATAGATGGACTGATATGATGCGACTTGCAGTGGTTGATGAACTGACTGAACTAGGTTCTCAGACAGATACAATTAGGGCACACAATCTTGGTACTGACAGAAGTGCAAGACTTGACTGTCTGATCACACTCTTAAAGTCACGATGTCAGATTATTGCACTCTCATCACGATTTGGCAATACGAAGGCTGTTGCACAATGGTTGAATGCAGATGTATTTCGGCCGAGTGTGATCCTTCAGCCAGATGAGTTTATTGTTAGAAGAACCGAAACAGGCACAGAGATTGCAAGCACAGATGGGTCCCATTATTATCATACCGTCACAGAGAGCCTGATCGATGCAGTAATGGAACACATCAAGGACTATCAACAAAAGTCCATACTTTTTGTGGCAGGCTCAAGAAGAGGCGTTGAAACACTTGCGAAGAGTCTTGCAGAGAAGTACCCCAGAGCTGTCGCACAAGAGACCATCAATGGTCAGATAGGTCATCTATCAACACCTGCTGCACAACGATTGAGTAAAGTCCTGCAGAGTGGTGTTGCATTTCATCATGCGGGACTTGACACACAACTACGAAGTATCTTGGAGAGAATGATAAAAGCGGGACAGATAAGAACAGTTGTATCAACCACGGGAATAACCTCAGGAACTAGCTTTCCATTCGACTGCGTTGCAATACTTCTTACACCAGCATCGGGAATGGGAATGCGACTAACTAGAAGTAGATATCTCCAGATTGCAGGCCGTATTGGGGAGTATCATCTTGCACGTAATGGTGGACGGGTATACCTGCTCTTTGAACCACCAATAAAGCATTTCCAAGACTTAGATGAACTTCAGAAGACCCTGATTCATGGTCCAATAGAACCATTGAGACCAGAGTTCATAGATCCTGTGTTACTCACTAGCCTTATGGTGAGAGAGGCCAAGGCCATGTCAAAATTTAGACGAGATGAACTCAGAGACACGGTCCTTAAGACTGCAGGAGCAACTCTTGCTGCCAATGTGAGAGAGGGCGGTAGGGAACTCCTCAAGAAACAATTTGATGTTCTCTTTGATTGGCTTGTGGTAAATGGCTATATTGAACAGACTGGTGAAGAGGGTCGTCTCTCACAGGAAGTAGAACGTGCAACAGAAGTCGGCATGAGTCTCATTGATCTTGCAAGTACAAAAGAGACCTTGAGTCATATCAGAACAAACAGTGACATTTTGAGTCTTATTGAGGTTGTGCTCAGGTTTAGACTTGTTCAACAAGACAGACCGCGTACAGTCATTCCCCTGAAGGTAGAACTTGACATGACAGGACTCACAGAACCGGCTGATTGGTATATCGACAGTGTCAGAAAAAGAACTGAGATCAAGAGGCGGCTTCTCGAAACATGGATATCCGAAGAGGATGTTAATAAGATACTCAGCGAAACAATGGTTCCATCCACAGAGACCGAGTCTAGAGACGAATACTACGGAGGGCACGAAGTTGATGAGGGGGATCTTGTGACACTTGTGCATCGTGCATCAGATGCAGCCCACATTATGAGTGAATTTCTTCAGAGAATGGAAGATATTGATCGAGCACGTTTGTTCAAGACACTGTCAGTTCAATTCAAACATGGTTGTAGAGCAGATGTGGCAGACACGGATCTCTTTGAGATGATGTTGATATTACCAGATCAGTCTGAGAGAACACTCTCTCGCGAGGAGGCGCGTTGTCTATTTGAACATGGATACAAGTCGATAAGAGATATTGTTCGTAGAGACATGGATGTCTCAAGGCCTGGATTTGCACGTGACAGGTTTGTAAGAAACTGTGGACTAGAACCTAGACTTGCAAAACAGGTATACAAGACTGCACTTGAAGTTCTTAGATCACGAAGAACGTAGGGAGGGGTCTTCAGATCGTCCAAACTCCCAGAGGGGATCTCCGACATGATGCCGGTTTAAAACAACCTTGCCCGAACTTGCTTGACGTATCTCATCTGAACTCATGAGAGATACACCGACTGCTATTGGTCTGCCATGTCTTTCATCGATTATCGATACTGCAGCACCAGCTACAATGCCATCATCCACATGAGTCACACCAGGACGCATTATGTCTGCTCCATTTATGACATACTTTATAGCACCCATATCGACTGTGACAGCTGGCAGAGTCATAACACCATCAAGGAGTATTCGTAGCGAGGGCAGTATTTGATTCCCATGTTCAAAGAAAGCAACAACCCCATCTAATAGATATACTCGTGACCCGTCATCTAACACAGCTGCCTCGAGACGTCGTTCATCAAGTTGTGGCAAGGCACCCAACTCGTTTCTGATTCGCTCCATCAATGACTTTATGTCACGAGTCTTCAATAGATGACGTTTCTTGAATCGTTCAATTTTTGGCATTAAAAAAACACGGGAATACAGACACTTTTGAATTCTACGAATTGTAGAACAGGCCTATCAAATGAGTGATCAGAGGACTACAAGTTATCAATTGGTCTGGCAGACGCTCCATATCTGCCACAAATTGTCACACTATCACTTTATCGTCATCTTTTTAAGTAGTCTAGCCCGTTAGCCCAGCCGTTGCGATTTCAGACCTACAAAAAAGGGTCTGTGTTGGTGATTCTATTGAACTCAGGCAGACCACTGGAGTTGCTTCAGAAATCAATCGGCTCTCAAATACTAGTCGAATTAAAAGGGAGAAAGAAACTCAAGGGGCGTCTGCGCGGGTACGATCAGCATTTGAATCTCATCCTAGATAATGCGGAGGAGATCAACATAGACCCTGAGAGTAACACTGAATTAACCGAGTCCATCGATACAGTAATCGTTCGAGGCGACAACATCATACTAATATCGCCTCCATCAACAGAGACAGCCAAGGAGTAGTGCGCTATGACAAAAGGAACACCATCAAAGGGAAAGAAGAACAACCCGCACCATATCCGGTGTAGACGCTGTGGAAGAAGAGCATATCATATGAAACACAAGAGATGTGCTGCTTGTGGATATGGGGTCTCCAGCAGACTGAGACAGTACAACTGGGCGCACAAGAGTATCAATGGAATACGAATTCGTGGTTAGAAGAGCTACTAATATACACCATTCGTCAAATTGGACTGTTTCAACTGTGCCTTGTCTTGCATTAGGCTGTGGAGAGGTCAATGTAATTCTTGAAGCGTGTGGGCAGGTTATACCAAGAAACCATTGTTGATGTATTAGGGAAGACACAGGAAAAGGTCTCTTGATTGCAACCAGGATAAAAGATGGAGCGAAAAGGTGTATCTTGGTCCTATGATGAGTTCATATCTTCATGCGATTTATCATCAGCAGATTCATTAGAAACTAAATCAGCAAATGAGTGCGTCGCTAGAAACTCTCTGTTCAGTTCAATTGCTCGTGCAATGTCTTCACGTCGTTCAGGTCGTAGTTTCTGTAACTGGGCAAAATAAGCACGGGCATCATCAATACAGGAGGTATCTACACCATTGTCCTTAGCAACACACTCAAGAGCATCTAGCATGGAGGAATAGGCTGGAAACCAGAACACATGTTCCATCGGCCCGGGCACGTATTGATAGGGATTGCGTTCCGCAGCAACTTCCATAGCAGGGGCCCACATTACAAATACTCTGTCATAGATGTAGCCCAGGATTAAAAAAGTACCAAGTATGACAACAGCAAAAACAATTGGTCCAAGAACACCCATATTTACAAAAAAAGCGATGTAGGAGTAGTATGCATACGCTAACAAAAGAATACCGTAAAATAGACTCCATATAGACCGGATCTGTACAATACGCCACTGTTGTTTCATGAGCCACTTTCGGATTCTCATTTATTCAACACCTCTCTGGAATAGTGTTCCAAGTGATTTTCGCATTGTAATTGCCCTCTGAATGTTTGCATCCTGAGTGACCTCGAGTGTAGTGTATTCGTTCAAGTATTTTGCAAAACTGGCAAGGGAGGAGTTGTCCAGCGACTTTTTCGTTGTAATATCATTCATTACTCGAAGAAACGTGTAGACAAAGGGCAGGATTATGATCCGCACTTTTGGTGATGGAACATAATTATAGGGGTCGCGTTCTGCTTCAACAGCTAATGTCGGAGACCATAACTGAAGTTGTCTGTCATAATACCAGCCCAGAGCCAATAAGATAAGAAACAAAGGAAAGGATATAAAAACGATACCGAGGAAAAGGTATTCTACAGGCACAGAATCGCCTCTTGCAACTTCTGGGAATAATACAACTAGGTAAAATGCACCGAGTATGAGTACATCTTGAGCCAGTCCTGTGAGGGACTGAATCCAACCAACCCTCATAAGTTGTATCTGAAAAGACTTTTTGATTCTGGAACCCCAGGGCCGTCGATACTGTGTCTCTAGTTGCTGATGTTGAAAAGAATGTTTAAACATGTATTCGTTGGCATGTGGAAGAGCACCAAATATGTCATTTCGTTTAGATGGATGAAGTTGATAGAACCAATCGGCGTACTTGAGAAAGGCATCCATTGAAGAAGAACGGGTCGCACTCAGACGAACCAAGTCACGGAGTGTCGTGGTTGTTGCATAGAAGAAAGGGTATTCGATAGCAAATGATCGTGGAGAGGGAACAAAGTAATACACGTGGCGTTCCACAGCGGCCTGCATGGCCTCGTTCCACACCTTCAGCCGCTCGTCATATAACCAACCAACTATTAGAAAAAAGAATATGAAAAATACACCAAGGATAATTGCACCATAGATTCCATACACTGCTAATGAAGGGATTGAAGAATAATACATTCTACCTAAAACAAACATGCCAAGAACTAGACTGGCTGATGCACGTACTGTGTCTACACGCCAGTACTGCTTCATGATCCATTTCTTTATAGACACACATCATTACCTCATTGGCTGAATAGTGAAGTAAATCTGTTCCCTTTCATCTTACTGATAGTTCTTATTCTTAACGCGTTCAAAGGAGTATACTAAGAACGGATATTGTCGAGAACACACAGACAGGAATGAATATTAATCATGCTCTCTTTGTGTGTCTGTTTTCATCGATACCTTAGAAGGAGTGCCATGGCAAAAAACTAAAACAGTTATTAATAGGGCAGGTCGTGTGACCAAGGATTACTACAACGTTTAAGAACTATACAATAGCGAAAAATATGTAATGAGAGCACTCATTCTCAAAAACACAGCTGGTGCACTGACACCGATAGTAGAGTGGTTAGATGCCCAGGGCCACGAGTGTGTTGTTATAGTGGGGAGTAAGAAGGATGCATCGCATCATCGCAAGCTGATGCGCTCAAAATTTGTAGTAGTAGAGAATCCAATGAGGTACTATCTTACAGTTGTCTATTATATCAGACACTTCAGACCACATATTATTCACTCAAACAGTCTAGTTGGAAACCTTGTCTTGTCTAGAATATTTGCCCCAAAAACACCGCTTGTTCATATGTATCATGGGAGTGATGTGAGGAAACGTAAATCAGCTCATATTGAAACACAACTGGCAGACAAAGTGTTTGTCACTACTCCAGATCTGTGTCGCTATGGAGAATGGTTTGACCGTGTTGTGATGGACAACTTCTACTACAAGGGTGGCAGAGTAGAGAGTACAGCACTTATGTTATACTCTCCAAATGTGTTGAAAGATCTCAGACAAGAGGCAAAAGATTGGTGTGAGAAGAGAGGGATCAGACTAAAGATCATCGACAGAAGTGAGCAACACATTGACCATAACAAGATGCCAGATATTCTTTCATCATTTGAGTACTATCTAGACTTCAGGGGATATGGTGTGAAAGGGGCACTCAGTCTGACTGCCTTAGAGGCTCTAAGGTGCGGATGCAAAGTGGTCAGCGATGCAGATACGACCACTGTGATCATACAGAACGACTATCGATTCATTAAACCAATGGACTATCTAGTCATGTACAAATCGTTACGAGGACCAACACTTAGGCAGTTGCTATTCATGATGGGGCCCCTATTACTAGGGGTCATGAATCTGATATTCGGACGACGGTAGATAAATGACAAAAAATATACTAATCTGGGAGCAAGAAGCAAGACCACATAAATAGAGGCAAAGACCTCATTGCAATCTTTGATTGCTTGAAGATTATACTCCGCAATTCTTTTAACTGTTCAGCAGATTTGCAGACCTGCAATTCTGGGCCGGTAGTACAGCCTGGTAGTTACGCCTCCTTGGCATGGAGGAGGTCCCGTGTTCAAATCACGGCCGGTCCACCATCCATCTTTTTGAGAATTATCAATGAGTTACCTGTATAATTATTACACACATGGCTTCAGGGCTTGCAATATCAGGTATAATCATTTAGCCATTTATATTAATAGAGGCGATAGAAGTTTACGTGAGTCACATGTCACAGTTGACTTCACCGAATCGGTAGGTCATTTATTGACATCCCCAGTAGATATCTCAATATTGGATCTCAAAAAACCAAAGAGTACCAATACTTGGGGAAACCAGAGTTGTGGCTCCCAGAATAGAGCAAAGATGGCAATAGGGATTGAGGTGAACAAGACGAAAAGAATAGCTCTATTCAGAGT
>FWPU01005153.1_pt1 | contig 14661 bp, 10 predicted proteins | sample 2228361 | NCBI WGS metagenome assembly FWPU01 (sample SAMEA103939777, study PRJEB20133) | metagenome
ATCATCCATGGTCACCAAAATCTCGGCATGGCGAACAAGCAAGGTGGTCATTGCGCATACTCCCACAAAATCGGGCAAAGGCAGGCAGTGATTGGGAAAAAGCTGACCTGACCGGGCAGTGAAGTTGTCAGACAACTTTAACTATACCAGATGAACATTCAACTGTCAATAAGTTGTCAGACAATTCAAGGGCGGGAGCCCTGCCCAGCCAGCGCAACGCCTGCTCTCCAGGGGAAGAAGCCGCGCCGGAAATCAAAATCGGCGGCGCTGAGCAACGCCGCCGATGGGTTCATCTGCCACGCAGGCGCGATTCACGCTTCGAGGGGGACGAATTGCTGGGTGAGGATGTCCACCATGCCCATGTCAGTCAGGCGGATGTTGGGGATGACCGGCAGCGCCAGCGCCAGCAGGGTGATGGGGAAGAGCGGCGGCAAACCCAACTCAGGCATAATGGCTTCGAAACGCGCAATCTGGCGGGCTGTTTCTGCCACCGGCGCCGGGCTGATCAATCCGGCGATCGGCAGCGGAACCCGTTCCAGCACCTTGCCGTCGCAGACGGCAGCCAAGCCGCCCCCGCACTCGACCAGGGCATTCGCGGCAGCGACGAGATCTTCGGGGGTCTTGCCAATCATCGCCAGATTATGGCTGTCATGGCTGATCGTGCTGGCAATGGCACCGCGCTGAATCGGAAATCCAGTGACGAATGCCAACGCCGGCGGCCTGCCCTGACCATGGCGACCGACCACAGCCGCCAATGCCACCCCATCTGGCAACGGGAAGCGGACGCGCCCCTCCTGGCAGGGCAGCTCGACCGTTTCCAGGCGGGTATCAATCAGGTTGGCCAGGTTGATGGCGTTCGCCTTGAGCAAATCAGAGCGGCTGGACGTGGGGATGAAACTATCGGCGCTCAAATCCGATGGCAGGCGCATGGTGTTCTCCAGCAACGGCGGCGTTGGCTCGGGGATGGCTTCCAGCAAGCGGCCATCTTTAACGCGCAACCGACCGTCGGTGATCACATGGCGAGCGTGCACCTCGCGCAGGTCGTCGAGCAACACCACGTCGGCCTTCCAACCCGGGGCGATTGCCCCCAGCCCCCACAGCCCATAGTGCTGGGCGACGTTCAGGCTGGCCATCTGGTACACTGTGACCGGATTCACTCCAGCGGCGATCAGACGGCGCATGCCGTAGTTCAGGTGCCCCAGTTCGAGGAGTTGGACGGGATGAATGTCGTCGGTGCAAAAGCCGAACATGCGCGTGTCTTTCACCGCCTGGATCGCTTCTACCAGCGCCGGGGTGAGGTCGAGGAACGAAGAAATGCGGGCGTAGACCATTGCCCCGCTGCGCACTTTCTCGAGCATGTTGTCGCTGCTGAGCGACTCGTGATCCGAGGCCCGCGGTCCAGCCGCCGCCAGGTACGCTTGCAAGAAACGACCGCTGACGAGCGGCGCGTGCCCTTCGATCGGCACGCCGGCGCGTTGACCGGCTTCGACAATGGAGGTGATTTTGCCAAATTGATTAGCCAGCCCGACGAAATCCATCGCCTCGGCAATGGCGATCACCCGCTCCCATCCCAACATCTCCGAGACCTCGCGGTCGGTGAAGGTCGCCCCGGCGCTTTCCACCTGCGGCACTGCCGGAACGCAGCTCGGCACAGTGACGAAATAGCGCAACGGCAAACCCCGGCTGGCATCCAGCATGTAGCGGACGCCGCGCATCCCCAGCACATTGCCGATTTCATGCGGGTCGGTGCAGACTGTCGTGGTGCCCAGCGGCAGGATTACCTCGGCATAACGGGCGGGGGTGCACATGCTGGACTCATTGTGCACGTGCCCATCAATGAAACCGGGAGCAGCCCACAGCCCACTGCCTTCGATTGTTTCATCTGCCTGAAGCGATGCCTGCCCGGCCGGTTCGACCAGGGCGATGCGATCGCCGCGGATGCCGATATCGGCGGGGTAAATTTCTGCAGTGAGCACATTGATCAGTTGCACGTTCAGGATAGCCAGGTCGCACGGCTGATCTCCGCGGGCGCTGGCGACGATTTCCTTGCGCGTCTCCATAGTTGCACTCTCCTTTTTGCAAACATACAGGCTGGTTTTGCCAATATTACTCGCGATTGGAGCAGGCGACAAGCGATTTTCAGCGCCACCAATTCAGGCGGCAGACCTGGATGCCAGCACCGACTCATACAGTTGCAGGATGCGGCGGGAGATGCGCTCCCAGCCATATTGGCGGGCAAATTTAGCAGCCTGCTGCCCCGTGCGCTGGCGCAGAGCTTCATCGCACAGCAGGGCAGACAACCGCTCGGCGAGCGCCTGGGGGTCGTCAGCCGGCACGGTGAAGCCGGTGACGCCATCCTGAATCAAGAATGCTAATCCACCCACCTGCGAGGCAACCACCGGCGTGCCGCAAGCCATCGCCTCCAGCGCCACCATGCCGAAGGATTCGTAATGGGAAGGCACCACCACCACTTCAGCAGCGGAATAATAATACGGCAAAGTGTCCTGGCTGCGCTTGCCCAAAAAAGTGACCAGATCGGTCAAGCCATACTGTTCGCGCATGGCTTGCAGGCGGCTCATTTCTTCATCATGCTGGTCGGCCGGGGGTTGGGGATCGCCGCCGATTACGGTAAGGCAGACGTGGATGCCCTGAACCCGCATCAGGGCGATGGCCTGAATGAGCACATCCAGACCTTTCAGCGGCTCGATGCGCCCGACGAAGAGCAACACCCGTTCGCATGGGGGGACGCCGATGAACTCCTTCGCTTCGTCGGCGGGGATGGGGTAAAACCGGCTCAAATCAACGCCCGGAGGGATGACCACAATTTTGTTCAAATCCGCCTGATAGAGCCATTGCAGTTGAGCCAGTTCAGCCGGAGTGGCGGCGACGATCTTTTCTGCCAGGCGCAAGGTCTTGCGTTCCCCCGCCAGCCGATATTCGCCCTCCACCTGCTCCCCGGAGCGCGCCACGCGTTGCTTCATCAAGCCGAGGGTGTGGAACATGTGAATCACCGGCGTTCCCCAGACCTGCTTGAGTTCTCCGGCAGCCACGCCCGACATCCAGTAGTGGCTGTGGATCAGGTCGTACTGCAACCCTTTCCCCTGGGCAAATGCCTGCACTCCAGCGACGAACTCGCCCAGATACTTCGAGAGCGTCTCCTTAGGCAGGGGCACCTCCGGGCCGGCGGGCACATGCACCACGCGGTTGCCGTAGCCCAGGTCGTGGAGCACATGAGGCACATGCTCGTCTTGCGAGCGGGTGAACACATCCACCTGCACGCCCATCTCGCCCAGGTAGCGGGTCAGATCGCGCACATAGACATTCATCCCGCCGGTATCTTTGCCGCCCAGGGTAGCCAGCGGACAGGTATGGTAAGACAACATCGCAACACGCAAAACGCACCCCATCCTGGCGGAGAGTGGCATCCTTCCTTGCCAATCCCGCCCAACCCTTGTATAATTTTCTGCGCGCCGAACCGCCACCGTAGCTCAGCCGGCAGAGCAAGCGTTTCGTAAACGTTAGGTCAAGGGTTCGAATCCCTTCGGTGGCTCAACCGGCAGCATCTCAGCGATGCTGCCGGTTTTTTATTGGCATTGTATCTCCCCATTTCGGTTACCTCCAGTATAATTCGGGTATGCAGTTTCGCGCAACCCCCGTTGTTATCGGCATTGCCGGCGGATCAGGATCAGGCAAGACGACCGTCGCCAATGTGATCCTGGAGAGGGTAGGAGCGGAACACATCGCCTATTTGCCCCACGACGCCTACTACAAAGACCTGAGCGACTTACCTCCCTCGCAGCGCGCCAGCGTCAACTTCGACCATCCCGATTCTCTGGATACAGGCTTGCTCATCGAGCACATCAAGCTGCTCAAGGCGCATCAGCCCATTGACCTGCCAATTTACGATTTCAAAACCCATTCGCGCACCAGCCAGACGCGGCGCATCTACCCGGAACCGATCATCCTGGTCGAAGGCATCTTGATCTTCGTTGAAGCCGAATTGCGCAAGCTCTTCGACATCAAGATTTTCGTCGACACCGATCCTGACCTGCGCTTCATTCGCCGCCTGCAACGCGATATCACCGAACGCGGGCGCACCACCGAATCGGTCATCCAGCAGTATCTCTCCACCGTACGCCCGATGCACCTCGAGTTCGTCGAACCGTCCAAGCGCTACGCCGATGTGATCATCCCAGAAGGAGGCTTGAACACAGTGGCTATGGATCTGGTTGTCGCCCGCACGCAAGCCTTGCTGAGAAGCGCGCGGGAGATGGAAGTCCGCTAATCGGCTGAACGTCAATCAACCTGCATGCCCAGCCGCTCCCGCCCCCAACGAAGCCTGACCCTCATCCGCATCCTGGCTTTGCTGCTGGTGATCGGTCTGAGTGTGTTCATTTTCAGCATTCGCGATCAGGCGCAGCGCTACGCGGTTTACGGTTACCCGGGGATCTTCCTGGTCTCCTTCCTGGCTTACGCCACCGTCATCTTACCGGCGCCGGGAATCGCCGTCATCTTCACCATGGGAGCGGTCTTCAACCCATTCGGCGTGGGCGTGGCAGCCGGCGCGGGCGCCGCTCTGGGCGAACTAACCGGCTATCTGACCGGTTTCAGCGGCCAGGCAGTGGTGGAACACAGCCGCCTGTATGAACGCCTGACCACCTGGATGGCAAAATATGGGTCGGTGACGATTTTTGTGCTATCCGCCCTGCCAAACCCATTCTTCGACATCGCCGGCGTGGCAGCCGGCGCGCTGAAGATGCCCCTGTTCAAGTTCCTGGGCTGGTGTTGGCTGGGCGAAACAGTTAAAATGATCGTGTTTGCCCTGCTTGGCGACCGGGCAATGTACTTATTCGGTTAAATTCAAAGGAGCTTTCTTCGATGTCTGAACTCAGCCAAATTGACGCCTACCTGGAAACCCATCTGGAGGAGAGCATTGCCGAGCTCTCCCGTCTGGTTGCCCAACCCAGCGTCGCCGCGCAGAACTGGGGATTGCAGGAATGCGCTGCCCTGGTCGGCGAGATGCTCCGCCGCAGGGGATTCAGCGTCCAGATCTTCGAGACGGTGGGGGCGCCGGTGGTGTTTGCCGAACGCCAGGGGCAATCCGACAGAACCCTGCTGTTTTACAATCATTACGACGTCCAGCCGCCGGAGCCGTTGGAGCTGTGGGACAGCCCACCTTTCCAACCAACCCTGCGCGAAGGCAAGTTGTATGGCCGCGGCGTGAGCGATGACAAAGGGCACATCGTCAGCCGGCTCTTTGCCATCGACGCCATCCTGGAGACGCTTGGGGAGCTGCCCTGCAATGTGAAGTTCGTCATCGAGGGGGAAGAAGAGACCAGCAGCGCCAATCTGTACGATTTCATCAAAAACCATCGCCAGCTCCTGGCTGCCGACGCCTGCGTTTGGGAATTCGGCGAGGTGGATCATCAGGAAACACCGGTTCAATACCTGGGCTTGCGCGGCATCTGCTACGTTGAGCTTTCGGTGGAAACAGCCAAAATAGACGTACATTCGGGCATCGGCGGCTCCATCTTTCCCAACGCCGCCTGGAGGCTGGTCTGGGCGCTGAACTGCATCAAAGGGGCAGACGGCCGGGTGCGCATCCCCGGCTTCTACGAGGCAGTGCAGCCTCCTTCGCCGCGCGATCTAGAGCTGATGGCAGCCCTGCCGGATGTGGCGGAGGAATATCGCCGCCGCTATGGGGTGAGCGAATTTTTGGGCGGCCTGAGCGGCGGGGTGGAGCTACACGTGGCTCAGGTGTTCCAGCCAACATGCACCATTTGCGGGCTGACTTCTGGTTACCAGGGCGCCGGCGCCAAGACGGTCTTGCCGGCGCGGGCATCTGCCAAAGTGGACTTTCGCCTGGTACCCAACCAAACCCCCGAAGCGGTGTTTGCCGGGCTGCGCCAGCTCCTGGATGCAGAAGGCTTTCAGGATGTGCAGGTTGTCCAGCTCGGCGGCGAACATCCCGCCCGCACCGATCCAGACCATCCTTTCGTCCAGCTCGTCGTCCGGGCGGCTGAGCCGGTGTACGGCGTGCCAATGCAGGTTGTGCCAATGATCGGCGGCTCTGGGCCGAACCACGCCTTCATCGAACAGCTCAAGCTGCCCATTGTCACGGCTGGCATCGCCTATCCCGGCACCCAGTCCCACGCTCCAAACGAAAACGTCCGCCTAAACCTGTATTTGAAGGGCGCCAAACACATCGCCCGAATTTTGTTGGATTTCGCCTCGCTGGAGGTGTAACCGCCCGAGGGACTGCGCCAGGGGCGCTCGAAACGGTGAGTGTGCGCCGGGCAAAGGCCGGCGGAGAGCAACGAAAAAAAACCGATAAGGATGCCAAACTCAATTCAAGGAGGCTAAAATGCTCGTTGGTGAACGCATGAAATTTCCAGTCATCACGGTGCGCCCTGATCTACCAATCCACGAAGCGCTCAAGTTGATGCGCAGCGAACATATCCGCCGTACGCCAGTGGTGAAGCGGGGGAAACTGGTGGGCATCGTCTCGGAAAAGGACCTGCTCAACGCTTCGCCCTCGCCGGCGACAACGCTCAGCATCTGGGAGTTGAATTACCTGCTGAGCAAGATCACGGTTGAGGAGGTGATGACCAAGAAAGTCCTCACCGTCACCGAAGATACGCCGATTGAAGAGGCGGCGCGCATCATGGCCGACAACAAAATCGGCGGTTTGCCGGTGATGCGCGACGACCGGCTGGTGGGGATCATCACCGAGACCGACCTGTTCAAGATTTTACTGGAGATGATGGGGGCGCGCGAGCCCGGCGTGCGCGTCACCATGTTGGGGCGGGACGAACCCGGCGAGCTGGCTAAAATCAGCCGGGCGATTTACGATGCAGGAGGCAACTTCATTGCCTTCGGCATTTTCGCCGGTACCGACCCAAGCAACCGCTTGATCACCTTCAAAGCGGATGGAATTGCGGAAGACAAGCTGAAAGAGGTATTGACGCCGCACGCATTGGAGATCATTGACATCCGCACGATGGTTTGAGCCAGGCCAGCCCCACCGCCAGGTAAACTGCCCGGCTAACCCTTGCCTTTCAGGCTTTTGAGCATGGCTTCGCCGACGCCGGCAATCCGCTGCCAGGCATCTTCTACCGCGGCGATTTCGTCGCGCGATTCGGGAAGCTCGCCGTAGCGCACTCGCAGATACGCCGCGGTGATGACGCCCAGCTCGTCTTTGAGGGTTGGAAAAAGGTTTTCCAAAGAAGGGAGGAATTCCAGCGGCGTGCGCGCCGCCGGTCGGGGGTTATTCAGACTGGCGCTGAGTTCCATCAAAAGCGCATAGACGCGGCGGATGCGCGCCGCTGCCAGCATCCGCCGCGCCGTCCGCAGGCGCATCATCTGCGCCAGACTCTCCTCCACCGCTCCCCAACCCCTGCGCAACGCTTTACGAAGTTGAGCCAGCGCCGGGTCAGCATCGGAGAGCATTTGAAATTCTGCCTCGTTCTCCTCCTGCGCTTGCAGTACCTGCCTGCGCACGATCAGCAGGATGGCGACCAGGATGAGCAACACCGCCGTCCATAAAATAACTTCTCGGGGCACGCGGAACAACTCTATCGTGCGACTGAGGAAAGGCAGGTTGAGCCGATTGAACCATTGCTGCAAGTGGGCAGAAAGATTTTGTATCAGCATTTGCAGGCGGTTGACCAGCTCGAGCAGGTTCTGCAGCAGCGCGCCGACGTTCACCAGCCGCCCCAGGGCAATCAAAGCCAGCATCACCAGGAACATCAACGGGCTGATGAGCAACGCCAGCAGGTAGAGCACGCCGGTCACCAGGGCGGTCAAGAATTCCGCCCCGCTGCCGGTCGCCAGCTCTGAAAACAGCGCCGAGAGGCTCACCATGACCAGAATCACGCCGACGATCCCCAAAATGCGCCGCTGTTCAAAGGGTATGCGCTGCCCGCCGCGCAAATAACTGATTACAGCAATGCGGGCAGAGCTCAACGCCAGCAAACCGGCAAACAAGAACAGATACCATTCACCTTCTTGCGCCAGGTTGGCCAGGCGGGAGATCAAGCCATAAGCCAGGAACATCAGCGTGCCGATCTGGAAGCTGACAATCACATCTTGCGAGCTGATGATACTGCCAACACGGGAAATTCCCCGCCAGCAAACCCAGAGGACAAACAACAGCACCAGGAATTCAGCCGGCACCAGCGCGTACATATCGCGCAACGTGCTGATCGGGCGATTAAGGATTTCGAGCAGGTTGATTGCCCCGGTCTCATCCAGCAAAGTGCTGAGACCGACGAAGAAAAACATCAGGATGACCACCGCCAGGATGGCGCGGCGCAGCCAGAGCTTCAGGTTGGCGGCATTCATCCATTGCACCAGGCCATAACAGCTAAAGAGCATAAACCCCAGGATTGCCAGCGCCTGCCAGTAGCCCAGCCCGGCGCGCGCGCCAAGGAGCAGGCGATACCACAGGGTAATCCAGCTCAGTTCCATCAACAAGGTGGTCAGAATCGCCAGTTCGCGCCAGGGGCGCGCGTGACGCCTTACGGCGCTACCCTTATTTACCTGGTTGCTTTCCGGCGTCGCCATGGCATCACCCGCTGACAGCAAATCGCTACGAATCAGGCTGACTGCTCTTGAAAGGGCAGATGGATGCACTCCACGCCGGGGATGTTGGGCGGCGGCGCACTGGCAAAAGAGAGCAAAGTAAAGCGGCGCTCATGCTTCTTCAGGCGCAGGATCGTTTCCACCAGCTCCTGGCTGGTCAGCGCGGTGAGGATCAGCAGCGTGGCGCCCAGGGGAATGCGCGGGATTTCGCGCAGCAAGAGCTGCTCGAATGGCGCCACCGTGACCGGCGTCACCCCTGCCAGCGCCCCCAGCAGGTGCGCCAGTTGCGCCGGCGAGCGTCCGGGCGGGATGCGGAAGGGCTGATCCGAATTCGCCAGGCAACCGTTGGAGATCATCCCCACCCGGTAACCGCGGGCGATGCCAGCCTCCACCAGCGTCGCCGCCACGCTGAGCATATGCTCCAACAGCGCCGGATAAACGCCCTCCCAGTAGCGGTGATAGGTCGAAACGTTCAGGCACAGCACCATCACCTGCGCCGAGGTGGGCTGAAAGACCTTCACCTGTAGCTGGCCGGTCCTGGCGGTTGCTGGCCAGTGAATCTCACGGAAATGGTCTTCGGGATGGTAGTCGCGCACGCCGATGGGCTGGTTGAGGTCTTCGGAAATCCGGCGAGGAGAGCGTTGATCGCCAACGGGGTGCTCCGGGGTAAGCCCCAGCGACGCCAGCGGAACCAGAGCTGGGAACACGGTGAGATGCACCACATCGCCTACCTCAGCCGTCTTTTCGTACAACCCGAACAGGTCTCCCGACGAGAGCCGCGCCTTGCCGATGGCGTAGATGCCGCGCTTGCGGAATAACAAGTCGTATGAGCGCCGGGCGCGATCGTACCAGCGCATGCTGAACACATGGGTCAGGAGACCCTGCTCTGGCGAATTACCCGGGGCAAGCGCCGTCTCATCCACCGGACCAACCGCCATGGGCCAGGGATCAACCGCCCGCAGCCAGGTCAGCGGTAGAGCCTTGCGGTTTTCGATCTCGATGGTGACCGGGAAGCTCTCGCCTGGAAAGGCACGCGTGTAATGAAATCGCCGCCGATAGAGGACCTGGTCCAGGGAATGTTTGCGCCACCAGGAAGCCGCCGCCAACACCAGGAACAGGCTGAGCGGCAACGCCAGCAAGAGCGGCGACTCAAGTATCAATCCCACATAGATAGAAACAAGCAGCAGCGGGAGCCAGCGATCGAGTTGCACGTCAATTTTCCACCGGCACCGGCAGCGCTTCGACGATATCGGCAACCAGCTCGCTCAGCCGCCGGCCGCGCAATTGCGCCTGGGGCGACAGGATCAGGCGGTGGGTCAGCACATGCGGCGCCATCTGCTTGACATCGTCCGGCAGGACAAAATCGCGCCCGTGGATCGCCGCCCAGGCTTGTGAAATCTGGTAGAGCGCCAGGGTTGCCCGCGGGCTGGCGCCCAACTCAATCTCAGGATGCTGGCGCGTTGCCCGCGCTACCTTGACGATGTACTCGCGCACCGACTCGACCACGCGCACCTGACGGCGCAACTCGATCATCTCCAGGATTTCCTGGGGTGATGAGACGGGGGTCAGCTCGGGCAGCGGGTCGGCGCGGCGAAACCGCTCCAGAATGTCATTTTCTTCGGCTTCGGCGGGATAACCGATGGCGATGCGCAGGATGAAACGGTCGATCTGCGCTTCTGGCAGGGGAAAGGTGCCTTCCAGTTCGATCGGGTTCTGCGTCGCCATCACCAGGAACGGGCGTTTCAGCACATGGGTCACGCCATCAATGGTTACCTGCCGTTCTTGCATTGCCTCCAGCAGGGCTGATTGCGTCCGCGGCGTGGCGCGGTTGATCTCATCCGCCAGGACCACATGGCTCATGATCGGGCCAGGCTTGTACTCGAACTCCTGTTTCTTCTGGTTGAACCAGTACAGCCCGGTTACATCCGAGGGCAACAGGTCTGGCGTGAACTGGATGCGCTGGAAGGTGCAGCCCAATGAAGCCGATAACGCCCGGGCAAGGGTCGTCTTGCCGATGCCCGGCACATCTTCGATCAGCAAGTGACCTTCGCACAACACCGCGGCAAGGGTGAGGTGGATGACATCATCCTTGCCAACGATCACTTTCTGGATATTCTCCCGCAACCGTCTGGCAAAACTGGCAATCATTGGTACCTCAACTCAGCCATCCGTCGCCGCGCATCTCGCCTGCGCCGCAGGACAAAGCTCTGGCGGCAGATCAGATGGGCATATAAAGTTTACCATCTGTTGACCTGCAGATGATAGAGGCAGTTCCATTGGTATAATGCTCGATATGACCAGCATTGTGGCGCTGGATATCGAGACGACCGGGCTCGACCCGCAAAAAGATGCAGTGATCGAAATCGGCGCCGTCCGCTTCGACGGCCGGCGAATCGAGGGCGAGTGGTCCACCCTGGTTCACCCGGGGCGGCCGATACCGCCGTTCATCACCCGCCTGACCGGCATCACCGACCAGATGGTGATTCAGGCGCCGCCGCTGAAAGCGGTGCTGCCCAATCTGGCTGCGTTTGCCGGCGACGCCCCCATCTTGGGCCACAACATCGGCTTCGATCTCAGCTTTCTACAGCGCCACAACATCCTCAGGCACAACGAGATCATCGACACCTACGAGCTGGCTGCGGTGTTGATTCCCAACGCCGGGCGCTATAACCTGGGCGCTCTAGCCCAACAACTGGGCGTCCCGCTGCCTGCCACGCACCGCGCCCTGGACGACGCCCGGGTAACGCGCCTGGTCTTCTTGCGCCTGTGGGAAGAAGCGCTGTCGCTGCCGCTCAACCTGGTTGCCGAGATGGTGCAGTTGAGCGAGCCGCTGGAATGGGGCGCCTATTGGGCGTTCCGCCGCGTGTTGCAGGCGCGCGCCAAAGAGACGTTCACAGCCAAGCCGGGCAAAGCCGCCCGCCTGGGCGCATTGTTCGAGACCCAGCCCGCCCAACCGCCTCCAGCGTTACAGCCAGTTCAACAGCCAACCCCGCTGGACGTCGAGGAAGTCGCTGCGGCGCTGGAGTATGGCGGCGCCTTCGCCCGCCAATTTCCCGCCTACGAATACCGCCCGCAGCAGGTGGCGATGCTGCGCGCCGTTGCCGAGGCGCTCTCGCACGGCCGCCACCTGCTGGTTGAAGCCGGCACCGGCACGGGCAAGAGCATGGCGTATCTCATCCCGGCAGCCCGCTGGGCGGTGCAGAACAACCAGCGCGTGGTCATCTCCACCAACACGATCAACCTGCAAGATCAACTCATCAACAAAGATATCCCCGACCTGCGCCAGGCGTTGGGGTTGGACGTGCGCGCCGCCGTGCTGAAGGGGCGCGCCAACTACCTGTGCCCACGCCGGCTGGAAAGCCTGCGCCATCGCGGACCGAACACGGTCGAGGAGATGCGAGTGCTGGGCAAGGTGCTGGTTTGGCTGCAAAACAGCCAGGCGGGCGACCGCGCTGAGATCAACCTTCACGGCCCGGCAGAGCGCGAGGTCTGGCTGCGCCTCTCCGCTGAAGATGAGAATTGCAACAGCGACAAATGCATGACCCGGCTGGGAGGATTGTGTCCATTCTTTCGGGCAAAACAAGCTGCACAGGGCGCACATTTGTTGATCGTGAACCATGCCCTGCTGCTAGCCGACATCGCAACTGGCAACCGCGTCCTGCCGGAATATGATGTGCTGATCATTGACGAGGCGCACAACCTGGAAGAAGCCACCACCAACGCTCTCAGCTATCGCGTCACACAGACGGATATGGAGCGCATGCTGCGCGAGCTGGGCGGGCCGAAATCCGGCGCGTTGGGCTGGTTGCTATCGGCAACGATGGAGGTCTTGCCTCCCGACGGATACGCTGCTCTGAACCACCTGGCACAAGAAGCCACCGACCTGGCGTTTCGTCTGGAGAACGAGTTGCGCCAGTTCTTCAGCGCCGTGGATCAGTTCCTGTTCGAGCAGCGCGAAGGGCGAGAACCGGGCGTATACGCCCAGCAGGAGCGCATCCTGCCGGCAACGCGCGCTCAACCCGCCTGGTCGCAGGTGGAGCTGGCCTGGGACGAGTGTCAATCCACCCTGCACGTCCTGATCGAGAAGCTGGCGCAACTGTTACAGGCGGTCGGCGAGGTCTACGACCTGCTACGCGAAGAGGACGAGGAATTGTTCAGCGCCTTGAGCAACCTGTACCGGCGTTTCACCGAGCTGTACGATAACCTGAATGCGCTGGTATTTCAACCCAGCCCGGATCGCATCTACTGGGTCGAGGGTTCAGCCAATGGCTTGCGCCTGTCTCTGCACGCCGCGCCGCTGCACATCGGCCCGTTGATGCAACGCTATCTCTGGCACGAGAAGTCCTCGGTCATCCTGACCTCAGCCACGCTCACCGCCGCCGGCGAGTTCGACTACCTGCGCGGCCGCCTGTATGCCGAGGACGCTTACGAGCTGGCGCTTGGCTCGCCCTTCGATTACGAGAACGCCGCCCTGCTCTACATCGTCAACGACATCCCCGAACCGAGCGACCGCCAGGGGCATCAAAAAGCAGTCGAGAGCGGGTTGATCGAACTGTGCAGCGCCACCGGCGGGCGCACCATGGTCTTGTTCACCTCTTACGACCAGTTGAAGCGCACCTCGCAGGCGATTTCCCCCTTGCTGCTCAAGCGCGATATCATCGTCTACGAACAGGGAGAAGGCGCCTCGCCTCACAGCCTGCTGGAAACCTTCCGCAGCGAGGAGCGCGCCGTCCTGCTGGGCACGCGCGCCTTCTGGGAGGGCGTGGACATCCCCGGGGAGGCGCTCTCGGTGCTGGTCATCGTCAAGCTGCCCTTCGATGTGCCCTCCGACCCGATCATTGCCGCCCGCGCCGAGACCTTCGACGATCCTTTCAATCAATACTCCCTGCCCGAAGCCATCCTGCGCTTCCGCCAGGGCTTTGGTCGCCTGATTCGCACCCAATCCGACCGCGGCGTGGTTGTTATCCTGGACAAACGCATCCTTTCCAAGCGTTACGGACGCCTGTTCATCGACTCCCTGCCCCCCTGCACCACCCAGGTGGGGCCGCTATCCCAGTTGCCAAAGATCGCCGCCAAATGGCTCAACCTCTAAGATGGTATTCGAAATCCGCTGCACCCGCTGGTCGGCAACGCCAGCCTCGCTCGTCGCCGCCCCATGAGGCTGAGACTTAGGCTCCTGACCTATCTCCTGACGGCAGCGCTGTGCCTGCCGGCGGTTGCGGTGCAGGCGCAGACCCCATTCACCGCCGGCTCTCCCACGCTGATCTCCCGCTCGCCCACCAGCACGCCGGCAAACGCGCCGGCCGGGCAGCCGGCTCTCTCGGCGGATGGCAACTTTGTCGTTTTCGCCACCCAGGCAGATAACCTGATCCAGGGGGACGACAACGCCGTCTCCGACATCTTTCTGTTCGATCGGGGCAAGGGCGAACTGATCCTCGTTTCGAGAGGTTCCAACGGCGCCTCTTACCACCCCGCCATATCCCCCGATGGGCGCTATACGGCGTTCGCCTCCCTGGCGACGAATCTCGACCCGCAGGATCACAACGGCCTGCCGGATGTTTACCTGTACGATCGGCTGAGCAAATCTCTGCGCTGGATCTCGCGACCCGCCGATGGGTCTCTAAGCGACGGCTGGAGCGATTGGCCGACGATCTCGGCTGCCGGCGACGTCGCCTTCGTCTCGTCCGCCGCTAACCTGACGAGGCAGGCTTCCGCCCGCGCCGGCGGATTGTTTTTGTATCGCCAACAGGAGGGGAAAATCCAGCAAATTCCAACCGAAGGCGGTCAGCCGGGTCAGCCGGCGCTCTCCAGCGACGGCAGATACCTGGCTTACCTGCTGCAAACCCCTGCTGCGCCGGCTTTGGCGCTGTACGACGTGCTCACCGGCAGCAGCTCGCGGGCGCCCTGGCCAGCCGTGGGGACAAACCCGAGGCGGGCTTACGGAGCACCGGCGATCTCAGCCGACGGCGCATATATCGCCCTGCTGGCTGGCAACGCCGACTCGGCGCATCTTTACCTGTACGATCGCCTGCTTGGACAGATGCAGGCCATTGCCGCAGCCTGTGAGGCTTCTGTAGA
>FWPU01009889.1_pt1 | contig 14659 bp, 11 predicted proteins | sample 2228361 | NCBI WGS metagenome assembly FWPU01 (sample SAMEA103939777, study PRJEB20133) | metagenome
GGGCCAGTGCTATCGCCACGCCCACCTTTTGCCGCATGCCTTTGGAATAATATCCAACGCGTTTGTTTATGGCATCGGGCTGCAAACCGGCCCGGAGCAGGTACGATTCGAGCACCTCGTGAGCATGTTTCTTTCCCGAAAGCGAAGAGAAGTAGTCGATGTTTTCCAAACCGGTAAGGTTGACATATAGCATCAGATTTTCCGGAATGTAAGCTACCAGCTTACGGGCTTCCATGATGGATTGATGTACGTTGTGATTGCCGATCCAGGCCTCTCCGCCGCTGGGCTCGATAAAGCCCAAAAACAAATTGATGGTAGTGGTTTTACCGGCACCATTTGCGCCCAGTAAGCAGAAAATCTCGCCCCGCCCAACGGTAAAAGAAACATCGGTCAATGCCGGCCGACCATTGTATTGTTTGCTTAAATTTTTTGCCTGTAACATGATGAATGGGTTAGGAAGTAAAATCTATTCGAAGCAGCAAGCGTTTTTCTCCGGTTTGCGATACGGGTGGCGAACGATGTACAATGCCTTTACCCGTTGGCTGATGCGGCGGCTCGCCTTTCAATATGGCAATGTCGAATGTGTTTAGGCGTTCAATTTTGCTCCAGTCTATAATAATGTCTTCGTTTTCGCCTTCGCCTAAATACCTACGCCTGACGTTACGGTTGCAGGTCCATTCCGTTCCGGGGCCGGCATAACTGCATAGCAGCCGGTAGGTGTATCCGTCTATGTGAAATTTCCGGCAGGCATCGTGATCGATCATTTTTAGCGAAAGCCTAATGGTGCGTGCTAGGGTTATTTTAACAAACCACGCACAGCACATTTTCATATCGCATATCAAAGGTTCAAGGATCTGGCTTTCGGCAGCGCAGCATTGCCGCACAAGGCGGGTTATGGATTCGAACCCGTTATCGGGTTGTTGAATTACCACATCGATATCCGGAACGGATGACTGCAACAGCTGCTGTACACTACGCTTCAGATCATCGCTTACCGTGCGGCTAACAATAGCCAGGTTGTAGCGCTGGTTCGTAATTTCATGTAAACCTTCCATGTCGTTAAGCCTAAGCACATGATTGTGCAGCCGCGGCCCGGGAAGGAGATGGATGAGGTTGGTCATAAATGTAACAATGTTGCAATTATAAAAATCCACGGATATATTTGCAACATTGTTGCAATAATTTCAGGCATCTGGACAATAAAAAACCACCGGTTGTGGCCGGTGGTCTTCAAGGGGCAGGAAAAGAACGGTTAATTAGCGGCGTTTAAAACATGGCCCGAAGGCCTGCGTTTGCGTTAAAGCCCTGGGTACTATAACCATATATTTCGTAATAATCCTGATTCAGCAGGTTGCGGAAATCGCCAAACACTTTTAAGTGTTTAGTGATCGCATACTCCAAATACACATCCAGCAGCTGGTAAGGATCGCGCACCACAGGAACGGTAGTAAATGTGCCAAAATCGAAATACAAATCGTTGCGTTTACCGAATGTACGAACGTTAATACCGGCCAGAAGTTTTTCGGTTAACCGGTAGGTAGCATTAAAGCCTACGGTATGTTTAGGTCTTCGGAGCAGATCGTTCGGCCGGGTTTCGGTACCCGAACCATCCGGTATGGTAATTTTACCCTCTACATAAGCATAAAATGCCGATACCGAGATTTTATCTCCATGATATAAAAATTCCAGTTCTATACCCTTATCGTTAAACTTATCCCAATTTAAGTACCCGGTGGTGTAGGCTATGGCCTGATCAATTTCACGCCAGAACGCAGTAGCCCGCACTTCCGTACGCTTACCGGCCGATACCCACTGTGCTCCCCCTTCAAAACTGAGGCTCTGTTCGGGTTTTAGGTTTTCGTTAGCCCCGAAAGGTCCGTACAACTGGGTAAGTGTAGGGGTTTTAAAACCCGTACCGAAATTTACAAACAGCTTATACCTGTTGTTAATAAGATACGACGGATTAATGCTAACCGTAACATTGTTTCCATATACCGAGTGGTTTACATACCGCCCTCCCACTTCGGCCGAAAATCCGGCCAGGTTGTTCACAAAAAAAGAAAAGTAGGGACTAACAATATTAAAATCGGGTATATCGCTCGATGAACCGGATGCCGTCATGCCAAAGTGCTGGAAGCTTAAGCCGCCTAACAGTTGGTACCGGGAAGTAAGGTCCTGCCGGAAGAACACTTCACCGTGATTGAACCGGCCCTCGTAATCGTTAACTCCAAATGTGTTGGAATAGGTCCGCTCGGTTTGATTATGCGCCACCAGCCATGAAACCGCTCCTTTATGATATTGGTAATCGCCGGTAAGGCCGTAGTGCAGGGTACCGGCCTTATAGGTAGCGTTGGCTTCGTCAGTAAATGCGGCGGCATCGAAGGCACCGTCAAAACTGTTATAGCGCACAAACGGTCTAAGGTTAAGCCTTTTGCCCGGCTTCCACCCCAAGCTGGCCTGCACGGCATGCTGGGCTTGTCCGTCTTTGTCGAATCCGGCTGTGCCGGTGGTGTCGCGGGCTTCGCTAAGGCCATCGGTTTGAAAGCGCGTATACCCTATTTGGTAGTCCACTTTATCAGTGGTGCCCGAAACACCGGCATGGGCCCTCAGGGTGTTGTAGCTACCATAGTTCACTACGGCCGTGGCCCCAACCGGTCGGGTGCCTTTTGTTTTAGTGATGATGTTAATCACGCCGGCTATGGCATCGGTGCCATAAAGAGTGGATTGGCTGCCCTTGAGTATTTCGATCCGTTCAATCTGATCGACCGACAACAGGCGTATATCAAAAGCTCCGTCAATGCCGGACGGGTCGTTAACGGGTATCCCGTCTATTAATATTAAGGTGTACTTGCCGGCTGCACCCCGCAGGAAGACCGACTTATCCTTACCCGGGTTGCTGTTGGCCCCATTAATAACCAGTCCCACCTGGTCGTTGAGTATCTGCGACAAATCTTTGCCACCTGCGCGGGCCAGTTGTTCTTGATCGATTACGGCAAGCACCTTTCCGGTTTCGGAAACATTCTTGGCAAACTTGGTTGCGGTAACCACCACTTCGCTAAGCGTGGTGGAGCGGAGGGAATCTTGCTGGGCTTGGAGGTTTGTTGGCGCCCATAGCCAACAGGTCATGGCGGTGATGACCCAGACACTTTTCTCTTTTTTCATGATGTTAAGGTTTTAAGGTTTGAAAAAAGAGGTAAAGGCTGAGAATGAATCAGGCGGGAGCAAAGCAGGGCTTTGCCGGCACACCGGAATCATCAAAAGCTTTTACCCGAAGCCTGATGAACAGGTTTGTACAGGCAGGTCTCCTGGCTCTTCCTACCCGGTCGCCTTCTCATTCCGCATAAAGCGGAACAATGGCACCCTGACCGGGCCTTTCGATTAGGAATTACAGTTGCGGGAACAGCTTCCGACTTGCACGGAATTCCCTTTTCATCCCGAGATTGGCTCAGCCATCCGGGAACCTGTACGTTGCAAGATTACGGCAGAAATTATTCTTGTTCAAGAGCAGGTTATGAAATTTTACCTGCCGGTATGCGCAGGCTTCTCCCCTATTTCTTTACCAGCACCGCATCGGTAAGGATAAAGTTAACATGTTCAATATCTTCTGAGTTGAGCTTAAGTTTACCCCGTACGGTTATCACGTCATCAACCTGAAATTTCGGAACAGAGCTTTTGAAATTTACTTCGGCTATGCTTTCGGGGCCACCGCCTCCGCAAAAAAAGCACTGACTCATGGGATATTTGGAAAGGATGATATAATTGCCATCCTCGGGGGCAAAGGGCACATAAAAGCCTTCCAGCGTTATTTCCTTCCCTTCAAGGGCCTTGAGGCTTTCGGGAAATTTGGGATAAAACAGGTACTCGCCTATTTTTTCGTAGTACTTGGGTTCGAATTTCGTTTTGGCAAATTCATTCCAGGCATCCCAACGGGTGGTTTGGGCAAATGCAGTCAGGCTAAGCAAAAATAACAGAGCGGTTACTGACAAAATTTTCATGATGCTGTTGTATTTTATTTCAAGTGATTGTGGTTTTTCAAGACGAATAAAGTCTGAGCCCCTTATGTAAAACCAAGCAATCCGAACATTTCATGGCAAGATACATTTAGGTCAATTAACAGAAATTTAGGTTTCACTCCCACCGCACCGGCCTAATTACCGGCAAGCACACCCGATATGTCCGTGCGGTACGCCTGCGCGGCAGGCATCAAAGCACACAACACACCCAATAACAAACTTGAAGCCAAAATTACCCACTCGGTAGAGTAGAACACAAAACCGCTAATGCCGGCCTGCTGAATTTCGGGCACGGAAATACTAACCAGGTGCACTACGGCATGACCAGCCAGCAAACCGCCGGCCGTTCCGGCTGCCGTTAGCGCTACGCCCTCCAGCAATATGCTAACAACCAGCCTAAAGCGCGTAGCCCCCAAGGTGCGCATAATGGCCAGGTCGTACCTCCTTTCTTTCAGCGAGTTATACAGGGCTATGAAGATGCTAAGGCCCGAAATAACAATAAGGACGCCGGCCATTCCGCTTAATACGTCAATGCCCACACCCATAATAGAAAACAGCCTGGCAGTTTCGAATGCGGGCGAAGCGGCCTGCATGCTGCTCTGCTGGTTAATTTGCCGGGGCAGCTGCACCGCGCCCATAGGCGAGCGGTATTGCAGCAACAACGAGGTAAGTTCTTTGGTGCTGTCGCCAGCCACAACCGACGGCACCAGGGGCGAGGGCTCCTGCCGTACAGTATCCACTGGTTCAATATGCAAGTCGTGTACTTTCCATACGCTTTCAATGGATGTAAAAATGAGATTATCAACAACCGAGCCCGTGGGCTTTAAAATGCCGGTAACTTTAAAATGATGTGCTTCATGTTCATGCCCCCCAGTACTCAATCCGTGCGCGCTGGTAAATTCAGCACCTGACTGCAGGTTGCGCAGCCGAGCCACATTGGCGCCAACCACTGCCTCCAACTCGGTGTTGTACCACCGCCCCTTATCCAACTCGGCCTGGTACAATGCAGGATAGGATGTCGGGCAGCCGATGATGCGAAAACCTTCATAGCTATCGCCTAAAGCCAGGGGTATAGCCGTTTTAACCAGCCGGTGTCTCGCCAGTTTTTCGGCTTCGTGCAGCGGAATGTTGCCGGTTGGAAAATCAATGTGAAATATGTTGCACAAAATAATCTGCAGCGGACTACCCTTAGCCCCTACCACCAGGTCTATACCTCTGACGTTTGCCTGAATGTTATCTTTTAATTGTCGCGTAAATAACAGCAACACCACTATTACGGCTATGCCCAAGGCCAGCAACAACGCATTGAGCAGCGTGTTGAGCGGTCGCGCTTTGAGATAATGCCAAACCAACAGAAACAGATTCATTTTTAATTCAGTTGAATGCAGTTGGAAAAGACTTCTTTCAGGCGACTATCGTGCGTAGCGATAAGTAAAGCGGCCTGAACTTCGGCGGCCAGTGCGATTAGCAGGTTTACAACCCGTGCACAATTGGCATCGTCCAGGGCCGATGTGGGCTCATCGGCCAGCAAAACCACCGGCTTGTTTACTACTGCCCGGGCAATGGCCACCCGCTGGGCCTGCCCCTGGCTAAGCCGTGTTACCCTAACGTTTCGGTATTCTTCCAGTTGCAGTTCGCTCAGCACCTGTTGGGTTTGGTGTTTATCATCAGCTACTCCGGCCAGAAAAAAAGCCAGCCTTATGTTTTGCTCAACGGTAAGTGCCTGTATCAGGTGGTTGCGTTGAAATATAAACCCTATCTTTTGTCCGCGCAGCCGGTCCAGCCGGGTCTCGCTCAGGGTGTTCAGTTCAACTCCATCAACCTTCAAACTGCCTGCATAACCCCGTAATAGGCCTCCTATTAAATGCAGCAAGGTAGTTTTACCGCTTCCGGATTGCCCCAGTAACAGCAACTGCTGCCCCCGCTGCAGCGAAAAGTCGGGGAAGAGCAACGGCTTACGCGACGGATAGGTAAACGAGAGGTTTCTTGCTTCAATCATGCGGTACAAAAATAAAAATGAAAGCGTACCTGCACGGGTAATTTGCCCGGTGAAGGTACGCTTTATAGAGGGCCCGGCACATTCTTACCGGTATCGGATGGGCGGATAATCTTTAAAAGGAGAAAGTTGTATCTTTTCCATCAGGGTTCGGTACTCCTTCCAGGTGTTATCGAAAAAGTAGTTTACTTTTCTTACCGCCGCGTCTATTTTAACTTCGGCATGTTTATATACACGCCGGTCGGTTTCGCTAATGGGGTCGCGCGAGCGCATAATGTATCCGGCCGCTGTTTGAATATACGATACGGGCGAAGGTTCAGCTGAACGCACAATACCCTGGCGGTTGTCTTCTTTACCTAAAATAAAGTCGAATAAAGCGTTTACCGAATCTTTCACGGCCTTGGTTTTATCGGCCGCTTCTTTTAAGTCGGTGCGTTTGCTGCTTCGAATTTTCTGCTCAAACTCTTCGGTTATTTCTTTTGCTTCGCGCAACCTGTCAGTAGCCTGCGTAGCGGCTGCCCGTAACTTCTGCAGGTCCTTCATCATGGCATAGCGTTGCTCGTACACGCTCATTGGCACATCCACGCGGGGGTCGGGTTTAACAGTTAGCTGTGTTGAATCTTTGGCATCGCCAAAAGTAAGGCGCAGCTTGTATATACCAGGCAGCACGGGTGTTCCGAATCCTCCGCCAAAGCCGCCCCCGCCACCAGCCTGTGCGCCCCGCGGTCGTTCGCGCGAAGGCTGCCTTTCGCCACGTTCATTTAAATTCCACTGCAAGCGGTACATTCCGTTGGTTTCAGGGGCTTTTTGCCTGATTACGTTCACCAACTCCCCTTTTGCATTAAAGATTTCGAGTTTTACCGAATCGTATTTCACCTCCACGCGGCTTGCAGGTGCGGCAGCCGGTTTGGGCTCGGGTGCTTTCTTTCCTTTGGTATCTGCTAACTTCGTTTCCGTTTTAGCGGGCTCGGGTTTGTTAACCCAGTAAGTAATCATGGCGCCGGCCGGCCGGTTTTCGCCGTTAAATACGGCGTTGGCATCGAACCGCGGGCCGGAAGGTTGTTGCAGCGACACCTGATAGGCATCGGGCGGAGTGAACAGTTTTGCGGTAGCGGCAGGGAGGCCTCCGTTTCGGGCCAGTTCACGCAATGGTCTGATATCGTCCAGCACATAAACGGCCCGGCCGAAAGTACCGATAACCAGGTCGTGCTCTCGCGGATGAATAACCAGATCCATAGTGGATACTCCGGTAGGATAACCGTTGGTCCAGCGCGTCCAGTTTTTACCTTCGTCAATACTTATAAACAAACCGTTTTCGGTGCCAAGAAACAGCAGCCGGGGTTCTTCGGGGTCCTGTACAACGGCAAGGGTGTAGTTGCTTTCTCCAATTTGGGCCGGTGTTACCAGGTTTTCCCAGGTAGCTCCGAAATCTTTGGAGCGGAATAAGTACGGTTTGTAATCAAACATCCGGTAGTTATTCACCACCACAAAAACTTCGCCTGCGTTGCGCGCGCTGGCATGAATGTGCGGAATCCAGGCATTTTTAGGCATGCCGGTAATACGGGGCGACAGGTTGGTCCAGGTTTTTCCGCCATCGCGGGTAAGTTGCAGGTTGCCGTCATCGGTGCCGACCCAAATAACTCCCTGTTGTAGCGGGCTGGGAGCAATGGAAATAATGGTGCAGTGGTTTTCGGCACCGGTTGCATCCACGGTCAGTCCGCCGCTCTCGTGTTGTTTTTGTTTTTCCGGATCGTTGGTCGTTAAATCCGGTGAGATGATCTCCCAGGTGGTTCCTTTATCGGTTGACCGGTGCAGGAACTGACTGCCGTAGTAGATGGTGGATTTACTGAACGGGTCCTGGGCCAGAGCGGCATTCCAGTTAAAGCGCAATTTCATGTCGGGGTCGGGATGGGTAGGCCGTGTGTTTTTGGTGAAACCGGTAAGGCGGTCGTAACGCGCCAGGTTGCCGCCCTGCGACATGGCATAACCATAACGTGCATCTTCGGGGTCGGGCATAACGTCAAAACCATCGCCAAAGTAAACTTCCTGAAAATAATAATTGCGAATACCACTGTTGCGCCACACGTAAGCAGGACCCACCCACGAGCCGTTATCCTGCATGCCGCCATAGATGTTGTAGGGGTGCTCCATATCTACATTAATGTGATAGAACTGCCCCACCGGTATGTTATCGGCAAAAACCCAGGTTTTGCCTCCGTCGCGCGAAATGTTCAGGCCGCCATCGTTGCCATCGATAATAAAGTTGGGGTTTTCCGGATGAATCCACCAGGCGTGGTGGTCGGGGTGTACGCCTGAATATTGCAGCAACTGGCGGAAAGTTTTGCCCCCGTCTTCGCTTACGCCCACCCGCGAATAGATGGAGTACACGCGGTTTTCATTTTTCGGGTCAACATAAATTTCATGATAATAAAACGGCCGGTCGCCAATTTCTTCGCGGTTATTCACCATGGTCCAGTTCTCGCCACCGTCATCGCTACGGTAAAGGGCGTTTTTCTTCGCTTCGATAAGTGCATATACAATGTTGGGCTTGCTGCGCGCTATGGCAAGGCCCATCCGTCCCAGGTCGCCTTCGGGCAAGCCGTTTTTGGGGGTTAATTTTTTCCAGTTTTTGCCACCGTCATAGGTAACATAAAGTCCTGACGAGGGCCCGCCGGAAGTGAACTTCCACGGCATTCTGCGGTGCTGCCACATGTTGGCGAACAACTTGTTGGGGTTGTTCGGGTCCATAACCAGTTCTGCACAACCCGTTTTTTCGTCAACAAAAAGAATACGCTCCCATCTTTGGCCACCATCGGTAGTTTTATATACGCCCCTTTCGGGGTGTTCGCCCCAGGGCGATCCGATTGCAGCCACATAAACTGTGTTGGGATTTTTCGGATCAATAATAATACGATGAATATGGCGGGTTTTTTCCAGGCCCATTTTTTTCCAGGTATTACCGCCATCAAGCGACTTGTAAATACCATCTCCGCCGTTCAGGCTGTTGCGTGGGTTACCCTCACCTGTTCCCACCCATACCACAGCGGGATTATCCTGTTGAATGGCAATGGCCCCAATGGAAAGCGTGGTTTCTTTATCAAAAACCGGCTCCCATGTAACGCCACCGCTGGTGCTTCGCCATACGCCACCGGAAGCTGCTCCGGCAAAAATGATATCCGGATTGCTGATCACGGCATCAATAGCCGTAATGCGGCCGCTCATGCCAGCCGGGCCTATGGCGCGGGGCCGAATGCCCTTGAGTTTTTCCATATCCAGTTTCTGCGCCGCCAGTCCAAAGGTTATTCCTGCCAGGCAGCCAAAAAGCAGGCTTCGTAATACTTGCTTCATAAATATAGAATTTGATTGTTCAGCTAAAATTAGATAGCGGGCCGGGCGAAAAAAGCCCGTATCTTACCAGAGAGGATCTTTGTTATTTGAGCGGCCAATGGATAGTTGTTTCTTTCATACTAAAATACTTCAGCCCCCATGGTGTGCGCACTTCCAGTCGGCCGTAGTCGTCTACGCCCAGCACCGTGCCCGGATAGCAAGCTGCACCATCACCAAAGGTTATTTCCAAGCCCAATCCAAAAAGTCGTTGCAGGTATTCTTCCTGCAGGCGGTTGTACAAACCCTTCAGCAACATTTCATAGCGATGGTCCAGGCAAATCATCAAATCGTAAAAGCATTCGGGCAGGCTGTAGGTTCGTCCGGTTTCTAATCTTAACGAAGTTGCCGACGGAAAAGGAAAGTCGAGCTGATTGACATTGAGACCTATACCGGCAATAGTGGTGGTAATGCAATCGTGCTGCAACTGGTTTTCAATTAATATGCCGCAAACTTTCTTTCGGTTTAACAGTACATCATTGGGCCATTTTATATGCACACCGGCAGGCACCTGTTTCAGCAGCCAATCGGTAACCCCTAATGCAAAAACCATGGTAAGATACGATTGAAGCGAGGCCCGCACATGAACAGGCCTTACCAAAACCGAAAAAGTAAGATTTTGCCCCGCCTGCGAAAACCATTGGTTTCCGCGCTGCCCTTTACCCGCAAACTGGAAATCGGTAATGACTACGGAACCATCGGCAACTGCATATTCCCCAACTATTTCTTCCAGATATACGTTAGTGCTATGACATTCTGGCATATAAATTATCTGTCGCTTAGGGAAAACGCTGCTGGCAGGAATTTTATAGGGGTATTTATTGTAGTTTTGCATGTTAGGCTTAAAATAAAAGAATGACGAAAAGAAAAAAGGGGGCCGACCCGGAAATTTTGTACAAGGCCGTAGTAAAAGGAATGCAAGAAAAAAAAGCCGATGACATTTTGATTCTGGACCTTCGCAAAATTGCCAATGCAGCGGCCGACTTTTTTGTGATTTGTTCAGGAAACTCCGACAAACAACTCGAGGCCATAGCCAACTCGGTCAATGAAGAGGTGTACCGGCAAATAAACGAAGATCCGCGCCATGTGGAAGGTATGCAAAATAAGGAATGGGTGCTTATGGACTACTTTGATGTGGTGGTGCACATTTTCCGCAAAGACCGCAGAACCTATTTTGCACTGGAAAAACTCTGGGGCGACGCCCCTTCAATAGAAATAAAACTTTGAATTTCTAACCTTAAGAAAATGTCTGTAAACGAAAATCAAAACAAGAATAAATCGGGTTTACCCACCAGGCCCCCACGTAACAATTATAAAACATGGATTATCCTGGCCACACTGGGTTTCATCCTGTTGCTTATGTACTTTGGCAACTCCGACGACCTGCCTACCATAACCCGAAGCGATTTTGAAACCATGATTGAAAGCCGCGATGTAAAGCGGTTGGTACTGGTTAAGAACCTGGACCTGGTAGAGATAACCCTAACCACCGATGCCCTAAACAATGCCAAATACAAGGAGCGCCTCGAAAAAAGCAACCGGTTTGGTATCAATTCCAACGGTCCGCATTTTATCATGAAAATCGGTTCGGTCGATACCTTTATTAGCGACTACCGCGAACTGAACAAGAAAATACCCCGCAACGAACAGGTTGACCTGCAGTTTGAAGAACGCAGCGACTACTTCAGTTTGTTGCTGAATTGGGGCTTTCTGCTGTTTATCCTTATCGGCTTTTGGATGCTGATGCGCCGGATGGCCGGAGGGGCTGGCCCGGGCGGGCAAATTTTTAACATTGGCAAATCGAAAGCTGCCTTGTTCGATGCCGAAAACAAAGTAAAGGTAACGTTTGAAGACGTTGCCGGCCTGGACGAAGCCAAGGAAGAGGTGCAGGAAATAGTGGAGTTTCTTAAGAACCCGTCAAAATTCACCCGCTTAGGCGGAAAAATTCCCAAAGGTGCTCTGTTGGTGGGCCCTCCGGGAACTGGTAAAACCCTGCTAGCCAAGGCCGTTGCCGGCGAAGCTGGTGTGCCTTTCTTCTCACTTTCGGGCTCCGACTTTGTGGAAATGTTTGTTGGCGTAGGGGCTGCACGTGTACGCGACCTGTTTAAGCAGGCCAAAGAAAAAGCCCCTTGCATTGTATTTATTGACGAAATTGATGCCATTGGTCGTTCGCGGGGCCGCGGCCAGATTCCCGGCGCAAATGATGAACGCGAAAACACTCTAAACTCCCTGTTAGTTGAAATGGACGGATTTGCCACCGACTCGGGTGTGATTATTCTGGCGGCCACCAACCGGCCCGACGTGCTGGACCCCGCCCTGCTGCGTCCCGGACGCTTCGACCGCCAGATTAGCATTGACAAACCCGATATTGCCGGCCGAGAAGCCATTTTTAAAGTTCATCTTAAACCTATTAAACTCGATGCCAGCGTTGACGCCAAAAAACTAGCCGCCCAAACCCCCGGCTTTGCCGGTGCCGAAATTGCCAACGTTTGCAACGAAGCCGCTCTCATTGCTGCCCGAAGAAACAAACAAGCTGTGGATATGCAGGATTTCCAGGATGCCATCGACCGGGTTATTGGCGGCCTGGAAAAGAAAAATAAAATCATCTCGCCGGAAGAAAAACGCATTGTAGCCTACCACGAGGCCGGCCATGCCGTTGCCGGCTGGTTCCTGGAACATGCTGACCCCCTGGTTAAAGTAAGTATTGTACCCCGTGGAGTAGCAGCCCTGGGATACGCCCAATACCTGCCTAAAGAACAATTTCTGTATCAAACCGAACAATTAATTGACGAAATGTGCATGGCCTTTGGCGGAAGAGCTGCCGAAGAAATTGTGTTTGGAAAAGTATCGACCGGTGCGCTAAGCGACCTGGAACGTATTACCAAAATGGCATACAGCATGGTTACCATTTACGGCATGAATAAGGAAATCGGCAACCTGTCGTACTACGACTCAAAAGCCAGCGAGTACACTTTCCAAAAGCCTTATTCAGAAGCTACGGCTGAAAAAATTGACCGTGAAGTAAAGCGCATTATTGACGAATGCTACGACCGAACCAAAAGATTGTTGCAGCAACATCGCCATCACCTCGAATCCGTGGCACAGGAACTACTGAAAAAAGAAATCCTATTCCAGAACGATCTGGAACGCCTTATCGGCAAACGACCTTTCGACAAACCCACCACTTACCAGCAGTTTACCAATGGCACCGAACAAAACACCGGCGCATCTTTAGCAAACAATGGACCGGAAAGCAAAGAACCCGTTGCATCCCAGCCCAACATGCCGGAAACACCTAATCCGTAAACCTTATGCCCCGCGGACTGCCAGAATATGCAACCACCGGCTGAAGGAAAAAAATTATACTTCGCCTCCGACTTCCACCTTGGAGTGCCCGACCCCGCTTCCAGTCGCCAGCGCGAACGTAAACTCGTGCGATGGCTGGAACATATCCGTCATGATGCTGACGGCATTTATCTGCTGGGCGACATCTTCGACTTCTGGTTTGAATACCGAACCGTTATACCGAAAGGCTTTATCCGCCTGCAGGGTAAGCTGGCCGAGTTGCGCGATGCCGGAATACCCATATTTTTTTTTACCGGCAATCACGATATGTGGATGTTCAATTATTTCCCCTCAGAACTCAACATTCCCGTTTACCGACACCCCATCTTACTGGAAACCTCCCGCCACCGGCTGCTTATCGGGCATGGAGACGGCCTGGGACCAGGCGACTACAGCTATAAACTGCTTAAGCGCGTATTTGCCAGTCCCATCGCCCAATGGCTGTTTGCCCGCATTCATCCTAACCTGGGCATTCGCCTGGCCCATTACTGGTCAGGAAAAAGCCGCATTGCCAATATTAAACGCGAAGAAAAATTCAGAGGCGAAGAGCACGAATTTTTGTTGCAATACTGCCGGGCCACCGAGCAACACCAACACCACGATTTTTATATCTTCGGGCACCGGCACCTGCCGCTCGACCTGCCGGTAGGCCCTAACAGCCGGTACATTAACCTGGGCGAATGGGTACACTTCAGCACCTATGCAACATACGATGGAAATACTGTCAGGCTGTTATCATTCGAAGGTTAAAGTCTCGCTAATCGCTTGCCTTTACATGCTAACCCGGTGTTTTGTTGAAACACTCGCCCAACCAGCAGTAAAGGAAGTTGCACTTACCGAAAAACCGCAACAGGTATATCTGGACAGGCCCGGCGATTTATACATAAAATGCCAAACCCGCATTATTCATTACGACATCAACGGCAACCAAGCCGGTATATGGGAACTCGCTAACCCCAACGTGTACTTTGAGCCGCGTGACGGTAGCCGAATGTTTTACTTTAATCCGGACGATAAAACCTTCGGCTTTACTTCGTTTGGTAAAACGCCTGCCTCTATCCTGCCACAGGAATATGCCATTGACCCAGTGTTAGCCTGCTCGGCAGGAGATATGGGAATTTGGATAATGGACCGCTCGGATTACTCCTTTAAACGGGTTAACCTGAAGAAGGGACAGGTAGACCAGGAGTTTTACATTCCGGAGAACCTTCGGCAAACACCTATTGAAAACATACGCGAATATCAGAGTTTTCTGTTTGCCGCAACACCTACCCGCATTTACATATTCAGCGCGTTTGGCAAACTGCTCAAAACCCTTACGGCCGAAGGGGCCGATTTCGATTTTCTGGGAGAAGAACTTTACTACCGGCTGGGAATTAAATTGATGTTTCTGGACCTGTTTGACGGCAGCCAGCGCCAGGAAGAAATAAAGCCCGATACCCTGTTTGTAAGAATAACCGATGAAAGACGCTTCGAAATTTATGCCGACCGGATGGTTATTATTTCTGATTAAATAACCAAAACCGTACAATATTACTGTTCAACTTTGAACATCTTTGTACGAAATATACTGCATGAATATGCATAATAATCCAAAAAAAGCCCTGATAATCCTGGCACATGATTTCCTGTAACACCCACCACAACCTAAACCTATGACCGACACCCTGCCTTTACAGCCTGCGGCTAAAATCCTGATGATTGATGATGATGAAGATGTTTTGCTTGCCGCCAAATTACTGTTGAAAAAACAAAATTATCACGTCATTATCGAAAAGAACCCGAATAAAATTCCCTTTCTACTGAACAACGACACTTATGATGTGATATTGCTGGATATGAATTTCAGCAAAGACATTACCAGCGGCAAGGAAGGTTTCTATTGGTTGGAAAAAATAATGGAAAAAGACCCGCAGGCCGT
>FWPU01002501.1_pt1 | contig 14658 bp, 11 predicted proteins | sample 2228361 | NCBI WGS metagenome assembly FWPU01 (sample SAMEA103939777, study PRJEB20133) | metagenome
GCCACGGCCGCCGCCCCGCCCACGTCGAACGCCGGCTGCGCTGGTTCGGCAAATCCGCCCGCCGGTACCCCGCGCGCGGCGAGCGCGCCAAGTGCCGCCGGCCGCGCCGGCGAGCGCCGCCAGTCCCAGCCGCGGCGCGGCAGTGCCGCCGGGCGGAAGGCGGCTATCGTGGCGCTGCCGCCGGTGGTCGCGGCGCGCTGTCCCTCGCGTGCGAGCGCCTCCTTCAGGGCATGCAGCAGCAGCGCCCGCACGAGGCCGGCGTTGCGGAACCGTACCTCGGTCTTGGCGGGGTGCACGTTCACGTCCACCTCGCGCGGCGGCAGCGTGACGAACACAGCGACGACGGGGTGCCGGTCGCGCGGCAGATAGTCGGAATAGGCCGCGCGCACTACGCCGATCAAAAGTTTGTCGCGCACCGGCCGGCCGTTGACGAAGAGATACTGGCCGAGCGCATTGGCGCGCGCCAGCGTCGGCAACCCCGCGAAGCCCTCGACCGCGACGCCTTCGCGCTCGGCGCGCACCTCGACCGCGTTGCCGCGGAAATCTGCGCCAAGCACGTCGGCGAGCCGCTTCAGCCGCCCTGCGGCGTCGGGCGATGCCGCCGCCCAGGTGAGCGGCGCGCGCTCTTCGCCGGCGAGCGTGAACGCCACATCCGGCCGGCTCATGGCGAGCCGCCGCACCACTTCGCGCACCGCTTCCGCCTCCGCGCGGTCGCTCTTGAGAAACTTCAGCCGTGCGGGCGTGGCGTAGAACAGGTCGCTCACTTCGACCCGCGTGCCCTCGTTCAACGCCGCAGGCCGTACTTCGGATTTCACGCCTCCGGCAACTTCGATCGCCCAGGCGTGCGGCTCGCTCTTGTGTCGCGTTGCGATTGAAAGCCGCGCCACCGCAGCGATCGAGGGCAGCGCTTCCCCGCGAAACCCGAGCGTGGTGATTTGCAACAGGTCATCGTGCGGCAGCTTCGAAGTGGCGTGGCGTTCGACCGCAAGCTCCAGGTCCGCGCGCGACATGCCCTCGCCGTCGTCGGCGACGCGAATGAGCCGCCGCCCGCCGCCGTCGGTCACGACCTCGATGCGCCGCGCGGCGGCATCGAGCGCGTTCTCGATCAGCTCCTTGACGACGCTGGCCGGCCGCTCAACCACCTCGCCCGCGGCGATGCGACTTATGATGTTTTCGGGTAATTGCCGGACGGGCATGTCGTTCCTGCGCCTTCCGCCCGTTGGCTCGGCTCTCGCGGCTCCGCAAGCCCTGCCAAGCGAGGCTGACGGGGCGAGGAAGTCGGGGCAGGGTGATCACCACCCGCCGACCCGGGCTTGTGAATTGTTTTCTACCCTCTCGCCGCGATGCGGCGAGAGGGTAGCTGATTCGCCAAGTGAGCCTGTGCACAACTCGTGGCAGGAGTCGTGGAAAAACGGCCCCTCATTCCAACGACGGCTTGACCCGCCGCCATTGCTTGATCGCCGCGCGCCGTTTTTTTGATTCGAGCCGCTTGCGCCGCGCGGCCGCGGTGGGTTTGGTCGGCCGCCGCGACACGGGCCGCAAGGCCGCCTGCCGGATCAGTGCGATCAGCCGCTCCATGGCGTCGGCGCGGTTGCGTTGCTGGGTGCGATGACTTTGCGCGGTGATCACCAGTACGCCGTCCTTGGTCATGCGGCGGCCGGCGATGCGTGCAAGCCGTGCCGCCACGTCCGGCGGCAGCGACGGCGAATGCCGCACGTCGAACCGCAGCTGCACCGCGGTTGAAACCTTGTTGACGTTCTGTCCGCCCGGTCCCGACGCGCGCACAAACGATTCGACGAGCTCGGCCTCATCAAGGCTGATCGTGTCGGTGATGCGGATCATCACGCTCTCTAACACGTCATTCCGGAGCGCGGGCGAAGCCTGCGAGCCCGGAATCCATGAACACAGACCGGGGTTATGAATTGCGGCCCTCGAGCTTCGCGTTCGGCCGCAATGACCGTCATTTTTCGCCTGCCAGATACCTTTTCGCCAGAACCTTGCCTTCTTCCACCGCCGGCTGGTCGAACGGATCGACGCCGAGCAGGTGTGCGGCGATGATCGTCTCCAGCATGAAGTGCATGAGCAATTCGCCGAGTGTCTTCTCGTCCAGCCGCTCAAGGTGAATCGTGCGCACCGGGCAGCCGTTCTTTGCGAGTGTCTCGGCGGTGGCGCGACCTTGCGCGGCGACGAGATCCCCGATGGCTCTGCCGGCAAAATCCGGCTCGCCGGCGAGCTTGGCAAGCTCCGCATTCACGCGCGGGCCGCGGCCGCCGACGTCGGTCGTCACCACGGTAAACAGCTTGTCGCGCGGCCCGCCGATGAACAGCTGCAGCTGGCTATGTTGATCTACAGGCCCGAGCGCGGTGTGCGGCGTGGTCCCTTTGCCGTCCTTGCCGAGGCTTTCCGCCCACAGCTGAACGTACCAGCGGGCGAAACGTTCCAGCCGGTCGCAGTAGGGCATCATCACCGAGATGTTCTTGCGGTGATGCGCAAGCGCCACCGCGAGCGCTGCGCCGAGCGCCGGCGGCACGTCCTCCGCCGGCCGCACCGCGAGAATGGGCGCCATCGCCGTGGCCGCGCCGGCGAGAATCTTGGCGATGTCCAATCCGGCGACCGCCGCCGGAAGCAATCCGGTGTTGGTGAGCACTGAATAACGGCCGCCGACGTCCGGGTCGTGATCCAGCATCGGCGCCTGATGCGCAACGAGCAGATCGCGCAGCCCGTTGCGCGCGCTACGGCGCGGGGGCTCGGTAAGACCCAGCACCAGTTCGGGGATCCGGCCCTGCAGGCCGGCTTTCTTCAGCGCCGCAAGCACAACAATGGTTTGCATCAGGGTTTCCGCAGTGCTGCCGGACTTGGAAATCGCCACAAAGCGCGACGTGGCGAGCGGCAGCGTGTGCAGCAACGCGTCGATCGTCTGTGGATCGAGGTTGTCGATGAAGTGCAGTTTTGGGTGCAACACCGGCGGCCCTGCTGCAGCAACGCCGTAGCCTGCGAGCTGCGCCAGCGTCTGCCCGCCGAGGCTCGAGCCGCCGGTGCCGAGAAATACCACGTCGGTGGCTTCGGCGCGGAGCCGCTCCGCTACTGCCCGGATCGCGGCCAAGTCGTCGCGCCGATCAAGAAGCCGCAAGAGCGGCAGCGTGCCTTCGCTGTGCTGCTTGCGCAGGGTCGCAAGCGCAGGCTCGGTGCGCGCCAGCATCTCGGCAAATGCGGCCCGCGCCACACCTTCCGGGCCGATACGCTCCGCGCGCGCATGCTCGATCGATTGTTTGAGCGCCATGCGTTCCCTCGACCCACGCAACAACATCCCTCCCATAGAAGGGAAACGGCCGATTGTCACGCCGTGCTGACGGTGATGGAAGACGGGCTAGCCGCCGGGTTCCTTGGCGACGATGCCCTTCGGCCGACCGACCACGGTGGTCAGAAAATCGCCGCCGAACAGGCGCTTGGCCACGCGCTTGGCGTCGGCGAGCGTCACCGCGTCGATCAGCGCGTTGCGCTTGTTGATGTAGTCGATGCCGAGATCGTCGATTTGGATTTCCAAAAGCTGCCCTGCGATCTTGGTGGATGTGTCGAAGCGCAGCGCGTAGGAGCCTTTCAAGTAGGCCTTCGCCCTGGCCAATTCGGCCGCAGTCGGACCTTCTGCGGCGAGCTTGCGCATCTCGTTTTCGATGATCTGCAATGTTTCGGCCGCTCGCTCGCCGTTCGTGGCGGTGCCGGCCATGACCAGCGCCGCACGATCGAGCGGCAGGAGATAGGAGTAGACTCCGTAGGCCAGCCCCCGTTTCTCGCGCACTTCGGTGTAGAGGCGTGACGAAAACGACCCCCCGCCCAGGATATGATTGACCACGAACGCGGCCATGAAATCCGGGTCCTTGCGCGCAAGCCCGACGCCGCCGAGTGCGAGCACCGCCTGCGGCACGTCGAGATCCACGACAATGCGGCGACCGATCGCTTGCATCGTGGCAGGGGGGACTGGGTTGAGCTGCGCTTTCGCAGGCAGCGCGCCGAACACCCTGTCGAGGATCGGACCGAGCGTCGCCGCATCGATGTCGCCGACCACCGCCACCTTCAACGTGTCGCGGGCGAGCACCCGTCGCGCATAGGCTTTCAGGTCGTCGACCGTGATCTGCGGCACCGATTCCAGCGAGCCGTTGGTCGGCCGGCCGTAAGGGTGGCCGGGGAAAGCCGTCTTCCACCAGGTGCGGCTGGCGATTTGGTTCGGGTTTGTCGTCTCGCGGCGCAGGCCGGCGAGCACTTGCGCGCGCGTGCGGTCAAGTTCCTGGGCATCAAAGCGCGGCGCAGTCAGCGCCAGCCGCAGCAGGTCGAACCCGCGCTCCTGCCGTTCCTTCAGAACGCGCAAGGAGCCGCGCAAATAGCCGCGGCCGGTGGAGAATCGCAGCTCCACCGCGTGTTCCTCGAGCAGTCGTTGGAACGCGGCGGAGTCGAGGTCGCCTGCGCCGTCGTCAAGCAGCGCCGCAGTGAGGTAACTCACCCCGGGCTTGTCCGCGGGATCCTGGTCGGCGCCGCCCTTGAAGGCAAAATCCATGGCGATGAGCGGCACCGACGTCTCTCGCACGAGCCATGCTTCGACGCCGCCGGGCGAGATCACCCGCTCGATTTTGGTGGCATGCGCTGTTGGCGCCGCCATTGCCGCGGCCGCGAAAGCCGCCATCGTTGCGAATGCACAAAGAAGGAGTCGCCTCACGACCGTTTGTCCGTTTCGCCAACCGTCTCCTTGACCAGATAGCCGGTGACCGAGCGCCGCTTGTCGAGCCATGTGCGCGCCGCCTCCTGCACCGCCTCCGCGGTCACGGCACGGATGCGATCCGGCCAGTTGTTGACGCGTTCGACGCTGGAGCCCGTGGTGAGTGCCACACCGTACCAGCGCGCAAGTGTCGCCTGGTTGTCGAGCGCAAACACGGCGTCGGCAACCAGTCGGTTCTGCGCGCGCTTGAGTTCGTCGGCGGTCACGCCCCGGGCGATCACCTCGGCGATCACCGAATCAATGGCTTGCTCGAGCTCGCGCAGGCTGACGCCCGGTTTCGGGGTTCCGGACACGCTGAAGCGGGTGGCGTCGAGCGCGGCTTCGCTGTACCAGGCGCCGACGCTTACGGCCACGTTGCGGTCAACCACCAGCGCGCGATGTAGCCGGCTGGTGGCGCCGCCGCCGAGAACGTGCGCCAACACGTCGAGCGCTTCCGCCTCACCAGGCTTGGCGGTGGCACCCGACGGAACGAGGTAGTAGCGCTGCAGGCTGGGTTGGGCGACGCGCGCATCGGCGAGCTCGATGTGGCGCGGCGCGAGCTGTTCGGGTTCCTGGGGCCGCTTGCGCGGCGCAATCCTCGTGCGCGGTTTGATCTTGCCGTAGGTGACTTGGGCAAGTTTCCGGACTTCTTCCACCGTCACGTCGCCCGCGATCACCAGCACCGCGTTGTTGGGCGTATAGAAGCGCCGGTAGAATTCGAGTGCGTCCTGGCGCGTGAGCTTTTCGATCTCATGGCGCCAGCCGATCACCGGCTTGCCATAAGGATGGTTGAGATAGAGCGCGGCTTCCATGTGCTTGGCGAGCTTTGCGCCCGGGCTGCTGCCCCGCTGGTTTTCCTCCTCGAGTACCACGTTCAGTTCCGGCCGCACCACGGCGTCTGTCAGGACGAGACCGGTCATCCGGTCGGCCTCGAATTCCATCAGCATCCTCAGGTGTTCGCGCGCGGTGCGCTGGTAATAGCCGGTATAGTCGGCGCTGGTGAAGGCGTTCTCGTGCCCGCCGAGGGCAGCGATCGCTTTGGAGAATTTGCCCGCAGGGTTCTTCTTGGTTCCCTTGAACATCAGGTGTTCGAGGAAATGGGCGATGCCGGATTTTCCGGGCGGCTCGTCCGCAGCGCCGACCTTGTACCAGATCATGTGCGTGATCACCGGCGCGCGGCGGTCGGGAATCACCACGACCTCCAATCCGTTGCCCAGCTTGAAATACGACACATTCGGTCCCGGCGTGGCGGCGGTCGGCGGTGCGCCCAACAGCGTCGCGGCGAGCAGGCCGACAAGAGTCAGTGTGCGGGAGGTTGGCACGGGGATGCCCTTTGTCGGTCTTCGACTGCGCAAATCGTCGTTTACCCTCCCGCCATGCGGGTCGGGAGGCGCGACGCAATCGAGGGACAGGAAGTCGGCCGGCGGTCCAGCATCATCGTGTCGGAAGCAGACGATCCGTCGGCTGCGTCGACCATCGCTCTTTGCCGACGCCGTAAGGCTGCATTGGGGAGGGTGTACGATAGCCCGGCGGCGGCTCGATCAGGCTGGTGCGCGGCTGCTCGCCAGTGAAGGTGCCGTACTCGCCTTCCTTGGGGTTGAACAGCGAGTCGAACAACCCGCCGCGATAGCCGAGCTCGGAAGGTCGCATCGGATTTGACGGATCAAATCGGCTGTCGTTGGCTGCGCCGGGGTTGCCGCGCGCGGTGCGCGTGCCGGCCAACTCGTTCGGACGTAACGGCTGGGCACGATCAAGAGCTACCGAATCGAAGCGGTAAGGATTGAGCGGCGTATTGGGGTTGCGCTTGGCCTCCTTCTTCTTCAGGTCCGGGTCCTTGGGCCAGGCAGGATTGGTTTCATGCGGCGGTTTGGCCGCAGGCGGCGGCAGCTCTCGGCTCGGCGGCACCACGAGCGGAGAGCGCTCCCGATAGTCGATCCCGCTGCCGCTCCCGCGCAGGCCCAGGCTCTGCAGCAGCGACCGGAAAAACTTTGTGTCGGGCAGTTCGTCATCGTCGTCCTCGGCGCGCGCGCGAACGCCGGCGCTGCCGAGCACGATTGCAGCCCCGAGCGCCATGCCGAAGGCGCGCGTGAACCACTTTCGCTTCCAGGCGGGTATCGTCATGTTGCTTTCTCGCCGCGGCATCGCGGCCCAAAGCGCCCCTACCGGAGCCATATTCGCCAAGCAATCAGGGCGCTTTTGCGGCGCGATCCCCGACCAGGGAATCATATAGGATCGCCGCCACCCCAGCAACGATCGCGGCATCGGCGAAGTTAAAGACGTACCAGTTAAAGCTCCATTGCGCCGTCGTGATGTGCAACAGCACGAAATCCGCAACCGCCCCGTAGGCCAACCGGTCGATCGCATTACCGAGCGCGCCGCCGATGATCAGTCCGAGGCCGAGCGCCAGCCCCCGCGATTGGACGCGGGTGAGCCACCACACGAGCAGGGCGACGGCGAGCGCCTTGATCCCGAGCAACAGCCATTGGCCGAATAACCCCTCCTGCTTGAACCAGCCGTAACTGATGCCCGTGTTGTAGGTGAGCACGAGGTCGAGGAATGGCAGGATTTCTACCGGCCCTCTCCGCCCAAGCTCGTAGACGAAGATGAGCCACAGTTTGCTCGCCTGATCGAGCGCACAGGCAAGGGCGGCGGTCGTGAGGCCAAACACCGCGTAGCGAGCGCGGCGGGGCGCCATCATGACGCCGCCCTGTGCATGCCTTCCCATTCGCGCAAAGCCTGCGCATCACGCGGCGTCACGTCCGGATATTGAGGATCGCTGCCGACCGCGGGCGAGATCTTCCAGGAGCGGGCGCAGCGTTTGCCCTTGGCAAGCTGCGGCACCACTGCAACGCCCGCCACCTCCGGCAGCCGGAACGCCTCGCTCGGGCCCTCGCCTTCGATCAGCGTCGCCGCCGAGGTGATGCAGACTTCCGCCAGGTCAACGTCCACCAGGGCAGCGAACAGCCGCTGATCCGACACATAGACCAGCGGCGCCGCTTCCAGCGACGAGCCGATGCGTTTTGCCGCCCGCTCAAGCTCGAGCGCGCCGGTGACCACGCGGCGGACGAGCCGCACCTTGCGCCATTTCTCCGCCAGCGCGTCGTTGCGCCATTCTGCCGGGAGCGTGGGGAATTGTTCGAGATGCACCGATCCGGGGTCGCGGTCTTGCGCCCGCATGCGCTCGGCCCAGGCCTCCTCGGCGGTGAAGCACAGCATGGGCGCGAGCCAGATGACCGTACACCGGAACAGATGATCGAGCGTCGTGAGGCACGCCTTGCGCGTGACCGACGAGATCGGATCGCAGTAGAGCGCGTCCTTGCGGATGTCGAAGTAGAAGGCTGAAAGGTCGCTGGTCATGAACGCGTTCAGTGTCGCGAAGATGCGCTTGTAGTCGAATTCGGCATAGGCTTGTCGCACCAGCGCGTCGAGCTCGGACAGCCGGTGCAGCATCAGCCGCTCGAGTTCGGGCATCTTGCCGAAGGCGACCCTGTCCTGCTCGGAGAAATGCGCGAGATTGCCCAGCATCCAGCGGATGGTGTTGCGCAGCTTGCGGTAGGTATCAACCGTGGTTTTCAGGATTTCCGGTCCGATGCGCACGTCATCGGCGTAGTCGGAGGCACAAGCCCACATCCGCAGGATGTCGGCGCCCGATTGTTTGATTACGTCCTGCGGCGCGATCGTGTTGCCCAGCGACTTCGACATCTTGCGGCCGTCTTCCGCCAGCGTGAAGCCGTGGGTGAGCACTACGTCGAACGGCGCCACCCCGCGCGTGGCGCAGCTCTCGATCAGAGATGATTGGAACCAGCCGCGATGCTGGTCCGAGCCTTCCAGATACATCACCACGTCGCGGCCGCCGTCCTTCTTCCGGCGCACCTTCATGTCCTCGCGCACGTCGATGGTGAAGGCGTGCGTTGAGGCGGAGTCGAACCACACGTCGCAGATGTCGGTAACCTTGTGCCAGATCCTGGGATCGTAGTCGCCGGCGAGAAACCGCTGCGCCGCGTCCTCGGCGAACCATGCGCCCACACCCTCCTTCTCCAGCGCCGAGATGATGCGCGCATTCACGCGCTCGTCCTTGAGTATTTCCACCCCGCCTTCGTCCCGCTCGCGCACGAAGAACGGAATCGGCACTCCCCACACCCGCTGCCGCGACAGCACCCAATCGGGCTTGTTCTCCACCATGCCGCGGATGCGGTTTTCGCTCGCCGGCGGCACCCAGCGTGTCGCCTTGATCGCGTTCAGCGCGCGCGTGCGCAACGTATCACCCGGACCGAGAATGTCCTTGTCCATCGCCACGAACCATTGCGGCGTGTTGCGGAAGATCACCGGCTTCTTGGAGCGCCATGAATGCGGGTATTGATGTGTAAGTTTGCCGCGCGACATCAACATGCCGGCGTCGATCAGCGCTTTGATCACCGCCTCGTTGGCGTCGCCCTTATCGCCTTGCTCGGTGAGCACGCCGTTTTCGTCGACCGTAAACGGGATAGTGGTATTGATCCCCGCCGCCTCGAGCGCGCGCGCCGACGCGGTCCACACCTCGAAGTCCTCCCGGCCGTGCCCCGGCGCGGTATGTACGAAGCCGGTGCCGGTCTCGTCGCTGACGTGCCCGCCTTCGAGCAGCGGCACCTTGAACTGGTAGCCGCCGCCGAGGCCCTTCAGCGGGTGCCGGCAAACCATCGCGGCGAGCACAGCGGCGGAGATGGTGGCGCGCTGGCGGAACGCAGTGACCCGCGCCTGTCGCAGCGTCTCGATCACAAGCCGCTCGGCGATGATCAGGCGGTCGCCGGGTTTCGTCCAGTTCCCGGCCGGAGCGTCTGTCACTTCGTAGAGCCCGTAGGTGATTTTCGAGGAAAAGCAGATGGCGCGGTTGCCGGGGAGCGTCCACGGCGTCGTGGTCCAGATCACGACCGCGGCACTCTCCAGATCCCTGGCCAGTTCGCTCGGCGCTGCGCTCGCCTCCACCACCGGAAATTTCACCCAAACCTGGTCGCTGGTAAAATCCTCGTATTCGACTTCTGCCTCCGCGAGCGCGGTCTTTTCCACGACCGACCACATCACCGGTTTCGAGCCGCGATACAGCAGGCCGTTGGCGCCGAATTTCATCAGCTCGCGTGCGATCTGCGCCTCCGCTGCCGGCGCCATGGTGCTGTAGTAGTTGTCCCAGTCGCCGATTACGCCGAGCCGTTTGAAGTCCTCGCGCTGCGCCTCGATCCAGCGCTGGGCGAAGGCACGGCACTCGCGCAGGAATTCCGCCACCGGTACGCTCTCGCGCGCCTTGCCCTTGGCCCGGTACTCTTTTTCGATCTCCCACTCGATCGGTAGGCCGTGACAATCCCAGCCGGGGACAAAGTTCGAGTCCCAGCCCATCATCTGGTGCGAGCGCACGACTACGTCCTTCAGAATCTTGTTCAGCGCGGTGCCGATGTGGATATTGCCGTTGGCATAGGGCGGCCCGTCATGCAGCAAGAAGCGCGGCCGTCCCTTGGACGCCGCACGCAGCTTCTGATAGAGCCCGAGCGCCTGCCAGCGCGCCAAAATCTCCGGTTCGCGCTGCGGCAGGCCTGCGCGCATGGGAAATTCGGTCTGCGGCAGGAACAGCGTGTGGCTGTAGTCGCGTGCGCCTGCCTTGGCTTCTGCTCGGGTCTCGCTCATCAGAGGCTTGGTAGCAGGCCGCTTGGGCGGCGAAAAGTCCTGTTCGATGCCGCGTTGTGATCGTCTGACCGGGCTGCGCGACGGCTAGACTGCGCCGAGCGGCGGAAACGCATCCGGCATCCGCGCCAATGCCAGCCGCGCCAGCCTTGCATCCTCGTCCATGCGGCGGATCAAGTCTTCCACGCGCTCGAAGTTCAATTCCGGCCGGATCCAGGCAATGAACGCCACGTCGAGCGTGGCGCCGTAGAGGTCGCCGGCGAAATCGAACAGGAACACTTCCAGCAGCACCGCGCCGGTGTCGAACATGGGCCTGCGGCCGAAGCTTGCAACCCCGTCGAGGCGTTTGTCCCCGATCGCGACGCGCACGGCATAAATTCCGTGCCGAAGGCAGGATTCCGGATCGAGCCGCATGTTGGCCGTCGGATAGCCGAATGCGCGTCCCCGCTGGTCGCCGCGCACGACTTCCGCGCTCACGAACCAGGGGTATCCCAAGAGTTCGGCGGCCTCGGCCACCCGCCCCTCGGCGAGCGCCGCTCGCACCGCGCCCGAGGAGACGCGGACGCCCGAGATTTCGAACGGCGGCACCACCTCGACAGCAAAGCCATATCGCTCGCCCTGCGCCTTGAGATACTCCGGCGTGCCGGTGCGATCCTTGCCGAACCGGAAATTGAATCCGATCGCCGCGCCGGAGACCGCCAGTCGGTCGACGAGGATGCGCTCCACAAATTCCTCGGCCGTGAGTTTGGCGAGCCGTTCGTCGAAGTCGAGGACAATTGCGCCGTCAAGCCCCGTGGTGGCAAGCAGCCGCAGCTTGCCGCGCTCCGAATTCAGTCGGAACGACGGATCGCTCGGGTGAAAGAAGCTGCGCGGATGCGGCTCGAAGGTCAGGGCGACGGCTGGCCGGTTCAGCGCGCGGGCCCGTGCGATGCCCTTGCCGATCACCGCCCGGTGGCCGCGATGCACGCCGTCGAAGTTGCCGATCGCAACCACCGCGTGGCGCAGGGCGTCGGGAAGCGGCTCCTCGTGGCGTACGACCGCGAACCTCTGCTTTGTCGGGTCAGTCATGGCGGCGGCGATGGGCAATGTTCGCTGCACCGTGTGGCTCACACGCCGGGCGAGTCAACGGGTCGCCGCGCGCCATGTACAATTAACAAAGGGCTTGCGCGAAATCCAAGCCGCACAGCGGGTGTTAACCATTCCCGCCGTGGCGCTGCGGCGGACTACCGCAACCCGAGCAGCTTAACGGGATTTTCAACCGCGGTTCGATAGCCTCCGCAGCGCGGCTGCAGAGGGGCGGCTACGGGCGCTTGGCGCGTGCAAGGCCGAGCGGCAAATCTGGACACGCCGGACGGTGGCAAGGGGAGTTGGAACGATGGCGGTCGATCTGTCCATGCCGATCCTCGTGGTGGACGACTACAACACGATGGTTCGCATCATCCACAACCTGCTGCGCCAAATCGGATTTCAGGACGTCGATGCCGCTCCCGACGGCTCCGCCGCTCTCGCCAAGTTGCGTAGCCGTAAGTACGGACTGGTGATCTCCGATTGGAACATGGAGCCGATGACCGGCTACGAGCTGCTCAAGCAGATGCGCGCCGACCCGGCGCTGCAGTCCACCCCGTTCATCATGGTCACCGCCGGGTCGCGGACTGAAAATGTGATCGCCGCCAAACAGGCGGGCGTCAATAACTACATCGTCAAGCCGTTCAACGCCGACACGCTGCGCAACAAGATCGAGGCGGTCTTCGGCCGTTGATATTCGCTTCGATCAAGCAAGTCTGCGCAGGCATTCACCATTTCAGCCGCTGCATCACCGCTTTGGGCGCCGCTCCGGCATCGGCAAAGATTTGCATGATCGCGGCCGGGTCGGGCGCATGGCGGCCGCCGAGTTCTTCGGCATGAATTCCGCCGGTCACGAACAGGCAATCGATCCCGAACGCGGCAGCGCCTTTGAGATCCGTGCGCACCGAGTCCCCGATCGCCAGTAGCCGCGACAGCACCGGCCGCTTGCCGCGCAGGGCCGCGATGCGGTCCATTGCCTGCGCATAGATCGGCCGGTGCGGCTTGCCGGCATAGAGCACCTCGCCGCCCAATGCGGCGTAGAGATCGGCGATTGCGCCGGCGCAATACACGAGCTTCTCCCCGCGCTCCACCACGACGTCCGGATTGGCGCAGACCATGAAGAGATTGCGAGCGCGCATTGTCGATAACAGCCCGCGATAGTGTTCCGGCGTTTCGACCTCGTCGTTGCGCAGCCCGGTGCACACGGCGTAGTCCGCCGCCTCGAGCGGGACGAACTGCACGGCAAGGCCCTCGAAGATCGGCAGATCGCGCTCTGGTCCAATGTGGAACAATCGCCGCTCCGGACGCGCCGCGATCACCGCGCGGGTCACGTCGCCCGAGCTCACAATGTCGTCATAGGCCTCGTGCGGCACCGCGAGCCGATCGAGCAGCCGCATCACCACCTGGCCGGGTCGCGGCGCGTTGGTGATCAGCATCACCGTGCCGCCTGCGGCGCGAAATCGCGCGAGCGCCTCACAAGCCTCCGGGAAAGCGGCCACGCCGTTGTGCACCACGCCCCACACGTCGCAGAGCAGTGCGTCATAGGCGGGCGCAAGCGCGGAAAAATGGTCGAGGAAGGCGGGTGCGGTCATCGGCGGCGCAAGGATCCGACGGCGGCCCAATCAGGCGCGACCGCCGCCGGGTGCAGGCTGCCGCAGCATATCGGCTCGGCGGATGTCCTCAACCGCGTTGGCGAGCCGTGACGGGGCCGCTGCCTCGCCGCGCGGAGCATCTATGCGGGCATGCGCCCCCGCGTCCTCGTCGGCCGCCGCCTGCAGCACGTCCGCCCGCACCGGCCGCGGCGGGGAAAACAGAAATCCCTGGCCGAAGCGGACCTCAAGATCGAGGAGCTCCGCCACCGTCGCTTCGCTCTCGATCTGTTCCGCGATCAGGCCAATGCCAAAGCGCGCCATCAGATCGGACAGGTCTGCCGGATGAATATCGGTCTCGCGCGGCGTCTCGTCGGCCAGCAGCAACCTAGCCGGCACCTTGATAAGGCGGATAAACCGGTCGGAGAGCTCGTGCGGTTCCATCCTGAGGTCGGTGACGTGGTCCATCGAGAATCGCACCCCGCGTTTGCCGAGCGCGCCTAGCGTCGCCTGCGCGAGCGGGCCGCTCGCGCGCCAGAAGCTTTGCGGCAGCTCCAACAGCAGTGCGGCCGCGAGTTCCTGGTTGGCGTCGAAGAAGCTCAGGAGCCGTTGTGACGATTCCGGATCGGCCAGTGTTTTCGCCGCGACATTGCAAACAAGTCTGATGTCGCGGTTCTTGCTGAGCAGCCGGCGCACGATTTGCGCCCCTCGCGTAAGTGCCAGATGGTCGATGCGTGGCAGGAGGCCGCCGTGCTCCGCCGCGGCTAGAAAATCTCCGGGCAACAGCACGGTTCCGTCGTCTTTGCGCAGTCGCGTGAACGTCTCGTAGTAGCGGAGTCGCCGTTGCGGCAGTGACACGATCGGCTGCAGATACAGGTCGGCGCGGTTGCCGTCGAGCATCTCACGAATCGCGGCAATCATCTCCTCTCGGCTTACGGTCTGAACGACGGCGGCGGCCGCCGGAGCGGTACTCTGCCGTGCATGATCCTCCGGCTCGCTCGCAGCGGCGATGCCCCTCGGCGCCGTTTCGGCCGCCGCCTGCGGCGGCGGGTTTGCCGCGCGGGCCTGATGCTCGGCAATTGCACTCGCGTGCGCGGCAACGGTTTCCGCAAGCTGATGCACCAACAAACCGAGTTCGTCGATGTCCGCGGCAATTGTCGGGATCGCCGCCCGCGCTTGTTCGGCGGCGGGATCGGTTTTCTGCTCGGCCGCCGTCACGCGGCGTCCTAGATCTGCGATCTGCCGAGTGAGATCGCCCACCTGCCTGGCAAGGTCGGCCATGCCGCCCGCGAGGTTGGCGATCTGTTCGCTCACCATCGCTCGACTGCGCAATTGCCGCGCAACGGAATCATAAAACGCTAGCGCCGCAAGCGCCGCGACGGCGACGACCGCCGCTTGCGGCGCGCTCACTCCCAGTCCGAGAAACAGCACGGCTCCGATCGAGACAGCGATCAGCACCATGCAGCAAGCGACGTAGACGGCGCTTAGTCGCACCATGGGCCGGTAGTCCCCGTCGTCGGCGGGGTGATTCGCCGAATCGGCCTCCACGTTCCATCACGGCGGGCAGTTGCGCAAGCGTGCGGCCCGCCGCGTCCCCAGGCGGCGCCG
>FWPU01009890.1_pt1 | contig 14658 bp, 12 predicted proteins | sample 2228361 | NCBI WGS metagenome assembly FWPU01 (sample SAMEA103939777, study PRJEB20133) | metagenome
AAACCAGCAGAAATGAACCTTTTCACCCCTTCCTTTTTCAGTCCAGAGGTTTTTGCTTTTTCTTTTCGGATTCCTTGAAATTACAGCGCCAGAAACATCAAGAATATGCTGGGTGCATCTATAGTTCTGCTCAAGTTTTATTATTTTTGTGCCTGAAAAATCTTTTTCAAAGTTATAGATATTGCTGATATTTGCTCCTCTGAATCTATAGATACTCTGGTCATCGTCTCCAACAACACATATGTTTTTATGTCCGGATGCAAGAAGTTTTAAAAGATGATATTGTGCAAAATTTGTATCCTGAAATTCGTCAACGAGGATATATTGAAATTTGTTCTGATAAATTTCAAGAAGATCGCGGTATTCTTTGAATAGTTTTACGGTCAACATGATGAGATCATCAAAATCCAGTGCATTACATCTTTTCAGTTCATCCTGATACCTTACATAGACTTTTGCAAGTTTTTCATCGAATCCAAATCCGTCTCCTGTTGAGAGAAAATCCTGGGGGCTTATTAAAGATGACTTGAGAAAACTGATGCGTGTAACGATACCTTTGTAGAGCGCTTCATATATCTTGAATTCTTTTAGGATATGTCTAACAAGATTATACTGATCATCTTCGTCATAAATCGTGAAATTATTGTTGTATCCCAGTGCCTTTATCTCTTTTCTTAAAATTCTGCTACATTGAGAATGAAATGTCCCTATCCATGCTCCATTAATATCTTTTTCAATTAATTTGCTTATGCGCTCTTTCATTTCATCAGCAGCTTTATTTGTGAACGTTACAGTAAAGATTGAGTCGTGAGGTAGTTTTTTTACTTTTGTGAGGTGAATGAATTTATGTGCTATTAATCTTGTTTTACCACTTCCTGCACCTGCAAACACAAGCATCGGCCCCTCTGAATAATTAAGGGCTTCTTTTTGTTTGGGATTTAGATCATACATGGGCATCTCCTTTGATGTATAAATACTATAACAGATTTAAGACTAAAAAATCCAGAAATCATAAAGGGTTACAAATTTTTTAATACATCAAACCCTTTCTTTCTATTCCACAGTAACACTCTTGGCAAGATTACGAGGTTGATCAACATCGCATCCTCTTAGAACAGCAATGTGATATGCAAGAAGTTGCATCGGCACTGTGAAAATGACTGTTGCCAGGAATGTACCTGTCTCAGGAACAATAATACATCTGTCAGAAGAACTACATATATCATCTGTTCCTGAATTTGTAAAAGCTATGATCTTCCCCCCTCTACTTTTCACCTCCTGAATATTTGATAAGATTTTACTCTGAAGTTCATCCTTTGGAGCGAGCACAACAACCGGAAGTTCTTCATCGATCAGAGCTATGGGACCGTGTTTCATTTCACCTGCAGGATAACCTTCAGCATGTATATATGATATTTCTTTTAATTTTAAAGCACCTTCAAGAGCAACAGGAAAACATACACCTCTTCCAAGATAAAGAAAATCTGTTGCCTTGAAGAATTCGCGTGCAATATTTTTTATTTGTTCGTCAGATTGAAGGGCTTCTTCTACTTTTCCAGGAAGGAGGAGAATTTCTCTTAACATATCCTGAGCTTTTTGTTTTGTTATCCTCTGTTTGATAATGCCAAGTGCAATTGCAAAAAGGTATATCCCCACAATCTGAGTGGTAAAGGCTTTTGTAGAGGCAACACCTATTTCAGGACCTGAATGAGTGTAGAAGACTCCGTCAGCTTCCCGTGAAGATGTGCTGCCCACAACATTACATATTGAAAGAACTGTTGCTCCAAGTTTTTTTGCCTCTCTTTGAGCAGCAAGTGTATCAGCGGTTTCACCTGATTGAGTTATTACGATCATTAAATCGCCTTTATTAATAATTGGTTTTCTATAACGGAATTCAGATGCAATATCAACTTCAACAGGTATTCTTACAAGTTCTTCGATCATATATTTGCCTATAAGCCCGGCATGATAGGATGTGCCACAGGCTACGATAAAGATTTTATTGATATTTTTTAATTGTTTTTCAGTAATTGCAAATTCGTTAAGATTTATTTCACCTGTTTCAGCATTGAATCTTCCTCTTAAAGTATCAGCGATAGCTCTTGGCTGTTCATATATTTCTTTGAGCATAAAATGCCTGAAGCCTCCTTTTTCAGCCATTGAGGGGCTCCATGAAATTGTCTGAATAGTTTTATCGATTATATTTCCTTCAAGATCAGTTAAAACAAAACCGTCTTTAGTAAGAATAACCATCTCATAATCATTCAAAAAAACTACTCTGTTTGTATAATTCAAGAATGGTGGAATGTCTGAAGCCAGAAAGTATTCACCTTCGCTGACGCCTGTAACTAAAGGGCTATCTTTTCTTACGCCTACTATTTTGTCAGGTTCTTTTTCGTTGATAACTGCTATGGCATAAGCTCCTTTGACTTGTTTTAAAGCTGCTCTTACAGCATCTTCAAGAGAAAATGTCTTTGAATGATAATTTATAAGGTGAGATAAAACTTCTGTGTCAGTTTCAGATTTAAAAATATAACCTTTTTCAATCAACTGTTTTTTCAGATCAAGGTAGTTTTCGATTATGCCATTGTGAACAAGAACAATTCCATCAGATCTATGGGGATGTGCATTTTCTTCAGATGGTCTTCCGTGTGTGGCCCATCTTGTATGTCCGATTGCTGTGAAACTTTCAGGATTTTCTGATTCAAGCATTGTGGCGAGTTCTTTTATTTTGCCTGTCCTGCGTCTGACTTCTATTTTTCCATTTAAGAAAAAAGCTATTCCAGCAGAATCATAACCTCTGTATTCAAGACGTTTAAGTCCCTCGATTACAATCTGAACAGCGTTCCGATTGCCAGTATATCCTATTATTCCGCACATATTATTTCTTTTTTGAGCCCTTTTCTTTAAAGCGCCTTTTAATTGCCCATCCTTCTATATTTTTTTGCTCGACTCTACTCAAAGCAAGAGAATCAGGAGGAACATTAACAGTAATTGTAGAGCCAGCTCCAACAAAAGCTCCCTTGCCAACAGTAACAGGAGCAACAAGCTGGGTATCGCTCCCTATGAAAACATTATCTTCAATTGTGGTTATATATTTGTTTTTGCCATCATAATTACATGTTATTGTTCCTGCTCCAATATTTACGTTATTTCCGATTTTTGCATCTCCCAGATAAGAAAGATGTGAAGCTTTTGTGCTCTGCCCGATGATTGATTTTTTAACCTCGACAAAATTTCCGATTTTAGCGTTTTCGCAAATAACCGACCCGGGCCTTATATGAGCAAAAGGACCTATTGTGGCATTGCTCTTAATAACAGAGCCTTCAATAAGTGTCGAATCTTTAATTATAGCTCTATCTCCGATCTCACTATTAATTATTCTAACATTTGGATATATAACACATCCTTCTCCAAGGGTGGTATATCCTTCGATTATTACATTGGGGTAAATAATTGTTCCATGTCCAATTTGAACATCAGATGAGATATAGACTGAATTTGTATCAAAAAAGGTGATGCCAGATTCAAGAAATTTCTTTATGATACGGTATCTCATTGTAGTTGCTGCAAGATTAAGTTCTTCCTGAGTATTGACACCTGTTAGCTCATCCTCAAAACCTATACAGATTGCATCTGTTCTAAATCCGTTGTTTTTTGCTATCTCTATAATGTCTGTTAAATAATATTCTCCTTTAGATTTGTTTAAAGGTATCTTTTTAAGAAGATGTAATGCATTATCTTCAATTGCATATATCCCGCTATTTACCTCTTTTATCTTTTTCTGTTCTTCTGAGGCATCTCTTTGTTCAACTATGGAAATAACTCTGCCATTATTATCTCTTAAAATCCTGCCATAAGATGAAGGTTCTTTTGATTCAAAAGAAAGAACAGATACCTGATTTTTCCTTTTTTTATGAAGTGCTATGAAGTTTAGAACAGTACTTCTGGTAATCAGTGGTGTGTCTCCATTTGTAATGAGCACAGTGCCTTTAAAACCTTTAAGTTGAGGCAAAGCTTTTAAGGCAGCATGCCCTGTTCCTTTAGGTTCTATCTGTTTTGCATATATTATGTCATTATGCCGGGAAATTGCTTCTTTTATCGCATTGATATTTTTGCCTGCAACTATGATTAATTTTTCTGGCTTGATAGATTTAATTGTATCGATTACATATTGAAGCATCGGCCTGCCGAGTATTTTATGTAATACCTTGGGTATATTAGATTTCATTCTTGTCCCAAGACCTGCAGCGAGCACAACAGCAGAAATCTTCATTCTTTTGCCTCTATTAATTGTGATGGAGTAGCGATTCCACCTGAAAGAATGACTTTGATCCCCTCATCAATAGGGATGTCAGTGTAAAACATATTCTCTTCCTTAAAAAGGACAATCTCTCCAAGATATAGGTTATTTGTTGGTATGTAAACTGCATTCAATTTTGATTCATTTCCATACCTGTCTTTTTTAATAACACTTCCTTTTGTAAGAAAACCAAAAGAAAAAACACCTGGTCGGGGATATTCAACCAGTACAAATTTTTTAAAAGATACTTCCTTGCTCTCAGGTGAAAAAGCATCAACAAGTTGTTTGACAGCAGTGTAAATTCCCTTAAATACAGGAATTCTGAGCATAATTTTTTCAGCATATCCTATTATCCTCTGGCCGATTACATTTGTTGAGATTATTCCGATGATAAATATTATTACAATGGCTGAAATAAATCCGAGCCCCCGGACATGGTATCCGAGAAGATTATAATAGAAGGGTTCAAGTAATCCATCAACAAGCTTGAAAAACCAGCTAATGACGAGTAAAGTTACAATTGCCGGTATGGAAATTATCAAACCTGCAAAAAATCTACGCTTGAAAGTAGAACGTATGGAAGTATGCATATTACTTCCCAACTTTGCTGATTACCTCATCAGGGGCATCAAAATTTGTATAGACGTTCTGAACATCGTCATGGTCTTCAAGTGCCTCAATCAAACGTATCATTTGTTCAGCATTTTTTCCATCAAGTGAAGCATAATTCTTTGGAAGCATGGTTATTTCAGCAAATGAGACCGGAATACCTGCATTTTCGATGCTTGTTTTTACAATATTCATATTTTCTGGACTTGTTATGATTTCGAAGCTATCCTCTTTAGGGTCATTTTTCATATCTTCAGCACCTGCCTCAAGTATAATTGACATGAGAGAGTCTTCGTCTATTTTTGTTTTATCAACAAGAATATATCCCTTTTTCTGAAACATCCATGCAACACATCCTGATTCTCCAAGATTACCACCATTTTTTGACATTATATGTCTTATTTCAGAACTTGTTCTATTTTTATTGTCAGTCATAATTTCCATGAGAATAGCGGCGCCTCCAGGACCATAACCTTCATATACCAATTCTTCATAATTAACACCAGGAAGTTCCCCTGTACCTTTCATAATTGCCCGTTTAATGTTGTCAGCAGGCATATTAACTTCCTTGGCTTTTTCGATTGCGGTTCTCAGTCTTGGATTCCCTGAAACATCACTTCCGCCAATTCTTGCTGCAACAGTAAGTTCTTTGACAATTTTTGTGAATATTTTCCCGCGCTTTGCGTCAGTGCTCGCTTTTTTATGCTTTATTTGAGCCCACTTAGAGTGTCCAGCCACACTAATCCTCCGGTTAGGTTATTGAAGAAAAGATAAATTTATGATAATTCTATAAGAACAAGCCTGTCAAGCCTCAATCCCGTATTCCTTAATTTTTGTTAGCAATGTTTTATAGCTTACCTGAAGTATTTCAGCAGCTTTTGTTTTATTGCCTCTGGTTTGTCTGAGCACTTCCAGTATTCGCTGTGTTTCGACTTTTCGGGTTGCTTCTTTTGAGACATGTTCGAGTGTTCCGTTACTCATTTCGGGTTTTTCTAAATCAGAAATTTTTGTGTATTTATCAAGAATAAAATGTTCTTGAGTAATAGTATCGGCCTCGCATAAGATAACAGCCCTTTCTATTGCATTTTCTAATTCTCTAACATTGCCTTTCCAGTAATAATTCGAAAGCATTTCAAGAGCTTCCTTTGATATTTCTTTGACAGGTGTTTTGATTTCCTGACAGTATTTTTTAATAAAGAAATCCACGAGTAAAGGAATATCTTCTTTTCTCTCACGAAGTGGAGGAATTTGTACTGGAAATACATTTAACCTGTAGAACAGGTCTTCACGAAATTTTTTTTCCTCAACAGCTTTTTCAAGGTCTTTATTACTTGCTGCAACAATTCTGACATCAACTTTTACGGGTTTTACTGCTCCAACCCTTTCGATTTCGCCTGTTTCGATTGCGCGAAGCAATTTGGATTGTAAAGTCAAATCCATGTCTCCAACTTCGTCAAGAAAAATGGTTCCATGATCAGCGAGTTCAAACTTGCCGAGTTTTTTAGTATCAGCACTTGTAAAAGAGCCCTTTTCGTGTCCAAATAATTCTGATTCGAGCAAATCTCTGGGAATTGCAGCACAATTAATAGGAACAAATGGATATTCTTTTCTCGGGCTAAGATTATGTATTGCTCTTGCAAAAAGTTCTTTTCCTGTTCCACTTTCTCCGATCAGAAGTACGGTTGTTTTTGTTGGTGCAACTTTCTGGACTATCTGTGCTACAGTTATAATACTTTTACTCTTCCCGATTATTCTGGGAATTCCGAGCTTTGTGGCAAATTCTTCTTTCAGAAGTAGATTCTCTGTGATAAGTCTCTGTGTTTCGATTGCTCTTTTTATCATCACAAGAAGATGGTCTGTATCAAAAGGTTTTGTAATAAAATCAAAAGCTCCCAGTTTCATAGCCATAACAGCTTTTTCAACAGAACCATAGGCAGTCATTATAATTACCGGAACCATTGGATTTTCTTCTTTAGATGCCTTAAGAACATCTATCCCATCTTTTAGCGGGACTTTGAGGTCTGTAAGAACAAGGTCAATTCTATTTTCCTTAAGAAATTTAATGCCTTTTTCACCATCTCCTGCAGTAAATACACGATAGCCCTCTGACTCAAGAGTTTCTTTAAGCATTTCTGCCATTGATTCTTTGTCTTCAATTACAAGAATTGTCTCCATTAGCTTACTCTTGAGCTGTTTAAAGCTTCTTTACAGGAACATTTTCTATCCCGGGGTAAAAGAAAAATGGTTTTCTTTAAAAGATTTTTCAAGATAGAATTTGTTTTATTCATATTTTCAATAACCTCAGTTGTTGTTAGCTTTTTACCGGTAATTCCAGCTGCATAGTTTGTGACAATGGCAATAGAAGCATAGCAAATTTCTGCTTCCCTGGCAAGACAGGCTTCAGGCATCCCGGTCATTCCAACAATATCAGCTCTTATTTGAGAATAGAATTCTATTTCTGCCTTTGTTTCGAGTCTTGGACCATTTGTACAGAGATAGGTTCCGGATTTTCTGAGATTAATTCCGAGAACATTCCCTGCTTCAATGATGGAATTTCTCAATTCAGGACAATAAGGCTCTGTAAAATCGATATGTACAACACCTTCTTTACCATCGAAAAAAGTTGTTTCTCTACCATTTGTCATATCTATTAACTGATCTGGAACAACGATTGTTCCTGGAGACATAAGAGCATCTATGCCACCAGTTGCTCCTGTTGCAATTATTCTTTCGACCCCGAGCTTTTTGAATCCCCAGATATTTGCCCTGTAATTTATTTTATGGGGTGGAATTGTATGATTTGCTCTATGTCTTGGTAAGAAAGCTAAATTTATTCCTGATAAATCAACAATAGTATAAGAATCAGAGGGTGGTCCATAAGGAGTAGAAATATCTATTTTTTCTTTAATTATTGCTCCTTCGATATTATACAGACCGCTACCACCAATTATGCCGAACATAATCTTCATTCAAACATTTTACCATAATATCAATCATGAAAATACATTAAGCCGTAAAATATTATGTTGTAATTTAACCACACCAAATATTAATACATAACACAAAAAATCTAATTTGTGATTTAAAGTAACACTTGATGTATTTTTACAAACATGTTGTTTTGAGGCAATATGTTATATATTGAACTTAAAAAATAATTATATTTTTTAACTGGCACTTTATTTGCATTTATATAGTAACCATGCGTTTACAGAGAACTATAAGAGAAGAAATTATTATAGAAGGTATAGGACTTCATACAGGAAGTTTCTCAAGGGTTTGTATAAAACCAGCGCCTCGTGATAGTGGTATTGTGTTCATTCGTGCAGATAAGAATATTGCGATTAGAGCAAATGTTAATTCAGTATCTGACACAGCCTTTGCAACTACGCTCGGTTACAATGGAACAAAAGTAAGAACTGTTGAACATCTGCTTGCAGCACTTTCAGGTCTCGGGATAGACAATGCTATTGTTGAGGTTTACGGTAAAGAAATGCCCATTCTTGATGGCAGTTCTCTTGAGATTTCGGACATGATAATAAAGAGTGGAATAGCAAAGCAAAGCAAGAAAAGACCTTATTTAAAAATTACATCACCTGTTACTCTATCAGATGGAAATGCAGAAATAGCTGTAGTTCCTTATGATGGAAGACGCATCACTTACAGAATACACTTTAATCACCATTTGCTCGGAGAACAGGCGATGAGTATTGAGCTTACAGAAGAGAATTTTATTATGGAGATCGCTCCTGCAAGAACTTTCGGATTCCTCAAAGATGTAGAATATCTTAAAGCCAATGGTTTTGCACGTGGTGGCTCATTCGATAATGCAATTATTCTTGGTGATCATGGAGTACTAAATTCAACAGGATTGAGATACAAAGATGAGTTTGTAAGACATAAAATACTCGATTTAATAGGGGACTTTTCATTATGCGGTTTTCCAATATACGGTCATATTATCGCAAATTAATCAGGGCATACCACAAATATAAAGTTTCTGAAAAAGCTTCTAAAAAGTACCGAGCACTGGGAGCTTATCACTGAAAATGTACAGCAACCAGCTGTAATGTATTCCTAAAAATATCATTTTAAATCAATGCGTTACAATTTTTACTTGAAATTTTACCCTGTAATAGAGTTACATATTTAGTTAAGAAGACCGCAAAAGAAAGGCTGGAGAGGTTCATCCCCAGCCTCAAATAATGAGTCTGTACTTTTGAATGGTAACTTATTTTTTCTTTGCGGTCTTCTTTGCAGGTTTCTTTGCTGCTTTCTTTGTTGCTGCCATTTATATTCACCCCCTTTCTTCCCGCACTTTAAAAATGCGGAAATAATCCTCACCTATAGTCTTCCTATAAGTGTAATTCGCTTGCCCGATAAAATCTTTTTCAGGCTTGAATCACCTTTTTTCCTTTTAATCTTATATTCATCCTCATCCATAAGAATGTAATCAATCTCATGGTTGAATCTTTTCTCTATATCTTTCAAATCCTTTGACAGTGAAGATGATGAAGCTCCGAGAATAAAAAGATTAACAGGTGCTCCGTCATCTCCTTCAGCATAAGGGCCAAAAATAAAAGCAGCCTTGGAGCCTGAAGCTCTTAGAACAGCTTTAAGTGCACCGGGCAAGCCAAGGGATTTTGTAATAAGATTCTTTAACTCAGAAAATAGAGGAGATTCTTTGTTGGCCTGAAAGTATTTCAGATTGACAATTTTTTCGCTTGTTACAATTCCCATTTTCTCAAGATTATCGAGTTCACGTTTAATGCCTGAAGGATTTTTACGGAGAAGTTTGGCTATTTCCCTGATATAGAACTGCTCATCAGGGCTATTAAGCAACAAAGAAAGAACGTCTGCTCTTACTGATGATGAAAATAAATTCTTTAACATTTTATATACCTGTATAGGTTTATACAATAAAAAATTCTATTTGTCAACAAAAAAATTATATTTAAGAACAAATGATGCAAATTTGTAAACGATTATATATTGAGTACGATTGTTTACAATTAATCAACTACTATTGCGCATTTATCATCTTTCTGACTCTTGCGATATTATCAGGATCATCTTCCGGTTTCTTTTTCGGTGTTTCGAGAATAACGGGTATATTCCTGAAAGATGGATAATTAATGAACATACCCAATCCTTTTATTCCAATTTTACCTGACCCGATATGTTCATGACGGTCAAGTCCCGAACCTGCATTTCCTTTTGAATCATTCAGATGTATGAGTTTAATCATATTGAACCCAATATATTTATTCAGTTCATATGTGATTTTTTTAATACCAGTTTCTGTGCTTATATCATAACCAGCGGCGAATGCATGACATGTATCTATACAGATACCGCCGATTAAACATTCCGGGACAGAATTGATGATTTCAGATATATCATTAAAATAAGATGATATGTCACCTGATTTACCGGATGTATTTTCAATAAGAATCTTTGCTTTCCATTTTTTTCTTCTTGCTAATTCTCTCAGGCTGTTCGTTGATCTCTTTAATGAAGTATCTTTATCTTCTCCTGATGAACTACCTGAATGCAATATTACATATTCCGCTCCAATCTCATCAGCAATCTCTAATTCTGAGGAAAGCAGGGAAATGGATTTGTTTCTTAATTTCAGGTTCTTGGATGCTATATTAATTAGATAAGATGCGTGTATGAAAACAGGTGAAATATCAAATATTGAACGCAACTCTTTAAATCTAACAACTTCTTCTGTTTTAAGTTGCTTCACATTCCATATTTTCGGATTGTGTGAGAAGATCTGTATAGTTGTGCAACCAAGTCCATGCGCTCTCTGGATACTCAGGGAAATTCCTCCTTGTATTGAAGTGTGAACGCCGATCTTTCTTTTGCATTTCATCTGTTACCACTTAAGAGAACCTTTAAAAACAGCTTTTTTACCAAGTTCTTCTTCAATCCTTAAAAGCTGATTGTATTTTGCGAGTCTCTCTGACCTTGCGGGTGCTCCTGTTTTAATTTGTCCAGAATTCGTAGCAACACATACGTCTGCCATTAATGAATCTTCTGTTTCACCTGAACGGTGAGAAAAGACACAGGTGTAACCAGCTTTTCTTGCCATATTAACAGTCTGGAGTGTCTCAGTTAACGTTCCAATCTGATTGAGTTTTATGAGTATGGAATTAGCAATATTTTCTTTTATTCCCTCAGCAAATATCTCTGGATTTGTTACGAAAATATCATCACCAACAAGCTGAACTTTTTTGCCGAGTCTTTTTGTGAATAGTTTCCACCCTTCCCAATCATCTTCTGCCAGTCCATCTTCAATGGAAATTATCGGATATTTTTCTAAAAGCTTTTCATAAAAGTCTATCATCTGTTCAGATGAAAGCTTGCTTTTATCAGCCTTAAGTACATATTTTCCATCTTCGTAGAATTCGCTTGCAGCTGGGTCAAGAGCGATCGAAATATGTTTGCCAGGTTTATATCCTGCTTTCTCAATTGCACTAACAATTATCTGAATTGCTTCTTCATTTGAGGAAAGATCAGGAGCAAATCCTCCTTCATCTCCCACAGAAGTATTTAATCCTCTATCTTTTAGTATTGACTTTAGTGTGTGATATGTCTCAGATGCCATTCTCAGGGCATCACTGAAAGATTTTGCACCTTTAGGAACTATCATGAATTCCTGAATATCAACATTATTATCTGCATGCTTACCGCCGTTGAGAATATTTAAAAAAGGTACAGGGATCCTGACAGCCTTAGTACCTCCGAGATATCTGTAAAGAGGAATTTTTTTGTTAATTGCAGCAGCTTTTGCAGTGGCAAGAGAAACACCAAGAATAGTATTGGCACCGAGAAAAGCTTTATTATCTGTGCCATCGAGTTTAATCATTAGCCTGTCAATCTGGGTCTGTTTTTCTGGTGACATTCCTGTAATTGCAGGGGCAATAATTTCATTAACGTTTCTTACAGCATTTAGAACACCTTTGCCGTGATAACGCTTTTTATCTCCATCCCTTAATTCTACAGCTTCTTTGCTACCTGTTGATGCTCCTGATGGTACTGATGCTCTTCCAATTATGCCATTTTCAAGAACAACATCCACTTCAATAGTTGGATTTCCTCTTGAATCAAGAATTTCTCTTGCATGCACTTTTTTGATAATAGCCATTTGATTTTCCTCCTTTTGGAATTTTATAAAAACATTTTATTTAAAATTGATTTGCTTTACAATAAAAAAAAATATTTAATATAAGATTATAAATGATAAAAATAAAAATTATGTTGTATTGAAAATGCTATATAACGAAAAATATTTCAAATTTACATTAACAGGTTTATTTTTATTGATTGCGTTTCTATCATTTTATGGACTTGGCTCATTTACTCTTTTTGATGTTGATGAGGCTGTTTTTGCTCAAGCTACAAAAGAGATGATTCAAAACAATGATTGGATTACACCAACATATAATGGCGAAAATCGTTATGACAAACCGATTCTTTTTTACTGGTTAATGGCTGTTTCATATAAAATATTTGGAATCAATGAATTCGGAGCAAGATTTATATCTGCTTTTACCGGGCTCATCTTGTGTATTGTCTTATTCCTTTTCAGTAAAAAATTTTTTGATGCAAAAATATCTGTATATTCAACAATTTCAATGGCTATCTCCCCTTTTTATTTCGTTTATTCACATTCTGCTGTTACAGATATGACTCTTACTCTATTTATAACACTATCACTATTTTCTTTTTTCCTTTCATTGAAAATAAACTTTAAATATATCTATGGCTTTTATTTTTTTTCAGCTCTTGCAGTCCTGACAAAAGGTCTTATTGGCTTACTGTTTCCCTTCGGTATTGCAATAACTTATCTTCTTTTATCAAGACAATCCAGTAAAATTAGAGTATTTTTTTCAACAGGTGGCTTGATTACTTTTGCGGTTATCGCATTGCCATGGTATATCATTGAATACACAATAAACGGGCACGAATTCATAGAGCAGTTCTTTATTAAACATCATTTTAAAAGATACGCTGATGTTGTATCCGGGCATAAAGGAGTATTTTATTACTATATTCCTGTTATACTCTTCGGACTTTTTCCCTGGATTACTTTTCTTCCTGGAAGTTTAACTGGCATATCGGAATATATAAAAAATTTCTTCAGGTTGAAAAATAATATCAGAAAAGATGGGAATGATTTAAAAATTTTTGCAATAATATGGTTTTTATTTATTCTGGTATTTTTTTCATTCTCAACGACAAAACTTCCAAATTATATCCTGCCCGCTGTTCCTGCAATATGTTTGCTTGTAGGCTCTGGTATTAGCAATGAGAATATTATTTTAAAGAAATATATGAATCTAACAACTGGAGTAATATCATTAGCTCTTGCAGCAGGGAGTTTATTTTTAAAAGGATATGTTGAAAGTCTAACGCATGAAAATACGCAGTGGATTATTATCCTGAGCTTGCTCCTGTTCATTTATTGCATTATGAGTTTATATTCTTTTATATATAACAAAACAGCCTTCGAGGTTAAATCTTTGCTTATAATTGTAATCTTTTTGTTTATTTCAATTGAGGCAGTCCCTGCATTGAACAAAAATCTTCAGGGAATGCTATATAGATTCAGCATTTATGCAAAAGAAAATTTTAAAAACAACGAGAAAATAATTCTTTATAATACGAGCAATCCAAGTGTAGTGTTTTATTCAGGCATAAGGGTAATACATGAGACAAGGCTGGCAGACCTGGATAGACTTCAAAATAAATATGGTTGCATTTACATAATAGCAAAAAGCCGCAGTGTGAAAAATTTATTAAATTCAGGTTATGTAATGGTTGAAAGAGACAACAATTATGGGATATTTAAAAAAGGGTGTGATGGCAGTTAATAAAATTTTCCATTGGTTATTTATTTTGATGGCAATCTCTACACATATTAGACCTGCTGTTATCAGCTCTCAGCAATAATTCCTGATACTGTGATGGTATTAAATTTTCATTAGAATAATGTGGATTGTGGCAGGTTGTACATTCAAATCGAGTATAATCAGGTCCATACAAAGGATAATACGTACCTGTTTTTGAACCAAAAATTCCTTTTTTAAAGACATAACCAGGAATAATTGTTACTGGTGGAAATTTGTTATTGTCAATATCTTTCATGGGTTCATATTGAAAACAAACTGGATGATTTTTATTGAAATCTATCGATTCACTTACAGGGTCAGAGTAATTCTCTTCATCAAGAAATGGAAGGGTATTAATCATCAGTACGCTGAAAACTCCATTGTGACAGCTCATACATAAAAAAGTTAAAGATTGTTCATGTGAGTCAGTATTCATATCCTGTGTCGGAGACCTGTATAAATCATAGGTTATACTATCAGTGTTTGTTTCCCATAACGGAGTCTGTGTTTCACTTGATATATATCCATGGCATATATTGCATTGTTTTGTATTTATGTCATGTGGAGAACCAATAACTGATGAATATGAAAAATCTTTATGAATGAATAGCAAAAAACCAATTAATAACAAAATGATAAAAGATGAGTTATTTAAGAATAAAAATAAATTTTTTCTGAAGTTATAAATCAATTGATTTTCTCCCTCTTAAAATAAGCAATAGCTAAATGATATTTAAAATATAAGCTTATGCTTTATTTTTGTCAAGCATGAAGTACGGCAAGATTATTTGTTTTCAGATAGTTGATGCAAAGTAGTATGTTTTATAATCTATTTGAATTTAA
>FWPU01009891.1_pt1 | contig 14658 bp, 12 predicted proteins | sample 2228361 | NCBI WGS metagenome assembly FWPU01 (sample SAMEA103939777, study PRJEB20133) | metagenome
TTCTGTGATTTATCGAGAGTGTGGAGTATTTAAAGCTACTTATCAAGAAGATATGGCGATCTTTCCCATCCCTTTGGATAGATGGGGAATTATAACTATTTTAGCCCTGGCCTTTTTGGTTATTCCCTTTTTGGCCAATGACTATTGGTTGGGTAGTATCCTTATTCCATTCTTAGTTTTCTCTTTGGCCGCCCTTGGCCTAAATTTTTTAACTGGTTATGCTGGACAACTCTCTCTGGGACATGCTGCTTTCATGGCTGTCGGAGCCTACGCCTCCCTTATCCTTTATGGACGTTATGATGTACCTCTTATTTTAAGCCTTCTGGGCGGCGGCTTGGTAGCTGCGGCGGTGGGAGGAGTTTTTGGTATTCCTTCTTTACGCATAAAAGGGTTCTATTTAGCGGTATCAACTCTTGCTGCTCAATTTGTCATTGAATGGATTTTAACCCATTGGAAGTGGGTATCCGGCGGGGTATTCGGTACAGTGGATACACCACCAATGAAAATCTTTGGCTGGACTATAGATACTCCATTCAAAAAATATTATTTGGTCCTCGGGCTGGTCGTTCCCCTAACTCTCTTTGGTAAAAATTTAGTTAGGGGCCCCCTTGGTCGAGCCTGGATGGCCATCCGGGACATGGATATCGCCGCTGAGATCATCGGCATATCTCTTTTCCGCAACAAGTTGATGGCTTTTCTTATTAGTTCTTTCTATGCCGGGGTAGCTGGCGGATTGATAACTTTTTCCTATTATGGCGCAGCAAATATAGAGGCTTTTAATATTATGGTATCCTTCCACCTTTTAGGAATGGTGATCATTGGCGGAATGGGAAGTGTCCTGGGTTCTTTTTTAGGCGCAGGATTTATTACCCTTCTGCCCATTTTTATAAATCAATTTGCGCGAGCTTTGGGAATCCCCCTTAAAACAGACCTTTTGGCCTGTTTGGATTTAGTTATCTTTGGTGGTCTAATTATCCTCTTTCTAATTATTGAACCTTTTGGTTTAGCTCGTTTGTGGCAAACTTTAAAAGAAAAATTACGTCTGTGGCCTTTTCCATATTAATTTAATTTGGCTTTGATAAAGGAGAATTGTCTTAAGAAATGGTAATTCTCCGAATTAATAAAGAAAGGAGGTAATAAAAATGGAAAGAGGGAGATTTTTATTTTCTATAATCTTTGCCTTATGTATTCTAACAATCGGATCTGGACTCATTATGGCTGCTGAACAATATGTACCTTGTTTGATCTACCGCACTGGCCCCTTTGCCCCTGGTGGCAGTGGTACGGGCGGCGGCTGGGAAGATTTCATGACCTTGGCTAATATTAAAGGAGGAGTAAATGGCATAATGTATAAATTTGAAGAATGTGAAACAGCTTATGATACGGCCCGAGGAGTGGAATGCTATGAACGGGCTAAACCCAAGAATCCAGCTTATGTTCATCCATTTAGTACGGGAATCACTTATGCCTTACTCGATCGATCCGCCCGGGATAAGATTCCTTTAGTCTTTATGGGTTACGGCCGGGCCGATGCTTCTGACGGGCGGGTGTTTCCTTGGGCCTTTAACTTCCCCACCAACTATTGGTCCCAAAATACGGCTAAAATTAAATTTATAGCCCAACAGATGGGCGGGATGGAGAAATTAAAAGGGCTCAAAATAGCCAACCTTTACATTGATGTCCCATATGGCCAAGAGACGCGTCCTCTCCTTGATAAAATGTCCAAAATGTTTGGTTTTGAAGTGAAACATTTTCCTGTTCCTTGGCCAGGAATAGATCAAAAAGCCCAATGGATAGATATAGTCCGCCGCTACAAAGCTGATTGGGTTATAAACCGCAATTGGGGAGTCTCTTGCACTGTACCTCTTAAAGAGGCTGCGCGCCTCGGCTTTCCTCGCGATCGCATTGTGGGCGTGTGGTGGTGTGGATCAGAAGAAGATGTCTTACCTGCTGGCCCGGCGGCCAAGGGTTATTATGCTACGAACTTTAACGGCGTTGGGCAAAATTTCCCCATTATCCAGGAAATTATGGAAAAAGTTTATGGTGCCGGTAAAGGGAACCTTTCCTTCACTCGGGTGGGCACAGTTTTCTACAATCGAGGAGTAGTTACGGGAATTGTTATGGACGAGGCCTTGCGCACCGCGCATAAGAAATTCGGGGTAAAAGTGGTCACGGGGGAGGAGATGCGTTGGGCTTTAGAAAATCTTATTATAACTGAAGAGAGAATCAAAGAGATAGGGGCTGAGGGATTATTACCGCCCATAAAGACTTCCTGGAAGGATCACGAAGGAGGCGGCTGGGTGAGATTCCAGCAATGGGATGGAAACAAATGGGTGCCCGTGGGTGGATGGATTGAACCATTGCGCGACTTTGTGCGCAAAGAAGTGGAAGAATCTGCAGCCAAATATGCCAAGGAAAAAGGAATAACCATGCGGACAAGTGAAGCTTTACCCTAAACTTCTCTTTTCCACGGAAAAGCTATGGAGGCCCTCCTTAAAGTAAATAATATTGAAGTGGTCTATGAGCACGTTATCCTCGTCTTAAAGGGCGTTTCTCTGGAAGTCCCAGCAGGAGGATTGGTAGCTCTTTTAGGGGCGAATGGAGCTGGAAAGAGCACCACTCTTAAGGCGATCTCCAATCTTCTGCGGGCAGAGCGCGGAGAAATTACTAAAGGATTGATTGAATTTGAAGGCCAACGAATTGACAAAAAAGATGCGGCCGAGTTAGTGCGTTTGGGAATCGTCCAAGTCATGGAAGGCCGCCGGAAGTTTGAACACCTTACTGTGGAAGACGACTTGCTTACGGGAGCGTACAGTCGTCGCGATGCGGGGAATGTTAAAAAAGATTTAGAGCTCGTTTATAACTATTTTCCCAGACTGGCTGAGCGACGGCATATAAAAACAGGATATATTTCAGGAGGAGAACAGCAGATGGTTGTCATTGGCCGGGCTCTGATGGCCCGGCCCAAATTGATGCTCTTAGATGAACCATCCATGGGCTTAGCCCCCCTTTTAGTTCAGGAAATTTTTGATATAATTCAGCGCCTAAATCAAGAAGAAAAAGTTGCGCTCCTTCTGGCGGAGCAGAATGCCCATATAGCCCTCCAGCTCGCTCGTTATGGATACATTATGGAAAATGGGCGCATAGTCTTAGATGGTGATTCCACCATCCTTCGCGATAATGAAGATGTGAAAGAATTTTATTTAGGCTTAAGCGAATTGGGCACCAGAAAAAGTTATCGCGAAGTAAAGCATTATAAAAGACGCAAACGCTGGTTGAGCTAACCAAGAATAATTTATAAAATTTTCCCCTCCTTCAAGCCCCTTAGAGCTATCAAAAAATTAGAAGCAAAGAGAAAAGGGGGAAAGGGTGAATTTCGTCGCCGATTGAACTACTTCACCTCTTTCCCTTTTTTGTCTATTCTACATGCGGTAAATCTTTTAGAGCTTCTTTAATCTTCTCCTCTGGATATTCATAATCTTCCAATTTCTGGGAAAAATAAGCATCATAGGCCGCCAAGTCAAAATGGCCGTGGCCACTAAAGTTAAAGACGATTACTTTTTCTTCTTTCTGTTCGCGGCATTTAATCGCTTCGTCAATTACCGCCTTGATGGCGTGGGCTGTCTCCGGGGCTGGAACTATCCCTTCGGTGCGGGCGAAGAGCACGGCCGCAGCAAAAACCGGATTCTGGGGATAAGCAACCGCCTCCACCAGCCCTTCGTCATAAAGTAGGCAGAGCAAGGGCGCATCCCCATGGTAGCGCAGCCCTCCGGCATGAATCCCGGGAGGAACGAAGGTATGTCCCAAAGTATACATCTTTACCATAGGAGCCATTCGGGCCGTATCTCCAAAGTCATAACGATAAAGACCCTTGGTTAATGTGGGACAGGCCGTGGGTTCCACGGCAATAAAGCGGATATTTCGCCCCTGTTTTTTTTCAGGAAAGAAGGGGAAACAAAATCCAGCAAAATTGCTCCCTCCACCCACGCAACCAATTAATATGTCTGGTTCCACACCAAGCTTTTGCAGTTGGACTTTAGTCTCTTGGCCTACTATTGTCTGGTGCAGAATTACATGGTTGAGCACGCTCCCCAAAGAATAACGGGTTTCTTCCCGTTTCACCGCATCTTCCACTGCTTCACTAATAGCAATGCCCAAGCTTCCTGGAGAATCAGCATTCTGCGCCAAAATTCTACGCCCCGCTTCTGTTTTTTCACTGGGGCTCGGGATGACAGAAGCTCCCCAGGTTTCCATCAGCATCCGCCGATAAGGTTTTTGATGGTAGCTCACTTTCACCATGTATATTTGACATTCCAACCCGAAGAGATGACAGCCAAAGGCTAAAGCACTCCCCCACTGGCCAGCCCCAGTCTCGGTCGTTAATCTTTTTACTCCCTCTTTTTTGTTATAGTAAGCTTGGGCAACGGCTGTATTGGGTTTATGGCTTCCAGGGGGACTCACGCTTTCATTCTTATAATAAATGCGCGCCGGAGTCTTTAAAGCTTCCTCCAACCGCCGGGCACGGCAAAGAGGAGTTGGCCGCCATATTTTATAGATTGAAAGTACCTCTTCTGGTATATCTATCCAGCGCTGCTGACTTACCTCCTGCTCGATTAACCCCATGGGGAAGATCGGGGCTAAGTCCTGGGGGCCCAGTGGCTTAGCCGTTACAGGATGAAGGGGAGGCGGAAGAGGTTTAGGAAGATCAGGTTGAATATTGTACCATTGCCGGGGCAATTCTTTTTCGGACAGATAAATTTTATTCTCCTCCATTTCTTTCTCCTTTTCTTTTATTTATTGATCTTATTTTTTGGGCCTCTCTTGGCCTCTTATATATTCATTTCAACATCCGCCACTCACCTTTGACAATCTGCACCATGACCATGGAATCTGTGCCCAATCCATTGTGGTCTTCTGGAGTAATGTTATAGATACCACTTACCCCCACGTAGCCTTTGGTCTTTTCAATCTCATCGCGCAACTTCTCCCTATCGGTACCGGCTTTCTTCATCGCATTGGCCACTATATAAATCGCATCCCAGGCATAACCTGAATGGGTGTTAATCGGGAATTGGCGGTCATATTTATAAACTTCCTTGTATAATCTAATGAACTCCAAAATGACTTTCTTTTGGGGGTCCTTGTCCGGCAGCTGGTTGGCCACCATTAACTTAGTGGCAGGCATGATATTTCCCTCCGCTGCTTCCCCGGCTAATTTAATATAAATGGGGTCAGGCAAACCATGGCACTGGAAGAGCGGAACAGTGATACCCAATTGTTTTACATTCTTAGCCACAATGGCTCCCGCCTTACCGATAGTCCAGCAAATGATAGCCTGCGGCGAAGCCGCTTTGAGCTTGACCAGTTGCGTAGTCATATCAGTATCGGTAGGCTGAAACGATTCGGAAGCAATTATTTTCAACCCATACTCCGGGGCCAGTTTCTCTAACCAGAATTTGCCGTCACGCCCAAACCCATCGGCGGCGGTAATGATTGCTATATTTTGTAGCCCTTTCTTTTTCATATAAGAAAAAGTCTTCTGCACAGCCACAGAGGTGCGTTGGGGGGATTTAAAGGTCCAATGGAAGGGGCCAAATTTACCCCCCATGATAACCGGATCTCCGCCAACGCACATAAATGTGGGCACTTTCATTTGTTCAATGATCGGTTTGGCAGCCATGCCGGTGTCGGTGCGCGTTGGTCCAATGATGGCCACCACTTTATCTGCTTCAATAAATTTCTTGGCGATGATAGCTGCTTTAGTCGGATCACCCTCATCATCAGCAATTACCAACTGCAATGGTCGGCCATTGATGCCCCCTTCCGCATTGATCTTCTTCACCACCATCTCTGCGACTAATTTGGTAGGCGTGCCAATGGCAGCTGAAGGTCCCGTTAGGTCGAAAAAGGCACCTAACTTGATTGGTTCGGCCGCAGGAGCTTCTAAGGTGCCTCCCAAGGCCATTAAAAAGCTTACGACTACTAAAAACAGTTTCTTCATTTTACCCTCCTTTTTCTCATTTATTTTTTTATTTTTTATTCTCCTCGCTGATCAAAAATTCTCTTGGTCTTCCTTTCCGTGCGAGGTAAGCTTTGATAATCGATAATTTCCACCCGGCAGCTTACTAATAATTGATGGCTTATTTTATGCTCTAATTCAGCCTTTATATCTCCATCTTGACTCCGCTCCACGCCGGGTGCTCTTTCTACTTTAATAGTCATATAGTCGCGACTATCTTTCTCCCGGTATAGATATACTTGAAATTCACTGCCCAAACGGGGGATTTGCGAAAGGATATGGTCTATCTGTCCGGGATATATGTTGACTCCCCTAAAGATGAACATATCGTCTGAACGTCCTAAGATCTTATCGTGCCGCGGTAGAAGGCAACCGCAAGCACACCTACCTGGAATAATTTTCGTCAAATCCCGCGTGCGGTAACGAATCAAAGGAGCCGCTTCTTTGCGCAAAGTGGTTACCACCATTTCCCCCACTTCGCCAGGAGGCAAAGGTTTTAATGTCTGGGGATCAATAATTTCAAGCATATAATAATCAGCCCAATAATGAATCCCTGCATGAGCGGCACACTCCAAGCCGGTACCCGGCCCGTAGAGCTCCGTAAGACCGGGGATATCAAAAGATTCTTCTATTCCCAAGTACTCTTCCATTTGACGGCGCATGGCAGCACTATATCTTTCGGCTCCGAATATTAAACGACGCAGCTTGATCTTCTCGCGCAAATAGCGGCGGCGCACTTCTTCAGCTATAAGCAAACCCATGGAGGCTGTGCAGCAAAAAACCGTAGTCTGCAGGTCCACCATAATTTCACAGTGCAAGTCGAGATTACCCGGGCCAACAGGGACCGCCATTGCCCCAAACCTTTCGCATCCCAATTGAAAACCCACTCCTGCTGTCCAAAGGCCATAACCGACGGCAATCTGCACCCGATCTTCTTGGGTAAGCCCAGCCATTTCGTAACAGCGGGCGAACATGTCGGCCCAATCCTGAATATCTTTGGCGGTGTAACATAAAATTTTTCTTTTCCCTGTTGTTCCTGAAGAAGAATGAATTCTAACTACTTCTTTTAAAGGAACAGCCAGCAAGGGAAAGGGATAACCATCTTGGAGATCTTGAGCAGTCGTAAAAGGTAGATGAACCAAATCTTCCAAGCTCCGTAAGTCCCCGGGAAAAAACCCAGCCGAGGCTAGTCGGTGTTGGTAGAATGGAGATCCATCAAAAGCATGCTTTAATGTCCATTTTAAGCCCATTAGTTGCCAGGCGGCTAATTCTTCCTCGGACTTGAAATTGGGCAGAAAACTTTTGTTCATCATTATTTCATCCTTTCCATCAACTTAACTTCTATGCTCAAGCCAATGGCTCGCCGCAGGGCCATTTGAATTTCTTCTTGCTGATCTTTCTTTCTCTTTTCCGGACCATGAGTTAACCCCGAGGAAAGAATTACATTTAATTGGAGCTGATCATTTAATCCTTTTTTGCGCCTAACTTGCAGGGAATAATCCCTTTCTAACTCTGGAAAATTAGTCAAGACTTCGCTAATTTTTTCTGGAAAAACATTAATGCCTCGCACAGTAATCATCTGGTCGGTCCTTTTCAAGACTCTGGCCATTCTGACAAATGTACGCCCGCAAGAACAGGGAGCGTAGTTAAGAGCTGTTACATCGTTTGTACGGTAACGCAAAAGTGGGTAAGCCGCATTAGTCAAAGTGGTCAAGACCAACTCCCCTTCTTCTCCCTCCGGCAGATTATCTCCCGAGACCGGATCGATAACCTCCGCGAAAAAATGATCTTCGTTAATATGCAGGCCCCGCCGCGCCGGGCATTCGCCGGCTACCCCTGGTTCAACTAATTCCAGAACTCCATAAATATCGTAAGCTTGCAGACCTAAATCTTCTTCAATCGTCTGCCGCACTTCTTCTGGCCATGGTTCTGCCCCTAACAAGGCTAGGCGCAAGCACAAATTGGCGTGAGAAATTTTCTTTCGCTTCATTGTCTCGGCCATATGCAGCGCAAAGGAAGGAGTAGTGGCTAAAACGGTACTGCGAAAATCTTGCATAATCCGCAATTGAATCTCCGCGGAATTAATAGAAGTGGGGACGACGGCCGCCCCAATTAATTCGGCACTTTGGTTAAAGCGCATTGCTCCAGAGAAGAGACCATAATTAAAAGCCACCTGGAGTACGTCATGTTCCGTAATGCCGACGCCCACCATAATGCGGGCTACCATTTCCCGCCAATTTTTCAAATCTTCCCGGGTATAGCCGATCACTATCGGATTCCCATAAAGACCTGAAGGGAATTGCAAGTAAACTACATCCCTTAAAGGAACCGCAAATAAGCCATAGGGATAACTATCCATGAGATCTTGGCGCGTAGTAAAAGGTATCTTCTTTATATCAGCTAAGGTCTTAATATCATCTGGACTTACTCCTGCTTGGTCAAATTGGCGGCGGTAAAAATCCACGTGAGCATAAGCCTGGTTAATAACCATCTGTAATCTTTCCATTTGCAAATCCTGCAGATCGCGCCGGTTCATACTCTCAATACTTGGCTCCCTAATGGGCATAATTATCTCCTTTTCATCTTTCCCATTTAGCGCGGTAATCTTTTCCTAAAAAGGCCCGCTTGACCTCTTCGTTATGGAGAAGCTCTTGGCCAGAGCCGGACAAGACGACTCGGCCAACTTCCAAGACATAGGCGCGCTGGCAAATACGCAAAGCTTCCCCCGCATTTTGTTCGACTAACAAAACCGTAGTTCCCTTGCTCGGTAAAGTTTGAATGGTCTGGAATATTTCTGTAACCACGTAGGGGGCTAAGCCTAAGGAGGGTTCATCCAGCATCAATAAGCTCGGGCACGCCATCAGGGCCTTGCCCAAAGCGAGCATTTGCCGTTCTCCACCGGAAAGAGTTCCGGCCGCCTGTTTCTGCCGCGGGCGCAAAAGCGGGAAGAGAGTGAAGACTTCCTCCATCTCGTTTTTCCTTTGCTGTTCATTCAGTCGGCGCAGATAGGCCCCTAATTCCAAATTTTCCGCTACGCTTAACGAAGGAAAGATCTTGTCCGTTTCCGGAACTTGGACTAAGCCCAACGCCACAATTTTTTCAGGACTCAGCCCCTTTATTTCTCGATCTTGAAAAATCCTGCTACCGTTTGCTGCCGAGTGAACTCCTGAGATGACGTTGAGGAGAGTGGTTTTGCCCGCCCCGTTGGCTCCAATAAGGGACACGATTTCACCCGCAAGCACATGCAGAGTTACGTGCCTAAGTACTTGCACCTGTCCATAAAAAGCGTCGATGTTTTTGATCTTAAGCATACGCTATAAAATCTTTAATATGCTTCTTTCGTTCTCACCCTGCGCCCAAATAAGCAGCGATCACTTCTTTATTCCGTTGCACCTCGGCAGGTAATCCTTCTGCAATCTTTGTCCCATGGTTTAGAACAATGATCCATTCCGAGATCGACATTACTAAATCCATATTGTGCTCGACCAACACGATGGTTTGTCCTTTTTTCTTGAGCTTTAAGAGCATTTCAGCCATAACCTCGATCTCCCGCAGGTTCAAACCAGCTACGGGCTCATCGAGCATGAGAAGCTTAGGTTGATTGACCAAGGCTCGGGCCATTTCTGCTCTCTTTTGCTCTGCCATAGAGAGCGCGCTTGGTGGCCAATCAGCTTTCCCGCCAAGCCCCAAAAATTCCAGAATATCTCTGGCCTGCTCTCTAATGCTCCGCTCTTCGGCTCTTTCTTTGGGGAAATGGAACAGGCCACTTATAAACCCCGATTTAGTGCGGGGATGAAGACCGACCATTACATTTTCTAAAACACTTAAATTAGCAAAGAGCTGCACTTGTTGAAATGTCCGATTAATGCCCAGTTGCGCGATTTGATGAGGCTGGAGCCGGGAGATTGATCTTCCCCTAAAAATAATTTCTCCTTCTTCTACCGCGTATAGCCCACTGATGGCATTGAGCAGGGTAGTCTTTCCCGCCCCATTGGGTCCAATGACGGCGACTATTTTTTGGGCGGAGACACTCAAAGAAAGATTATGTAGCGCTTCCAAGCCGCCAAAACGCATGGTTAATTCTTTAACTTCTAAGATATTGGCCGTCATTTTTTAAATCTTTTTTTTCCCCAAAGTAGTCACTAAAACAGGCAGCAGGCCGCGGGGAAAGAAGACCAAGATGAGCATCAAAATAAGTCCATAAATCAAGATATTGTATTCTTTTACGGCCTGCAGCAATTCCGGCAGAATAGTTAATAAAATTGCGCCCACAAGCGATCCCCATAAGGAGCCAATTCCACCCACTAAGACCATGGTCACCACTTGGATGGAATAAAAAAAACTAAAAGTCCCCGGGCTGATAAACGTAAAATAGTGGGCATAGAGAGCTCCTGCTAAAGAAGCTAAAAAAGCGCTAAAAACGAAAATCTTTGTTTTGTAATTTTCGGTGGGCACACCTGCACATTTAGCTACCATCTCATTGTGGCTCAAAGCAGCCATGGCTCTTCCCACCCGGGAATTGATTAGATTTAAAGATAAAATAAACACAATAATAGAGATCGCCCAGAGAAGAAAGTACATTTTTATATCGGAGTCAAAGACAAAGCTACTAATTTGCAGGCGGGGGATGCCAGCAAAACCCGATGGTCCACCGGTCACAGACTCGAGTTGAATGGATAGAATATAGGTAATCACATTAAAACCTAAAGTGGCCATAACTAAATAATGGCCTTCTAATTTAAGGGTCGGCCCTCCCAAGAAGTAAGCCACCAGGGCTGAAATAAAGAGATTCAGCAACAAAGCCGGCCAGAGAGGAAGACTAAGAGTAACAGTAAAGATGGCTGCCAGATAAGCTCCCAATCCAAAAAAAGCCCCTTGGCCTAAAGAAATTTGACCCGCATACCCCATCAATAAATTCAAGCCAATCACCACCAAAAAATTTAAAGCCGCCACATTGAGCACCATGAGATAATAATTATTTGGCACCGCCAACGGGAATATTAGAATGCAGATAGTGAATAGAAAAAGGAAAGTCCTGTTATTCGTCTCCATAAAATATCTAAACTCTCTTGATCTTCCCTTGGCCCAGAAGGCCGCTCGGCTTAAAAAATAAGATAAGGAGCAAAATTAAAAAAGCCACCACATCTTTATATTCAGATGAGATAAAGCCGGCACTTAATGATTCGCCTACACCCAAAAGGAGCCCCCCCAAAATAGCCCCGGGCATTGATCCGTAGCCACCAAGGATGGCTGCGGAAAATCCTTTCAGCCCTAACATTGCTCCTCCATCGTAAGAGGTGGTCGTAATTGGCGTAAGCATAATTCCAGCCGCCGCTCCCAAAGCACCACTAATGATAAAAGAGAGGAGGATTATGCGGTTCACCGGAATCCCAGTCAATAAGGCTGAACGTCGGCTAGCCGCCACGGCCCGCATAGCTTTGCCCAACATAGACTTTTTTAAAAAATAATGCAGACCAAAAACCATAACTAAAGTAAGACCAAAAATCCAGATGCTTTGAGGCATAATCGCTGCGCCCAGAAAAAGAAAGGGATCTTCCCCCGAGAAAGGCGGCAGGGTCAAAGGGTTTTTGCCCCAAATGATCATAGCCAAACCCTTAATGGTGATCGAGGCCCCTACAGTGATCATGACTAAAATGAGAATCTCTTTTGATCTGGCGCGACGCATCGGTCCAAATTCTAATAGAAAGCCAATGGCGGCTACAGAGAGAAGGGTCAATAAAAAAGAAACGACCATGGGGAGACGCATAAAGGTATAAAAAGTGATCATAAACATCCCCCCCAACATAACAAACTCCCCCTGAGCAAAATTGACTATGCCTGTGGCATTATGGATAAGGGAGAAGCCAATGGCAATCAATGAATAAGTGCTCCCGGTAGTCAAACCTGAAAGAAGAAATTGCAAAAACTGCCCAGTGAGGGTCATATTCACTCCGTGATTATGCTTCCGCCAAAACCCACCTTTAAGGCGCGGGCATTTACTTCTTTGTGCTTTGCTGCAGATAAATCCTTAACCACCTTCTCGATTAATTCATAACTGCTGAATAATTTGTTGTGGCGCAAGGCAAAACCGAGCAAAACTAAATTAGCCATTAAGGGAGAGCCGATTTGCGTTGCTAAACCTGTGGCATCTATGGCTAATTCAAATTTATTATCTTGAGAATTCACAATCAGGGTGCCCTGCGGGGAAAGAAGTGGGGCAAAAGTGGCTACTTCTTCTTCATGAAGAGCTAATATTAGATCCGCTTGACCGCTGCGGATTAAAGGTCCGCGGAAAGGCCCTATTTTAATCGTGGAAATAACTGAACCCCCTCGTTGAGCCATGCCATGTGTCTCCGTGGCTATTACTTCTAAACCTGCTCTTAAGGCACTTTCTCCTAAGATCCGCGTCAAAAATAAAATTCCCTGCCCTCCCCTACCTATAATCGCTATCTGTTTTGGCAAAAAACTATCTCCTTTCTTTGATTACTCTTTTCTTTTTATAGCTCCCGACGGACAGACATGCAGACAAACTCCGCAACCCACACATAAATTTTGATCAATCTCCGGCAAATCGGTGCTGGTCTTTTTAACAATCGCCGGGCACTCCAAATTATCCAGACATATCTCGCAGCCCACGCAATCTGCGGAAATTTCCACGTACTCTCTTGGGCTGGGTTTGGCCCCGGGAAGCAGCAGGCACGGACGCCGAGAAATAATAACGGCCAGCCCTCCTTGTTCATGGGTAAAGGAAGCTGCTTTTTTCAAGGCCTCGATCATCTCTTCCAGCTGATAAGGGTCAACGATCTGTAAATGTTTTACGCCGCTGGCCTGCACTATATCTTCAATCCTTATTGCTTCTCCCCCCCGACCATTGGCTAATTTCTCTGCGCTGGGGGTTGGTTGATTTCCGGTCATGGCCGTGGTCGCATTATCTAAAATCATCAAGATGATGCGGGCTTTTTGATGAACAGCATCTATAAGCGCTGGAATTCCCGCATGGTAAAAAGTAGAATCACCGATAGTGGCCACAATCGGAGCATCTTTCCCTTGCAGTTGCTGAGCGAAGTAAAAACCCGCTGCTTGGCTTATGCTTGCTCCCATGCAAAGAACTGTATCCACAGCCTGTAAATTTAAACCCAGAGTGTAACAACCAATATCGCTGGGATAAATTCCCTGGGGAAAAGTCTGGCGCAGGGCATAAAAGGCCGCCCGGTGAGGGCAGCCCGCACAAAGGGTTGGCCGGCGCATCTTGCCGAGAGAGGAGGCAGGCTTTACTAGCGGTCTCTTCACAAAGGAAGTGATAACCTCGGCTATGACATCAGGAATTAACTCTCCCTGAGGCGGCACTCCTCCCTGCCTTCGGCCTTGCAGACGTTCCTGCATCCCCAGTTGCATTTCTATTACTGGGTAAGTCTCTTCTATGACCAATATCTTTTCAAAATGGTTGATTTCTTCTAAAAGTTCTTCCCAGGGAAGCGGGTAAGGAATCTTTATCTGATACAAAGCCACCAAGTCCTCTAATTGAAATTCTTTAATTAGATCAAAAGTATGGGCCAACGCCACTCCTGAGGAAATGATGCAAAATTTGGCTTTTTGATCTCCCCCAGCTTTTTGAAAGGCCTTCTTTCTGATTTTCTTCTGGATGGCTAATATTTTCTCATTAAGCTGTTTGTGTAGTTGATAACGATAGGCTGGCGTGGCCGCCCAGCGCTTGGGATCTTTGCTAAAACCTGTGGGAATTGCGGGCCGGAGAAAGTCACCCAGAAGGACAGCTTGCCTTGAGTGACAAATCCTAGTCGTAGGCCTCAACATCACGGGAATTTCATACTCTTCAGAAATCTGGAATGCTTCGGCTACCATGTCTTTGGCTTCTTGGGGGCAGGAAGGATCGAAGACAGGAATTTTAGCCATCATAGCTAGCCAACGACTATCTTGTTCTGTTTGGGAGCTGTGGGGGCCAGGATCATCAGCTGCGATAACGATAAAGCCTCCTTTCACTCCTGTATATGCGGAACTCATTAGAGGATCACAAGCGACATTCAATCCCACTTGCTTCATGCTCACTGCCGCGCGACCACCACAACAGCTAACCGCTAAAGCAGTCTCGAAAGCGACCTTTTCATTTATTGACCACTGGGCCAAAGCAGGGCTTTGGGCTTCGGCAACCATACTCATAAAAGAAGAAAGTATTTCCGAGGCCGGAGTACCAGGGTAAGAAGCAGCAAAAATACAGCCACTCTCTAAAAGCCCCCGCGCTATAGCTTCGTTCCCTAAAAGAAATTGTTTCAATATATCTCTCCTCTGTTTAAAAAATTCCCGGGAAGCCTGGTACCTCCCGGTCTCTAAAATAAAAAAGCCGTGGACATCTTTGAAGCTGCCCACGGCTTTTTTAAGATCCTATTATGTCAAAGGCGCCGATTCATGGGCAGACTTCACCTCCTTTGTTATTCCACCACCAGCCCCAAAATTTATTGATCGCCATACCCATAAACCGACTTTCTATAATTTACAATATTATTTACTATACCGGCTAAATCTTTGTCAAGTTTTTTTATGGAGACCTCTGAAAAAGTGGATGATTTTGTCAGCTTATTCTTTTATGGAAGGGAAGCGGAAGCTGGAAGCTGGATCAGATTAAA
>FWPU01009892.1_pt1 | contig 14658 bp, 9 predicted proteins | sample 2228361 | NCBI WGS metagenome assembly FWPU01 (sample SAMEA103939777, study PRJEB20133) | metagenome
AACCCCGCCATCGGCGCCGCCGCGGGCGCGGGCGCCGGCCTGCTCGGCGGCACCAGCGTGGGCGCCGCGAGCGGCCAGGCGGCCGCCTACTCGGTGCAGCGTCGCTACGACGTCGCCTACGCGCAGTGCATGGCCGCGAGCGGCAACGAGGTCCCGCGCCGTCGCCGGCGGCCGCCGCCACCACCCCCGCCGCCGCCACCGCCGGGCTACTACTACCCACCACCGCCGCCCTACGGACCGCCGCCGTACTGATCGCCGTCGTCCGTTCCGCCGGGGCGGCGTGTCAGGCGGCCAACCTCGAGTGCGCGCGCTCGATCTCCCGCTCGTTCCGGTAGCGGCCGCCCGATCGTCACGCCCGGTCCGCGACGACGTGCCGCTCGCGAAAGATGCCGAGGTTGCCGAGGTGGACGATCGGGTCGTCGAAGGCCGGGTCGCGCAGCACGGCGAGCAGCTCGGCGTGGCGCGGGTGGCTCGCCAGGTGCACGGCGCGACGCCGGTACTCGCTCGGCGTGAAGGTGCCCCAGTTCAGGAGGCGGTTGAACATCGCGAGGTCGAAGCCGAAGCGCTTGGTGAGCGCGACGAACGCGGGCATCTCGCGGAAGTTGTTCTCCTGGACGACGAAGCTCAGCCCGACCCAGTCGAGACCGCCCGTCCGCCGAAGCTCGGCGACCAGCTCGAAATTCGCGAGCAGCGTCGCGAAGCGACCGCCGCGCCGGTTCTCGGCGTAGGTCGCGGGCGATGCGGCGTCCACCGAGATCTCCGTCGTGCGGATACGCTCGCGGACGTGCGACGGAAGCTTGCTCCACGCACGTCGCGTCCAGAGCTGCGCGTTCGTGTGCAGGTGGATGCGCTCGAGTCCGCGGACGTCGGCCTCCGTCATGTCCTGCAGCCAGCCGCGGAAGAACGGGCTGCCGAACGGATCCCCCGAGCCGGTGACGTAGAGCACGCGCGCAGTCGGCAACGCCTCGGTGCGCAGTCGCTCGCCGATCGCACGGATCTCGTCCGCTGCTTCCTTCTCGACGATCAGCTCGGTGCGACACGAGGGGCACGAGAGGTTGCACGAGCGGTCGAAGGCCGCGTTGATCTCGCGCGGACCCCACGGGAGGCGCGTCAGTTCTCGCTCGAGGACGAGGCGCAGCTCGGGGTCCTCGATCTCCGACCGCCGCCGCACCGGGGCGACCTTCGAGGCAAGGAACGGGCAGCGCGAGGCATCGCAGTAGCGGAACGAGCCGTCGAGGATCGATTGCCGGATGCGCTGCGCGGTCTCTCCGTTCCACACCTCCTCGACCGACTCGCGCGACAGGTCGCCGATGGGAGCGTCGAGCCAGCTCGGGCAGCACAGATGCGCTTCCCCCCGTAGCCGCACGCCGCTCACCTCGAGCCAGCGGAACGGGCGCTCGCAGAACAGCTCGTCGCCGCCGGCGAGCAGAGCGTCGTCCTTGCGGCGCGCGCGAACGAGCGCACGCTTGACGCCCTTCAGGGCGCGAAGAATCGGTCGTCGCCACGGCACGGCATCGAGCGTCGACAGGAGGATGCGCCGTGCCCGAGCGGGACCCACCACAGGGGGGAGCTGAAGCACAGAATTCTCGCGGCGACAACCGTGCGTGCATCGCTGCACCAGCCGCGCGCCGCGAGGAGCTCCGTCGCCGAAGCTGCTCCAGCGGCAGCGCGCACGGCTCACGCATGCTAGCGGCGTTCGCCGATGCGGACGATGGGACGGGCAGGGTGGTCGGGCTCGCCGACCGTGGTGATCACCGGTGCCGCGAGCGGCATCGGGCGTGCGCTCGCGCAGGAGTACGCGGCGCGCGGCGCGCGCGTCGCGCTGCTCGACGTCGACGAGCCGGCGCTCGAGGCCGCGGCGGCGGGGCTCGCGAACGCGACGGCGCACCGCTGCGACGTCGCGAGCGCCGCCGCGGTCGACGAGGCGCGCGACGCGGTGCTCGCCGCGCACGGCGCGGTGCATCTCCTGGTGTGCAACGCCGGCATCTCGGCCGCGGGCCCGGTCGAGGCGCTGCCGCTCGACGTCTTCCGGCGCACGATGGACGTCAACTTCCGGGGCGTGGTGCACGCGTGCCGCAGCTTTCTCCCGGCGCTGCGGGCGACGGCGGTACGCGGCGAGCGCGCGGGCCTCGCGATCGTGCTGAGCGACTTCGCGCTGTTGTCGCTGCCGACCAAGGCGGCGTACGCGGCGTCGAAGCACGCGGCGAAGGCATTCACCGAGGCGCTCGCCGCAGAGCTGCAGGGCAGCGGCGTGCGCGTGCGCGCGATCTACCCCGGCGCGACCGCAACCGACATCGTGCGCCGCGGGCACGCGGTCGATCCCGCGAAGCGCGACGCCGAGGCCGAGTTCCTCGCGAAGGGTTTCCCGCCGGAGGAGGTTGCACGCCGCATCGTGCGCGCCGTCGACGCCGGGCGAGCGCGCGTCCTGATCGGACGCGACACGCGCGCGATCGACCTCGCGACGCGGCTCGCGCCGGGTGCGATGCAGGTTGCGGTGCGCCGCTTCTGGCGCCGCGTGCCTTCCTCTGACGCGCCCCGCGGCGCGAACGCCTCCTCAGTCCGTCGCGCGAGCCGTGAACCTCCGCTCGTCGTTGCGCACGACGCCCCCGGCGTCGTGGGTCGTTTGCCAGCACACGCCGCCCCTTGCAGCTCGACCGTCACGGGCGGCACGAGCGGAAGCGACGGGAGCGACAGCAGCGGGCCGGACGCGTCGACCATGACGTTGGCCTTGCCGTCCGCACCCGGGCGCAGACGGATGCGCAGGATCCCGTCCGGGGTCCGCTCGGGATCGTGGTAGTCGATTCCGTTCTTCCGCTCCTTCCAGCAGGGGCGCTTGCCGCACGTCCCGCCGGTCGGCGCGCTCGCCGCGACGACGCGCGCACCGGTGCCGTCGAAGACGCACAGCTCGTAGTCCGTGCCGGCGAGCGGGTCGCCGAGATCCTCGCGCGCCGTCGCCTCGCCGGCGCGCCACCGCCACAGGAGACGGCTTACGCCTCGTGGTGGGTCGTGCAGCGCGATCGTCGAGCGCCGCGGCACGAGCGAGCGGAGACAGCCGGTGGCCGGTCCCGTCACGCAGGGCTCGTCGCCGGGCTCCTCGTCGACCTCCTCGCCCAGGACGCGCGACACCGCGAGCTCGAGTGACGTGGGCGGCGAAGGCGATGCGGCGGGATCGGCGAGCCCGGCGACGACGTAGCGCCCGTCGGGGTCGCGCAGCAGCGCGCGTCCCGCCTCGCGCGGGAAGAGCGACTCGAAGCGGTTGATCACCACGAGGCCCGGGTGGCCGGACGCTCCGCCGAACGTTGCGTCGAGCGTGCCGTCGGGCATGAAGCGCGCAAGCACGGTGGAGGAGAGCGACAGGAGCTGAAGGTTCACGACGTGACCCGCGACGACGAGGCGTCCGTTCGGCGCGAGGACGAGGTCGTTGGCGATCACGCCCTCCGCCGGGCCGCCCGCGAGCGCGACGCCGCCGTCGCCGAAGGTCGGGTCGAGCGCGCCGCTCGCGTCGTAGCGCGCGAGCGCGATCGCGAAGGCACCCCACTCGTGCCCGACCGCAGCGACGATCCGGCCGTCGGGCTGCACGACCACGGCGCGCGCGACGTCGTTCGCCAGCACGCCGACGAACGGCGGCGGGATCGCCGTCGTCACGACGCCGCCCACGCCGAACGTCGGATCGGGGACCCCCGCCTCGTCGTAGCGCACGAGCGCGAAGTCCAGGTCCGAGCCGTTGCCCGCGCTGCCGGCGACGACGATCTTGCCGTCGGTCTGCAGGGCGACGTCGTTCCCTGCGCTCCCGTGCCCGCCTCCGCTCGCGTCGGTGGTGACGATCCCGTCGTCGCCGCCGAACCCGGCGTCGAGGTCGCCGTCGGGATCGAGGCGCAGCACGGCGAGCTCGTCGTCCGGGCCGCCGCGTCCGGCAACGACGACGCGTCCGAGCCCGTCGAGCAGCAGCGACGCCGCGTGGTCGTCGCCGCCGGGGTCGACGACGCGGACGCCGCCGTCGCCGAAGCTCGCGTCGGGCGCGGCATCGGGCCCGAGCCGCGCAACGAGCACGTCGCCGCCCACCGCCGCGAGCACGGTCGCCGCGACGAAAAACGCGCCGTCGTCTGCGCGCACCATCGCGACCTCGCCCTGCGCGACCGTCCAGCCGGGGAGCGGACGCGCGATCCCGCCGACCCCGAACGACCCGTCGAGCGTGCCGTCGGACAGGTAGCGGACAAGGACCACGTCGCCGCTCGTCAGGTCCCCCGCGGACCCCGCGATGACGAGCTCCCCGCCCGGCAGCCGCACGATTGCCGACCCGACGGCGTGCGTCGCGCCGGGCACCGCCGTGGCGACGCTGCCGTCGCCGGAGAAGGTCCGGTCGAGATCCCCGGCGCGGCCAGCGCGGACCCGCGAGAGCCACCGACGGCGACGCTCGCGAGAAGGACTCCGAGGGCGACGATCACGGTCGATGCAGGCATGGGAAGCTCCTCCGTCCGAGGCCCGCGGCATCATCCGGCCAGCGCGGATACCCGGTCAAGCCCATGGTCGCGGCCCGCCCCTCGAGGGGATCCTGCCTCTGATCCCCGCCAACCGCCGAGGCGCGCGCCGCTCGCGAGCCCACGTGAGCGCTCGATCCTCTTCCGCGCGCACGATACGACATGCTCGAGATTATGAAGTCGATGAGCTGGAAGCCGGACGCCGCGGTGAACGTGCCGCCGCGCCACGTGAGCCGCGACGTGTCACACCCGAAGGCGTGGGCGCACCTCGAAGCGCGCCGGCCGTAGCGGCGCGTCTCGTCGCGCTGCTCGTGCTCGCGGCTGTGGCCTCGCTCGGCGGCTGCGCGGCGCTCGCGCCCGACCGCCACGTGCCGCCCTTCGCGCGCGTTCCCTACGAGCCGTTCTCGCGCGACGCCGCAGTCGGCGTCGCGCTTCGCGAGTGGCGCGCGTTCGGCTCGCGGGTCGACGACGCGCCCCCGGACCCCGAGCGCGAGACGCCGGACGAGGCGACGCCCGAGCGGACGTCCGGGCTCTGGCAGCGGGTCGGCGAGTACTGGTGGCTGGGCCAGGATGCGGGCAGCCGCGAGGCCGCGTGGACCGGGAGGCACGACGCGCAGGGCGCCTACTTCCCGCCCGACGAGGACGGCAGGTACGCGTGGTCGGCCGCGTTCATCTCCTACGTCATGCGGATCGCCGGTGCGCGCGACGGCTTCCCCTACGCGGCGTCGCACGCGACCTACGTCAACGCGGCGCTCACCCGCCCGGACGACCTGCGAATCCGCGCGGAGCGCCCGGAGGAGTACCCGCCGCGTCCCGGCGATCTGATCTGCATGGGCCGCGACCGCTCGAAGGGCATCCGCTTCGACGACCTGCCGGCCGACTTCGCGGGGCACTGCGACCTGGCCGTCGAAGCGACGAGCGGGATGCTCACGGTCGTCGGCGGCAACGTCGGCGACAGCGTCACGCTGAAGCACGTGCCGGTGACGGACTCCGGCACGCTCGCGACCCTGGACGGCCGCGTCGTCGACACGCGCTACCCGTGGTTCGTCGTGATCCGCGTGCTGTACGACCGCTGAGTGCGTTCAGGCGACGCGCTTCGTCTCGAGCTTCTCGAATGGCCGCCGGTGGACGACGAGCGGCGGCTTGACGTCTCCTTTCGCCGTGATCCAGCGGATCCACAATCGCTGCCTGGAATTCGGCCAGTCGGGATCGGGCTCGATCGACAGCCAGTTTGTTCTTGCCCAGCAGCAGCTCGCCATCCGACACCGGGAGCAGCTCGGTCTCGACGTTGTTCACCGCAAGCAGCGGCGAAGGGCCCTTGTTGGCGAGCGCGCGCATCCCCGCGAGCGTGAGCGCCCCCGGGGGCGGTACACGATCGCGGACGAGGTGAGCTGGTGAATGACGGCCTCGGTTTCGCCATCGAGCAGGTGCTCGGGGCGTCGCGACACGATCTGCCCCCACGCTCCAACGTGAACGTCCCCCGAGACGATCGAGACGCGCGTCTCGGTCGTTGCCGCGTGGTCGAGGAGCGTCGTGAAGAGTCGCGCGCGCTCCTCCTGGCGCGCCTTGCTCTCCCACTGATCGCGCAGGTCGTCCTCGAGGTCCTGTCGCCACGGCAGCAGCTGCAGCGCGCGCTCGGCGGTCGCGAAGTTCAGATGGACGACGGGAATCGAAGAGACGACGATCAGGTGGCTCGACGGGCTTGCCGTGCGCTCCGCCAGGAACGCTTGGATCGCGGTCCACTGCTGCTCGCCGAGGACGCGCTCGGCGGTGCGTTGGCTGCGCAGGTCGAGCGCGAGGATGTCGAGCTCACCGGCGAAGCGCACCACCTGCAGGCTGTGCCCGTTGGCGGGGTCGAGCTGGAGGCCGCTCACGCCGGCGCCGTCGGTGCCGTCTCGATCTGCCGCTCGAGACGCGCGCTGACCTTCTTCGCCCGACGCTGCTTCCACGTGCGCAGCGCGCGCAGCTCGGGAACGTCCTCCACACCGCGTCGCAGTAGACCTGGTCCCCCGCGCCGATCAGGACGTGGTACGGGCCGCCCGAGCCGTCCGGTGCCGTCGGCTGCCGGTGGCGGCCCCAGAGCGCGTCCCACGTCGCCTCCATCTCGGGCCGAGACGTCCAGTCGCGCTTGTTCTGCACGCCGTTGCACGACACCACCGCGATCCGCGGTGCCTGCCCTCGCTTCGGCACGGCGACGTCGTCGATGCGAAGCGGATCACCGAGGCCCCGGATCTCGTACCAGGTGCGAAGCTCGTCGGCGCGTCGCGGCATGCGAACGCTCCACGAGAGCCAGTCGCCGCCCGCGAAGGTGCCGTAATTCCTGGACTTGACGTCGGCCATCGCCTCTGCGCCCGAAACGACCTGGAGCGTGAGGTTGCCGTCGGTCGCGTCGCGCACCCACAGGCCGATGTCGAAGGCCCACTCGTCGGGGCCGCCCTGGCGAAGGTGAGGATGGGGCCGAGAAGTCTCTTCATCGCTGCGTATCCCGTGGTGGAGCGGCGGACCGAGCGTCGCCGCTATGCGGTGGCCGGCGCGTCAGGCAGCGGGTCCGCGTCGGCTGCAGGCGGCGCGCCATCCCGGGGCGGCTTCGTCGCCGCTCCGCGACCCGAGCGACCGGCCTGGACCGCGACGTCGACCTGCTGCAGGCTGTCCCGGAACTCCCAAAACCACAGGTCGGTTTCGTCGCGCACGATGCGGTGCGCTTCGCGCAGAAACTTCCGCAGCACGGCGAGAGCGCCGACCGTTTGCTCCGCGGAAGGCGGTCGTCCCTCCCACGCGGCGATGCTCTCCTGCCAGTCGATGTCGAACTGCTCGCGCAGGTGCTGGAGCTGCATTCCGGCGGTGACGAAGCGCATCCAGGCGGAGGAGAAGCCGAAGAAGCGGTCCAGCCCGACGGCCGTTGCGGCGCAAGCGAGGAGGACGGACGCCCAGGTGGGGTCGATGCTCTCACGGCCGCCGATCAGGGTAATCAGGACCGGAAACATCGAGCCGATCGCTGCGAGAACGATCGCTACGAGGCGAAGCGCGCGCGCCCACCATCGCTTGCTCGCCGTGCGACGAGCGTAGTACGCGGCCGCATTCTCGGCTGCCTGGACGACGCGTCGGTGGAGCTGCTCGAGGGCGTCGCTGCGGCGCGGCTCGTCGCAGCCGAGCGAGGCGACTGCGCCGTTTCCCGCGGAGCTCTGTGGGCTTGCCATCGTGGCGGCCCTCGCTCAGCGCCGCGGGCGCGGTCGCGTGCTCGGGAAGCGGAAGCGCGAGTCGGCGGACGGTCCAGGACGAGGTGGTGGTCCTTGACGGTCATGGTGTGATCTTCGGTGGCACCAGCCGGTGGCGCAGCGAGCAGCCGGCGTAGAGCAACTCGGGTGCCGCGCGCCCAGGGCCTTCAGGCGAGGGTGTAGCGACGTGCGCAGCCCGGAGCGGCGGACCGGGTGTCCGCGAGAGAGGACGGCGTCACTTCGCGACGATCACCCCGCACGTCGTCCGCCCGACGTTGCCGCTCTCGTCCTGCGCCTCGACGACCCACTCGATGTGGTCGCCGTAGCCGCCCGAGTCGGCGATCGACACGGTGTCGCCGGCGAACGAGACGACGCAGGACTCGAGCTTGCTCACCCGCTTGCCCTTCTTGGTGAGCATGAAGCAGTCGTAGCTCACGACCGTCGCCGCGACGTCGCAAACGTCGGTCGCCGTCGCGTGGAACGCAATCGGCGCGTCGGGCGGCCGGATCGTCGGCGGGGCGTTGCAGAAGATCGTCGGCGGAGTCGTGTCGACGACCGACACCTCGGTTGCGTCCTCGTCGGTCTGGCCGTGGGCGTCGATCACACGCAGGACGTACGTCTGCGAGTCACCGAGCCCGAGCGCGCCCTCTGCCGCGAAGCCGCTCGCGACGAGCGGGCCGACCCGGCTCCCCTCGCGCCAGCTCGCGAGCGCGAGGTTCTGGTCGGGGTCGGTGCTCGCGCGGCCGTCGAGGAGGAACGACGCGCCCGCGGTCGAGGTGCACTCGACGCTCCGGTCGGGGCCCGCGTCCGCGGCCGGCGGCTGGTTCACGATCTCACCGGCGAGCGAGACCGTCACGTCCATCTGCTCGGCCTCGGGCGGCAGGACGCACGGGCCGCCGACGGCGTCGCAGTCCGGCGAGTCGACCCGGCACGGCGTCGTGCCGTCGCCCGAGCACGTCCCGTCCTCGCCCACCAGCCCGCTGACGCTGCCGACCATGTCGCAGAGGCGCGCGGTCCAGTCGATGCCAAAGTCGAGCGGATCCGAGTTGCGCGCGTCGAAGGCGAGGTTCGAGTCGTGCGTGAGGAAGTCGAGCACGCGCCGGCCGTTGCCGCTGCCCGTCACACCGCCCGCGGCGTAGCTGATCTCGCCGCCGGCGTAGACCGCGGCCTCGAGCCCGCGGCCGGTCGCGCTCAGGTCGATGAACGTCGGATCGGCGGACCACTTCACGGAGAAGGTGATCGGCTCCATCGTGAGGTCGAAGTACGGGTGGACGCTGCAGCCGCCCGCGGGGCACGGCTTGCCGAGGAGCTCGACGATGCCCGTCGTCTCCGGATCGTGCTCGGGCTCGCGGTCGCCCGCCCGGATGTGGGCGGTCCCCGTGACCTCGCACAGGCTGCGGCTGCCGAATGCGTGGAAGGAGAGGGCGCTGCCCGGCACGCACACCGGCGTGCCGCCGGCGGCGTTGGTCGCCTCGACGTGCTGCTTGCAGGTCGCGAGCGTTCCGCCCTGCTGCAGGCAGCGCTGGAAGGCGTTCGGATCGAAGTTCGTGCAGGCGGCGTCGACCAGCACCTCGTCGCACGGGGCGACGCACGCGCCCGAGTCGCTCGTTCCCACGACGGTGTTCGGCGCGCACGTGCAGGCCGACGGATGGCCGCACGGGCCGGCGAGCCCTTCGAGCGTCGTCTCGAGGCGGGCGCACTCGGCCGCCTGGCTTCGTGCGGTGATCATCCCGTGCTCGCGCTCGACGCCGTCGGAGGCGCAGATCGGCAGCGTCGCAAGCACCGCGGTCGTGTAGCGGATCTCGAGCAGCGGCGCGCGCATGGGGAGCGCGTCCTGCGACGTGGCGCGGCGCAGCCCGGTCCCGGCGAAACGCAGCACGAGCGAGCTTGAGTCCGTCCAGTCCGGACGCTCGACCAGCGGCTGCAGCAGGCTCTTCAGATCGGGAGTCGTCTGATCCGTCTCCGACTGCCCGGCATCCCACGCGGCGGGCGTCCACGTGATGTCGTTGCCGAAGGTGCGGCCGCCCAGATCGTCGTCCGTCTCGGCGAAGGTCGCGGGGAACGACGATTGCTCGGCCGAGATCGCGAGGCTCGTCGCCACGGCGTCGGTGCCGTTCGCGTTGAAGCGGACGGTCGCGCTCAGGATCGTCGCGCGCGGCGGCAGCTTGAGGTTCGCGTAGCGGAGCCCGACCTGGCCCTGGCCGAGGTGGAGCGTGCCGTCGCGCAACGTCATCACGACGCCCACCTGCTCGGCGTCGTCGGACGACTCGAAGACGCGAAGGCTCACGACCGGCTCCGCCGTCGTCGGCGCGCACTCGCAGTCGCACGACAGCTTGTTGTCCTCGATCAGGCGCGTCTCGTCGAGGTCGTAGAACTGGTTGCACGCAGTCGAGAGCGACACCGCGAGGGGCACTGCGGCGACCAGAATCATCGAGCAAAGGCGACGTGGCGTCATGGAAAACCCCTCAGGGTGGCGCGCCTCGGGCGGGACTCGGTTGCTTGGCGCACGCATCGGTGCGCACATTCGCAGCACGACGCCCGGAAGTCCTTCGGGTCCGGTTAGAAAAGAGTTAGAAACCGGCCCGCCGGAAGGCAGGAGCACGGTGGCGAGACTGCTGCAGTTCGACCGCTTTCGCATCGATTGCGCGAACGAGCAGCTCGACGACGGCCACCTGCCGATCCGCCTGAACCCGAAGGCGTTCGCCGTGCTGCGGACGCTCGTCGAGCGGCCGCGGCAGCTCGTGACCAAGAACGATCTGCTCGATGCGGTGTGGGCCGACACGCACGTCTCGGACGGCGTGCTCAAGGTCTGCATCACGGAGATCCGCGCGGCGCTCGGCGACTCGGCAACGCAGCCGCGCTTCATCGAGACCGTGCACCGGCGCGGCTACCGCTTCATCGCGCGGGTGAACGGCGACGCGCACGACGAGGCGGAGCCACTGACGGGCGGCTCGCTCGTCGTCTGGCCGCAAGCCGGGCGGGGCGCGAGCCGCTCGCCGGTCAGGCTCGTCGGCCGCGCACTCGAGATGGAGGTTCTCGAGCGGCACGTGGCACGCGCGCTGCGCGGCGAGCGACAGGTGGTGTTCGTCACCGGCGAGCCGCGCGCGGGCAAGAGCGCGCTCGTCGAGCACCTCGTCGCGCGCGTCGCCGAGCGAGCGGGCTACGCCGTCACGGGCGGGCAGTGCCTCGAGCGCTACGGCTCCGCGGAGCCGTACATGCCGGTGCTCGTCCTCGTCCTCGAGGACCTGCACTGGAGCGATCCCTCGACCGTCGACCTCCTCTCGTTGCTCGCGACGCGGCGCGAGCCGGCGCGGCTCCTGCTGATCGGCAGCTACCGGCCCGTCGAGCTCGCCCTCGCACGTCACCCGCTGCGCGCCGCCTCGCGGACGCTGCTCGCGAGCCGGCGCTGCGCAGAGGTCGCGCTCGACGCGCTCGGTGTCGACGCGGTCGCAAAGTACCTCGAGCGGCGCTTGCCGGGAAGATCTGTACCAGCGGAAGCTCCGACGCTGCTCCGCGAGCGAACCGCCGGCAACCCGTTCTTCCTCGTGACGCTCGTCGACCACCTGCTCGCGCGCGGCGTGATCGCCGCAGGCGAGCGGAGCCCGGATGCGAGCCGGGAGCTACTCGAGGAGCTGATGGTGGTGCCCGAGAGCGTGCGGCTGCTCATCGAGCAGCAGCTCGAGCGCCTGCCCGCAGACGACCGCGCGCTGCTCGAGGCCGCAAGCCTCGTCGGGATGGAGTTCTCGGCCGCCGCGGCCGCCGCCGCAGCGGAGCGCGCCACGGCGGAGGTCGAGGGGCGCTGCGCTTTCCTCGCGGGCGCGGGACGGTTCCTCGTGCTTTCAGGAACCGCGGCGTGGCCCGACGGCACGGTCGCGGAGCAGTTCGCCTTCCGCCACGCGCTTCATCGCGAGACGCTCGCCGCAGCGGTGCCGCACGGTCGCCGGAGATCGGCACACCTGCGCATCGGACGCGCGCTGGAAGAGGCACATGGGACGCGCGCGCCGGGGCTCGCGAGCACGCTCGCGCTGCACTTCACCGAAGCGGGCGATCGCGAGCAGGCGGCGCGCTACCACCGGCTCGCGGGGGAGACCGCGGCCGACCGCTTCGCGTTCCGCGAGGCCGAAGCGCACTTCGACCGGGCGCTCGTCCTCCTCCTGTCGCTCCCCCCGGCGTCGCAGCGCGACCGCGAGGAGCTCGCGCTGCAAACCATGCTCGCAAAGGTTCGCCAGGCAACCCGCGGCGACGCGGCCCCGGAAGTCAAGCAAGGATTCGCCCGCGCGCTCGAGCTGTCCGCTGGCGCGCTGCAGCGGCCCTTCGCCTTCCCGGTGCTGACCGGCATCTGGACCTTCTACGCCGTCTCCGGCGAGCTCGACCGCGCGCTCGAGCAGGCGGAGCGCAACCTGGCGATCGCGGAGGCGGGCGGGGATCGCCTGATGCGCCTCATCGCGCACCAGAGCCTGTGGACGACACACTTCTTCCGCGGCGAGATGCACGCGGCCCTCCGCCATCTCGACGCCGGCGAGCCGCTGTACGACCCGGTGGCCGACCGCAGCTCGGCGCTGGTCTACGGGACCGACCCCAAGATGGGCGCTCTCGCCTACCGCGCGCTGGTCCTGTGGACCTCCGGCGCGATCGACCGGGCGATCGATGCGGCGCGCGAGGCCGTCGCGCAGGCGCGCGCGCTCGGCCACCCCCTGACCCTCGGTCGCAGCATGGTCTTCGCCGCCTGGCTCCGCTGCTGCCGCCGCGAGCCGGACGCGTGTCGCACGGAGGCCGAGGCGGCGCTCGCGTACTGCAGCGCGCAGGCGCTGCCGTTCTGGATGCCCCACGCGCTCGGCCTGCGAGGCTGGAGCCTGGTCGAGGCGGGCGAGGTGGAGCAGGGCATCGCCGCGGCGGAGAAGGGGCTCGGGCTGTGGGACGCGATCGGCGCGAGCTGCGGCCGGAGCGCACACGACACAAGCCTCGCCGCGATCCAGCTTCAGGCGGGCCGCCTCACCGCGGCGCGGGGGCTGCTCCAGCACGCGAAGGCGCTCGCCGCCGCCGGGGAGCGGTCCCACGAGCCCGAGATCCATCGCGTCGAGGCCGAGCTGGTGCTCGCCGAGGCGGGCGGCGAGGAGCGCGCTTCCGCTGGGGTCCGCGGGCGGGCCGAGGGGCTGCCCGGCCTCGCCCTCGACGGCGCGGGGCGCCAGGGCGCGCGCAGCCTCGAGCTCCGCGCCGCGACGCGGCTCGCTCGTCTCTGCCGGCGCGGCGCGCGGGGCCGCGAGGCGCGCGAGCGGCTCGGCCGGGTCTACGCGTCGTTCAGCGAAGGGCTGGACACACCCGACCTGCGCGAAGCCCGGCGGGTGCTCGAGCGCTGAAGCGGCGGACGCGCTCGTTCCGCGGCCGGCAGGCGTATCAGGCGTATCCTGGGCCTGACCTCGCCCGTCGTTGTAGTGAGCGACACGGTCGCGTGGGAGGGCGAGCAAATGGCCGCTACCGATCCGGGGAATCCGCCGCAGGAGCTGCGCGATGATCTGCGAGCTGCCTGGCATCGCCACATCGACCTGCTGGTACCGTGGCGGCCGGCCCTGCACGGCTCCTGCCGGCGTTTGACCGGCAACATCTGGGACGCCGAGGATCTCGTGCAGGAGACGTTGCTGCGCGCGTTCGGCCAGCTCGGCGTCACCTGTCCCGCGGTGCGTGACGTGCGGTCCTATCTTGTGCGAACGGCCACCAACATTTGGATCGACACCCAGCGACGGCGCCGGACCGTGGCGCGCGCCGGCGGGCCGGCCGCGGAGCCGGCCCCCAGCGACGAGGTCGTGGCGGAGCAGTCGGCCGGCGTGCGCGCGGCGGGTGCGCGGCTGCTCCAGCGTCTGTCGCCCCAGGAGCGCGCCGCCGTGGTGCTGAAGGAGGCATTCGACATGACGATCGAGGAGATCGCGCGGCTGCTCGCGACCACGCCGGGCGCGGTGAAGACGGCGCTGCACCGCGGGCGCGACCGCTTGCGTGACCCGGAGGACGCTGCCCCACCGCGCCGACCGACGGCGTCGCCGAGAACGTCGGCAACTCGTTGCACGTCGGGCTCGACGATCCCGACGGTCTCACCCACTTCTTCCACAAGGTCGTCCACGGCCACGCCGAGTGGCCGGCGCGGTTCCGGCCCGACGCGGCACGCCTGGCGCGGGTCGAGCTCGACGGCGAGCCGATTCTGCTCTTGCTCGCCACGCGCAAGGGCCGTGAGGCGCTGGAGGTCGTCTTTCGCATCGAGGAGGACGACGGGCGGATCGCCCGCCTGCGCGCCTACGGCTTCTGCCCGGAGACGATCCGCGCGGTCGGCGACCGCCTCGGCCTTCCGGCGTTCACCGGCATCTACCGCGCGCCCACGCCGGCGCCGGGCGCGGCGTGGCCGGATCCGGACTCGCCGCCGGCGGGATGAGAGCGCGTGGGCCTGAAGCGGTGCCGCGAGCCGCGTCAGGCGAGGCCGAAGCTCACGCAGCGCATCGAGATCGAGCCGTTCTGGATGCCTTCGAACTCGAAGCGCGGGCGGTCGGCCTCGTCGGCCGCGCCGAGGACGTAGAGCAGGGGATAGTAGTGATCGGGCGTCGGCACGCTGAGGCGGCCCGCCTCGGTGTTGGCGTAGTCGAAGACGAGCGCGTCGAAATCTCGCTCGAGGATCTTGCGCCTCACCCAGTCGTCGGACTCCACGGCCCAGTCGCAGGGCTCGGCGTCTTTCTCCCAGCGGATGCGCCGGAGGTTGTGCACGACGTTGCCGCTTCCGAGGATCAGGATCCCGCGCTCGCGAAGCGGTCGTAGCGCGCGGCCGAGCTCGAAGGGATATTCCGCCGGCTGCGCCATGTAGAGGCTGAGCTGCAGCACGGGGACGTCCGCGGCGTGAGGATTCCGACGGAATCCGAACACCCGTTCCGAGCGAAGCCGAACACCGATTCCGGCGGAAGGCGAACAGCCGTTTCGACGGAAGGCGA
>FWPU01008144.1_pt1 | contig 14657 bp, 12 predicted proteins | sample 2228361 | NCBI WGS metagenome assembly FWPU01 (sample SAMEA103939777, study PRJEB20133) | metagenome
CGGCGGGGGACTCGGCCGGTTCGGGGAGGGGGCGGACAGGCTGTTTGTGCTCGTGTGTACCCTCGGCCCGGCGGTCGAGGCACACGTCGAGGCCTGCCAGCGCGGCGGCGAGACGCTCAGGGGCCTGATGCTAGACGAGCTGGCGAACTGGGCACTCAGCCTGACGCGCCAAGAGGTGCTGGCCGCGATCCGCGAGGCCGAGGCGGCCCGGGGGCGGCATCACGGCGTCCCCATCTCGCCCGGTCAGTCCGGCTGGCCGATCCATGACCAGCGCGTCATCTTCTCCCTGCTCGACGCTGCGCCGATTGGCGTCACGCTGAGCCGGTCATGCCTGATGTTGCCCGTCAAGTCGATTTCGACCGTCCTCGGCACCGGCCCGCAGCCGGTCGGCCCGGCGGTGGAGGGCAAGGTCCCGTGTGACTTCTGCCCGCTCAGCGCGCGCTGTCCCTACCGCCGGGCGGGGCAGGGTGCGGCGGGCGGGGTATAATAGCACCCGACAAGCGCCAACTCCCTGCGCTTCAGGGCGGTAAGATGAGCAGGATGGAACCGCGATATGCCGATCACCCGTGACTTCCGGCTGGAGTTTGATGAGCAGGTCTACATCGATCTGCACGGCGAGCGCTTCGCCCGGATGCTGGAGCGGCCCGGCACACGCGCCCAGTTCGACGAGGCGCTGGAGAGCATCCGGCAGCTCGCCGACCCGGCGGCCTGCTGGGATTCCTTCCCCATCGAGAAGTTCCTGCACGAGAAGATCCAGCTCAAGAACGGCATCCGGATCGGCGGTGGGCCGGTCGTCACGGTCATGGGTGGCTCGGAGGAGCTGATCGTCGCCGTGTGCACCCTCGGCCCGCGCGTGGATGAGGGCATCCGCCGCTTCCATCAGCAGGGCGAGATGTTCAAGATGATCGTGCTCGACGAGCTGGCCTCGTGGGCCATCGACCAGGTGCGCGAGCAGTTATGCACTCGCTTTGAGGAGGAGGCCGCCCGCCGGGGATGGCGGGCCAGCGCGCCCCTCTCCCCCGGCGAGTCTACCTGGCCGGTCACGGATCAGGTGGCGATCTTCACCCTGCTTGACACCGAACCGATTGGCGTCACGCTCAACGAGTCGTGCCTGATGTACCCCATCAAGTCGCTCTCGCTGGCGGTGGGGATAGGCCCCGGCCCGCTGGGCGTCGAGGGCGCCGGCAACTGCGACTTCTGCACCCTGCGCGAGCGCTGCCAGTACCGCCGCATACGCCCCGGCGTGACTCCCGCCCCCGCCTGACTACGCGCAGCGTAACCGTTTCTCAGTTTCCTGCTTCGGCTAGCCGCGTGCTTTGTGCACTCTTCTTCTTTCTTTTCTTCTTGCCCCAAACAAGAATGCACCTGGTGTGCCGCCCGCTTTGACAAGGGGGGGGCAATTCGCTACCATTGGATGCGCATCGCAAGGTCTGCGTCCGCCGTTCAGACAGTCGGGTAGCTTGGGTGTAGTGGAGAGGGCCGGGTCCTGCGCGGCGGGTGCCGCCGAACCTGGTCAGGTCCGAGAGGAAGCAGCCATAAGGCGAGCCACCCGGGTGCCGCAGGGTTGCCTGGCTCTCTCCAGTGCACCCGAGCTGCCTCCCTTATTTTATCCTGCTTGTTCTGCAACCTCGCCCCCGGCGCGGCCCGCCGCCGCATGAAGGCGTGGCATGGGGCACTCCGTCCGGATGGAGCAACCGGCATGAGCGACAAGCGGCTTCCCCTGCCGGGCGAGAAGCCCATCAGCGTGTGGCGACCGCGCCAGAAGCAGCCGCGCCCCTGGCACCGTACGCGGGCGGGCGTCCTGAGCCTGCTGGTGCGCCTGTCGCTGCGCCTGCTGCCCTGGGTGGGGGCTGCGCTGGCAGTGCTCGTCGGCATCGCGGTCTGGCGGGCGACCGCCACGCCGGTAACGGTCGTTCTCAACGGGCAGCCGGTGAGCCTGCGCACGCACCGCCAGACGGTCGGCGGAGCGGCGCGGGCGGCTGGCGTGCGGCCCGATGACACCCTCTACCTCAGCCCACCTGCCGGAACGCGGCTTGAGGCAGGTATGATCGTCACGATTGCACACCGCCGCCCGGTCATCGTGCACGTGGACGGCCAGACACTCATCGCCTCATCCCACGAAACCGACCCGCGCGCCATCGTTGAGGGTCTGGGGATCGATCTTGGCCCGGCGGACGTGGTGCGCGTAGAGCGGGCCGTGCGGCCCGCGCAAGCCGAAGTCGCCGCCGACCCGGCGCTGGCGCAGGTTCCGCCCCTGCCCCGCGAGGTCCGCGTGGTGCGCCCGGTGCGCGTGATCGTCAACCAGAGCGGCGAGCGCGTCGCCTTCGACACGACCGCCCCCACGCTGGGGCAGGCCCTGGCCTAAGCGGGCGACGCGCTTGACGAGGCCGACCGGCTCTCGCTGCCGCTGGAGACACCCCTCTCCAGGCCGTCGATCCCGCCGGAAGGCATCGAGGTCACGCTGGAGCGGGCGTTGCCTGTGACGGTGTACGCGGACGGCGTGACGATAATGGCCCGCACCCATCAGCGGCGGGTGGGGGCGCTGCTTGAGGAGCTGGGGCTGGCACTGGCGGGGGGAGATTTTGTGCTGCCGGGGCCTGACGCGCCGCTGGCCGGGGGCGAGAGCGTGCGGGTCGTGCGCGTCCGCGAGGAGGTGCAGGACGAGATGATCCCCCTCCCCTTTGACACGTTGTACGTCCCCGACCCCGATCTGGAGCTTGACCAGCGCCGGCTGGTGCAACCGGGCCGCGACGGCCTGCGCGTGCGCCGCGTGCGCATCCGCTTTGAGGACGGCGTCGAGGTGAGCCGCGCTGCTGAGGGGGAATGGGTGGCACGTCAACCTGAGCCGCAGGTGGTGGCCTACGGGACGCGCATCGTGATCCGCACATTGGTTACCCCCTCAGGCACGATTGAGTACTGGCGCAAGCTGCATGTGCTGGCTACATCCTACAGCCCCTCAACCGCCGGGCCGAAGAAGCCGGGCGATCCGCGCTTTGGCCTCTCGGCGACGGGCGACGTGGTCGAGCGGGGCATCATCGCCGTCGATCCGCGTGTGATTAACCTGTATACCTACATGTACGTGCCTGAGTACGGCATCGGGCGGGCGCTGGACGTGGGCGGCGCGGTCAAGGGGCTGCGCATCGATCTGGGCTACGCTGATGAGTTTCTGGTCTACTGGAACAACTGGGTGGACGTCTACCTGCTGGTGCCCGTCCCACCGCCCGACCAGATCATCTGGCTGCTGCCGGAGTGAGCGTAAGCGAGGTCTGGGGGGAGGCTCCGGGTGATAATTGCCCTGATCCCCCAAAACTGAAATGCCCCCCTTCTCCCCGACAGATTGAGTTTAACCCCCGCCCGTGATAGACTGAGGATGAGAGAAGGTATCCATGCGCCGATCGTTTATCTCAGTCTCGTGGACGCCGGGCGTTGATGTTGATGACGCTGGCCTGCTGATCCGTACCATCGAGGACATCTATGACCTGCTGCGCCCCCACTTCGGGCGGCCAGGCCAGTTTGACCCGATGCCGACCGTGCGCGTGTTCGGCGACTGGATGATCCCCGCCATGCCGCCCCAGTCGGCCTACAGCAGCATGGACTGGTATATGCGCCGTTCGCTGGATGACTCGCAGGCGTTTATCCTCGCCTCCCGCTACCTCAGGATGGTCAGCCTGGAACCCTGGCAGGCTTCCTATCCCCACCTTGACCTGTGCCTGACGAACTGGCCGGTCCGCAATGACCTGCCGGAACAGGATCGGGCGCATGAGGCGATGGGTTTCAGCCGCCGGGGGCTGGTCTCGCTGGTGTCCACACACCGCCTGGAGGGGATCGGTAGCCCGACCCTGCGGCGGCTGGCGCTGCGGCATCTGTTCGCTCACTATATCGGCCAGATGTTTGATGTACCCGACCCGGCCCGCGCGGAGCACATCGTGGAGGTGGCCGGGGATGTTTACTGCGACAGCACCTGCGCGCTGCGCTTCACCCCCTCCCCGGAGGACGCCCTGAAGTTCGGGCAGCAGCAGGCCGGCCGGGGCCTCGTCTTCTGCAAACGCTGCCAGCGTGACCTGGTCGCCCGGCTGACGGGCTACCATTACGGCCTGAACTGACAGCCCCCTCTAGCGAGGCAGCGCACCGAAGTGAACGCCTGAGGTGTAAGGCGGCGCGTCGAGCGGGATCAGGGCGTAGATCGGGTTTCCGCCGGGGCCGGTCATCATCCATCCCCCCTCGAACGGGAGCCACTGGCTGTCGAGAGGGGTCTCGGGGGTCGCCGCCCAGCGCCTCGCGTATGAACGCATTGTTGCGCCACACCTTGCCGAAGCCGCGCACCGGCTGGATCAACCCCTCCGGCGGCTGGAGGCCGGTATCGCCCTCCTCTTCGCCCTCCTGATAGGTGTCGTCCAGCCGCCACCACGTATCGGACTCCTGGCCCTGCTGAATGGCTAGGTCAGAGATGACGAAGATACTCCGGTCTTCCTGCCGCCAGAACATCGCCCCGTGCTCATAGAACTGGAACACGCCGCCGACCGTCTGGGGGCCGCCCACCGGGCAGCCGAGCACCGCCGCCGCTTGAGGAGCCGTCGCCCAAGCGACGGCAAAGGGCGGCGGCACGGTGCAGGCCAGCGTCGGCGTGACGTTGAAGACGGCGTCGGCGGGCAGGCTGGGTGTGGGTCCGGCGGTACCGATGGGCATCGTCGGCTGCTGGAGGATCACGGCGGTGGGCAGAGGCCGGGTCGGCGCGGGCGTGGGGCTGGGGAAGTTGGGGATGGTGGCGGTCGGTTCAGGTGTGGGGGAAAGCGCAATGGTTGCCAACGCCTTGCCGGGCGTAGCGAACACATCGGCCACGAGGAACGGCTTTTCTTCTTCCTCGGCGGCGGGGCGGGGCGCGCAGGCGATCAGGGCAAGAAGGGCGGCGGCCAGTGCCAGCGCCGCGATCAGCGTGGAGCGTAGCAGGGCGTTGGTGTCTTGCATGGCGGTTGCCAGTGTAGCAGAATCTATGCCGCAAGGCCAGCCCCGGTGGGCATGTCACCGCTCCTGATTCACGGAGGAAGAAGAATGGCTGAGGCTGATATCATTCCGCTGGCCCCCGGAACGGCGGCGCCGGATTTTAAGCTGACCGACATCCTCTCCGGCGATGAGGTGCGGCTGAGCGCCCTGCGGGGACAGGTGGTTGTGCTGAACTTCTGGTCGGCGGAGTGCCCCTGGTCGCGCTACTACGACGAGTACTTCAACGAGCGGGCGCTGACATGGGCGGAGCAGGGCATCTGGCTGCTGCACATCGCCAGCAATGCCACCGAGTCGCCCGATGACATCGAGCAGAAGGCCCGCGATCTGGGCGTCAATGCCCCCATCCTGTATGACCCCGGCAACGAGGTGGCCGATGCCTACGGCGCGCTGACCACGCCGCACCTGTTCGTCATCGACGCCGAGGGTGTGATCGTCTATCAGGGCGCGGTGGACGACCGCTCCTTCCGCCAGCCTGAGCCGACCGCTAACTACCTCGACGCCGCCATCGAGGCGGTGCACGCCCACCGCCCCCCCGACCCGGCGGAGACACCCGCCTATGGCTGCACCATCGTCCGCGATTTCGGATACGAGTAGCGGGGGACGGGCGCTCAGCGGTCCTCCCAGTGAGGCACGTCCTCGTCCACGCAGTAGAGGAAGTAAAACGCGCCCGTCCGCCCCAGCCACTTGAAGCGCTGGCTGATTGCCCGGTTGCGCTCGCGGTAGGGCCGGCCGTCCATTGACCGCAGGAAGGCCGCAAACGAGCCGTGCTCCCGGATGATCGCTTGCGCGGCGCGCGCGTTGTGGATTACCGCCTCGATCTTCTGCCCGTTGCGTACGATGCCGGGGTCGGCGAGCAGGCGCTCCAGGTCGTCGATGTCGTAGCGGGCGACGGTGTCGATATCAAACCCGTCAAAGGCCCGCCGGAAGGCGGGCCACTTGTTGTGCACCACCTTCCAACTGAACCCGGCCTGGAAGACCGCCTGCGCCAGAATCTCGAAGTAGCCATTGTCGTCGGCGGGTTTGCGGCGCGGCGGGATAAGATAGCGCGGCTGCTCCTCAGGCGGCGCTTCGTAGGGCGTGTCGTCGGGCATTGTCCCTCCCTCGGATGATAAATGGAACGAGTGTTCTAGATAGGGCTGCTTATTATAGCGGCTGCCGCCGCGCCCATCAACAGCCGGAAGGGCATTTAGCCAGTCCCACCCTCTACTGACTTCTCCCTATGCCCTTTGAGGCTGGCTGGCCGGGCGTCGGCTTTCCCGGCCCTGCCGATGATGATACAATCAGGGCAGGCGAGCGTACGTCACGTGTTTCCGGGTGTAGGGCAGAATGGCAACACAGACCCACGAACAGGCCCCTCTCTACCAGCGCGCCGCACAACCGGGCGTGGGCCGCATCTGGCTGGCCCGCATCACGCTCATTGTCGTCTCAATCTTCATCCTGTCCAATCTGGTCGGTGCGCTGCTCGTGGCTGCGTATCAGGTCTACTATGACGGCGTGATCTTCCCCGGCGTCAGCGTATGGGGGATCGATCTGGGCGGGTTGACCCCCGCCGAAGCGGCTCAGGTGCTCGACGGGCGCTTTGACTACCCGCAGAGTGTGCAGATCACCCTGCGCGACGGGAGCAGCGTCTGGCCGGTCACAGCCGCCGCTCTGGGCGTGCGCTTCGACGTGGCCCGCACGGTGCAGGCCGCCTACGAGGTGGGCCGCCATCCCGATCTGATTGCCAGCCTGCGGCAGCAGGCAGCCGCTTGGCGGGATGGCGTGGACATCTCGCCGGTGATCGTCTACGACCAGCGGGCAGCGGAGGCGGTCCTCGATCAGATCGCGGCCCAGATCGACCGGCCAGCCATCGACGCGACGGTGCGCGTCAGCGGGGGGCAGGCCGTTACCACGCCGGGGCAGATTGGCCGCCGCGTCGAGCGCGGGCTGACGCTGGCCAGCCTTCAGGGGTTGATCACCTCGCTGCAAAGCGGCGAGGTCGAGGTAGCCGTTGTCGAGACGCCGCCGCGTGTGCTGAGCGCCGAGGACGCCGCCCGGACGATTAACACCCTGCTGGCCGAAGACTTGGAGCTGTACATCGAGGCCCCTTACGAGGGTGACCCCGGCCCCTGGATTGCCACCCGCGACTCGCTGGCGCGGATGATCGTCATTGACTTCGTGCTGGCTGAGGACGGCACAGGCCGCTATGCCGTCCGGCTTGACGAGACCCAGCTCACCGGCTTTCTGGAGCCGCTCGCGCCGCAGCTTGCGCGGGAGCCGGTGGATGCCCGCTTCCTGTTCAACGACGACACCGGTGCGCTGGAGCCTATCCAGCCCAGCCGCGACGGGCGCACGTTGGACGTGGCGGCCAGCGTCCAACAGATCAACCAGCGGGCGCTGGCCGGGGAGCATCGCATCCCGCTGGTGTTTGAGACCATCGAGCCAGCCGTACCCGACACTGCCACCGCCGAGGAGTTGGGCATCACTGAGATGATCGCCTCGGCCTCGACCTTCTTCGCAGGCTCCTCTCAGGAGCGGCGGGCCAACATCCAGACCGCTGCCAGCCGCTTCAACGGCGTGGTGATCCCGCCCCACACCGAGTTTTCGTTCAACCGCTATCTGGGCGATGTCAGCATTGAGACCGGCTTCGAGCAGGCGCTCATCATCTACAACGGGCGCACGATTGAAGGCGTCGGCGGCGGCGTATGTCAGGTCAGCACCACCGCTTTTCAGGCCGCCTTCTACGCCGGGTATCCTATCCACGAGCGTTGGCCGCATGGCTACTGGGTCGGGTATTACGATTCCGGCGAGGGCAAGGGGATGGACGCCACGGTGTATGCGCCGCTGGTGGACCTGCGCTTCACCAACGACACAGACTACCACCTGCTGATCGAGACCGAGACAGACCTGCGCAACCTGACCGTGACCTTCCGCTTTTACAGCACCAGCGACGGGCGCACCGTTGAGAAGGACGGGCCGTACATCACCAACGTCGTGCCGCACGGCCCGCCGCTGTACGAGGAGAACGCCAGTCTCGCGCCGGGGCAGGTCAAGCAGGTTGACTATGCTGTGGACGGGTTCGATGCCACCGTCTACCGCACCGTCTACCGGGATGGGCAAGTGCTGTACAAAGACACGTTCTTCAGCCAGTATATGCCCTGGCAGGCGATCTTTCAGGTGCCGCCGGGCGAGATCCCACCTGGCGCGCGCCGCGCCGGAGGCGGGTAGGCCGGGCCTGAGCGGCAAAGGATAGGGGGCCGTCCTCCTCTGGGACGGGAAAAACAGGCCGGAGAGTCTTGCCGTGCTCATGCATTTTGGTGGGCTGCACTTCTACTACGCGCTTCCCGCAATGGTGGCGACGCTCGTGGCGGGCGCGATGGGCCTGCTGATCTGGCTCCAGCGGCGGCGCACGCCTGAGAAGGTTGCCTTTCTCCTGTTCACGTTGGGCATAGCCATCTGGTCGCTGGGCTATGCGCTTGAGATGCTGGCGGTCAGCTTGGACGCCAAGGTCTTTCTGGGCCGCGTCCAGTACTTCGGCATCGCCACGGTGCCGGTGCTGTGGTTGGTCTTTGTCCTGCGCTACGCGGGCCTCGACCGCTGGCTGACGCCCCGCCGCCTGGTGGCTCTCGCCGTCGTGCCCCTTGCGACGCTGGTGCTGGTCTGGACCAATAACCTGCATCATCTGTACTGGACGGGCGTTCGCCTCGATACCAAGATCGGCCTCATTCCCATCTTCATCGCCAGCAAAGGCCCCTGGTTCTGGGTATACACCGCTTATAGCTATGTGATGCTGGCGGTTGCTACCGGTGTGCTGGTGTGGGTGGCGACGCGCTCACCGGACCTACTCCGCACGCAGGCGCTGGCGCTGCTGGCTACTTCGGTGGCCCCCTGGGCCGGGCACTTCATCTACCTGCTGCGTGCCAGCCCCCTGCCCGGTCTTGACCCCACCAGCTTGGGCTTTGCCATCGGCGGCCTGTTTGCTGTGTGGAGCCTGACCCGCCTGCATCTGCTCGACCTGTCTCCGGCGGCGCGCAGCCTGGCCCTCGACAGCGTGAGCGAGGCGATTTTTGTGCTGGACGAGCAGGACCGGGTTCGGGACATGAATCAGGCCGCCGAGCGGCTGGTGGGTGACCTGATCCCGCACGCGATAGGGCTGCCGCTCGATGCCCTCTGGCCGGAGGTCGATCTGCTGCGCCGCTTTGCCGGTGCGCTGGATGCACAGGAGGAGGTCGCGGTCGAGGGCAGCCAAGGGACGCGCTACTTCGATGTTCGCGTCTCGCCACTGCGCGATGGGCGCGGCAGGCTGAACGGGCGCATCTTCGTCCTGCATGACGTGACCGCCCACAAGCGCATGGCCCAGTCCCTCCGCGCGAGCGAGGAACGCTACCGCACCCTGTTCGAGGCGACCTTTGAAGCCATCCTGCTGCACGAAAACGGGCGCGTTCTTGATGTCAACTCAATGTTTGAGCAGATGTTTGGCTTCTCCCGCGAGGAGATGATCGGCCGGTCGGTGTTCGACTTCATTGAATCAGACTGGCATCCGACCGTCGAGCAGCGTATCCGCAGCCGGAGCGAGGAACCCTACGAGATCAGGGTCCGGCACAAGGACGGCACCTATCTGGACATCGAGATCAGGGGAAAGTACATCGACTATCAGGGGCGGAACGTCCGCGTGGCCGCCATCCGCGACCTGACCGGGCGCAGGCAAGTGGAGGAGGCCGAGCGCAGGCAGCGTGTGCTGGCCGAGGCCCTGCGCGACGCCGCGGCGGCCCTCAACAGCACCCTCAACCTCGATGCCGTGCTCGACCGCATTCTGGACAGCGTGGGGCGTGTGATCCCGCATGAGGCCGCCAACATCCTGCTTCTGGAGGGGGGCGTCTCCCGCGTCGTCCGGGCGCGGGTGCGCGACCACGCGCTGGACGAGCAAGCCATACAGGGGGTGCGCCTCCACGTGGACGCGATCCCCAACCTGCGCCGCATGGTCGAGACGGGTGAGCCGGTCATTGTGCCCGACGTGCAGCGCGACCCGGACTGGCAGCCGGTTCCCGAAGTCGTCGATTGGAAGGGGTCATACGTCGGCGCGCCGATTCGGGTGGACAGCGAGACGATAGGCTTCCTCAACCTACACAGCGCTGCGCTGGGCTTCTTCACGCCCGAACACGCCGAGACGCTACGCGCCTTTGCCGATCAGGCGGCCATCGCCATCCGGAACGCTCGGCTCTACGGCGAGGTTCAGGCCCGCAACCGCGACCTCGATGCCTTCAGCCACACCGTCGCCCATGACCTGCGCTCGCCGCTCACGGGCGTGGTGGGTTCGCTTGAGCTGCTTCAGGATTCCGAGTCGGCGCGGATGTCGGAGGATGGGCTGGAGATTCTCGCCTACGCGCGCCGTGCCGCGCAGAAGATGGATCAGATCATCGATGCGCTGCTGCTCCTGGCCGGGATCCGCAGCCGCGAGGTGGCTGTGGAGCCGGTGGCGATGGAGCCGATTGTTTACGCCGCGCTGGAGCGCCTCAAGCCTGAGATCGACGAGCGGGGGGTCGAGGTCAGCGTGGCGCCCGACCTGCCGCCCGTGATGGGCTACGGCCCCTGGCTTGAGGAAGCACTGGCCAACCTGATTAGCAACGCTGTCAAGTACATCGGCCCGGACAACCCCGCGCCGTGCGTTTCGGTCCGGGCGGAGCGGTGCAGCGAACCGGCTCGCGGCGACAGGATTCGCTATCTGGTGGTGGATAACGGGCTGGGCATCGCTCCCGAATACCACGACCGCCTGTTTGAGATGTTCTCCCGCTTTCACCCCGGGCAGGCCAAGGGAGCGGGCCTCGGCCTGTCCATCGTGAAGCGCATCGTCACCCGCCTCGACGGCGAGGTCGGCTTTGAGAGCGCGCCGGGCAAGGGCAGTGCCTTCTGGTTTGTTCTCCCCGCCGTCAGCCTCCCGTCGGATGGCGGAGCGCCGTCCGCGGATTGACCGGGCGCCTTTCAATCCGGGGGACGTGAGGCGACGGGTTCAGCCTCACCCCGCCCCCCATTTGTCTCCTCGACGCCCATCCCGTATAATCCTGATTAAGTTATATTAGGCAAGAATTGTATACTTTTCCGGCGCCCGATCCGCTGGAATGGGGGAGAGGGATATGGCAGCCGAGGTCAAGATTGAGCACAACATCGACGATGCCGGGGTCGATCTGGATGAGTCAACGCTGGCGGAAATGTACTGGCTCATGCTGCTTGCCCGGCGGCTGGACGAGCGCTGCTGGGTACTGCACCGCCAGGGCCGGATCGCCTTCCACATCTCCGGCATGGGCCATGAGGCGCTCCAGGTCGGTGCGGCCTTCACGCTGCGCAAGGGCTACGACTACGTCCATCCCTACTACCGCGATCTGGCGCTGAATCTGGCGCTGGGCTATACGCCCCGCGAGTTCATGTTGGCCGTGTATGGCAAGCAGGGTGAGACAACCAGCGGGGCGCGGCAGATGCCCTCCCACTGGGGCATGCGGCGGCTGAACATCGTCTCCGGCTCCAGTCCGGTCGCGACGCAGGTCCCGCAGGCTGCCGGGATGGCCCTCGCCAGCAAGCTGCGCGGCGAGGACCGCGTCACGCTCACCTGTTTGGGGGAAGGCTCGACCAGTCAGGGCGAATTTTACGAGGGCATGAACTGGGCGGGCGTCCACAACCTGCCGCTGGTGTGCATCGTCCAGAACAACATCTACGCCATCTCGGTGCCGGTGGACAGGCAGATGGCCGTCGAGAACGTGGCCGACCGCGCACCGATGTTCGGCGTGGCGGGCGCCACCTACGACGGCAACGATGTGCTGGCCTCCTACCGGGTCACCCGGGAAGCCGTTGAGCGTGCCCGTGACCCCGCTGCCCCCCGGCGCGCCACGTTGCTGGAAGCGAAGACCTACCGGCCCGTGCCCCACTCCTCGGATGACGACGACCGCACCTACCGCTCCCGCGAGGAGGTCGAGCAGTGGAAGCGCCGCGACCCGATCCTGCGCTTCCGTGCCTACCTGCTGGAGAAGGGCGTCCTGACCGGCGAGAAGGTCGAGGAGTACGAGGCGCGCGCCAGACGTGAGATCGACGAGGCGCAGGCTTACGCCGAGGCCGCCCCCTACCCGCCGCCTGAGTCGGCGCTTGGCCCGGTGTTTGCGCCCCTGCCCGGTGAGTAGGGCGGGGTAAGGAACGAGGCAGTCGATGGCCGAAATGACCCTTCTCGACGCCGTGCGCGCGGCGATGGATGAGGAACTCGCCCGCGATGAGCGCGTCTTTATCACCGGCGAGGATGTCGGGCCGCGCGGTGGGGTGTTCCGCGCCACGCTGGGCCTGTATGACAAATACGGCCCCGACCGCGTCATCGACTCGCCGCTGGCCGAATTAAGCATTGTGGCGGTTGGCATCGGCGCGGCGCTGGCCGGGATGCGCCCCATCTGCGAGATCCAGTTCGCTGACTTTATCCATCCCGCCTTCAACCAGATCGTCAACGAGGCGGCCCGCTTCTACTACCGCTCCAACGGCCAGTGGAACGTGCCGCTCACCATCCGCGCGCCCTACGGTGGCGGCATCGGCGGCGGGCTGTACCATTCGCAGAGTGTCGAGGCGTTCTTTGCCCACACGCCGGGGCTGAAAGTGGTCATCCCCAGCAACCCCTACGACGCCAAGGGCCTGCTCAAGTCCGCCGTGCGCGACCCCAACCCTGTGCTGTTCTTTGAGCCAAAGAAGGGCTACCGCCTCATCCGGGGGGAAGTGCCTGAAGGCGAGTACACCGTGCCCATCGGCCCGGCCCGCGTCACGCGCGAGGGCGGCGACCTGACGGTGTACGCCTACGGTATGATGCATTACTATGCGCTTCAGGCCGCCGATGTGGTCGCCGGGCAGGACGGTATCCAGGCCGAGGTGGTGGATATCCGCACGCTGGCCCCGCTCGACAGAGAGACGATCCTCGGCTCGTTCAGAAAGACGGGCAAGGCGCTGATCGTGTATGAGGACAATCGCTTTCTGGGCTACGGTGCAGAGATCGCCGCCCTGCTGGCCGACGAGGCGTTCGAGTGGATGGACGGCCCCATTCGCCGCCTAGCAGGGCCGGACGTGCCGGGTGTGCCGTTCAGCCACACGCTTCAGGACTACTTTATGCCCAACGCTGAGAAGATCGCCGAGGCGATCCGCGATCTGGCCGCCTATTAGCGGCTGGTCGGAGTGCGGCCTGCAGGCTGTACGCCTTTCGTCGCTACAGGAGAAAGCATGGCAACCCAGGTCATCATGCCCCAGCTTGGGGAAAGCGTCATCGAGGGGACGGTCGGCAGGTGGCTCAAGCAGCCCGGTGACAGGGTTGAGGAATACGAGCCGCTGCTCGAGGTCGAGAGCGACAAGGTTGACTCGGAGATTCCCTCGCCGGCCTCCGGGACCGTCCTGGCTGTCTATGTGAATGAAGGTGAGACGGTCAGGGCTGGGACGCTGCTGGCATACATCGGGGAGCCGGGCGAAGAGGTGCCCGCTGCGCCAGAGGGCGAACCGGCCGGGAGGGCGGCAACGTCCTCCCCTGCCGCGTCCCGGCCCGCCCCCCGCCAGCCGGAGTCTGCCCCCGGCGGAGGCAACGGCGGGCCGGAATGGGGGGGCGCCGGGGAGCGCGCCCCGCGCATCTCGCCCGTCGTGGCCAACATCGCCGCCCGGCACGGCGTCGATCTGAGCCGCGTGCCGGGGACGGGGCGCGGGGGCCGCGTGACGAAAAGGGACATCCTCGCCTATGTCGAGCAGCGCGAGACGGGCGCGCCCGCCGCCGTCGCGGGGGCCGATCAGGCGTTGCCGCCCTGGGAGCAGCCCGGCAGCGGCGATCTGTTCAAGCCGACTGACGACCTGTACAGAAAAACCGCCCCGCCTGCCGCGCCCGAACCGGCGGCGATGCCTGAGCTTATGCCCGCCCCACCCGACCACATCCACAGGCCGCCGCCCGCTCCCGGCAAACCCGGTGAGGTCGTGCCGCTCAGCAAGATGCGCCGTCGCATCGCCGAGCATATGGTCGAGAGCAAGCTGCGTACCGCGCCGCACGTGACCACCGTCTTTGAGGCCGACATGAGCGCCGCCCTTGCCCACCGCGCCGCTCATAAGGAGGAGTTCGCCCGGCGCGGCCTCAACCTGACCCTGACCGCCTACTTCACGGCGGCAGCCGCCCGCGCCCTTCGCGCCCAGCCCCTCGTCAACAGCCAGTGGACGGATGAGGGCATCCTGCTGCACCGCGACGTGAACATCGGGCTGGCCGTTGCGCTCGACGAGGGGCTGATCGTGCCGGTCGTCAGGCACGCCGATGAGCTGTCGCTGGCCGGGCTGGCCCGCGCCATCAATGATCTGACGAACCGTGCCCGCAGCGGCCAGCTTGAGCCGGACGAGGTGCAGGGCGGCACGTTCACCATCACCAATCACGGCGTGTCGGGCAGCCTGTTCGCCACGCCCATCATCAACCAGCCGCAGACGGCCATCTTGGGCGTGGGGGCCGTGCAGAAGCGCGTCGTTGTGACGGCGGACGACGCCATTGCCATCCGCCCGATGGTCTACCTGACGCTCACCTTTGACCACCGCGTGCTGGACGGTGCAACGGCGGACGGGTTCATGGTCGAGGTGAAGCAGGCGCTCGAAGGCTGGAGGTAGGCGCGGCCCCCCAGGTCGCGCCTGCCGTAGAAGCGCGGACG
>FWPU01009883.1_pt1 | contig 14648 bp, 14 predicted proteins | sample 2228361 | NCBI WGS metagenome assembly FWPU01 (sample SAMEA103939777, study PRJEB20133) | metagenome
TGCGGGTACGCAGCTGGAACGACAGGGCGTCAACAGCGGCGGACTGGAAGGTGGAATCACCACCGGGCAGCCGATTGTGGTGCGGGCGGCAATGAAACCGATTGCCACCACACTCAACCCGCAGCGCTCGGTGGATCTGGCTGAGGGGCGGGAGGTTGAAACGCGTTACGAACGCTCCGATTTTTGTCCTGTGCCGCGCGCCGTGGTGATTGTGGAAGCCATGCTGGCCTTCGTGCTGGCCGATGCCCTGCTGGAAAAGCTGGGCGGTGATTCGCTGGCGGAGATGCTGCCGCGCTTTGCGGCCCTGCCGCGCCCGCGTCTGGGTGATGTTCATCTGCGGGAAGATGACCCGATTTACTGGCGCAGCGAGGGGGAGGCGTGAAGAATCATCCCTGGGTTTTCCTCTACGGTCCGCCCGGTTCGGGCAAGTCCACCCTTGCCGGCTGGCTGGCAGAGCGCCTGACACAACCCTGTTACGATTTGGATGAGCAGATTCAACGAACAGACGGGCGCAGCATCCCGGTCATTTTTGAGGAAGAGGGCGAGAGCGGTTTTCGCCAGCGCGAAAAAAACGCCCTGCGGGAACTGCTCACCCAACCGGCGGGTGTGGTTGCGCTGGGAGGTGGCGCCCTGCTGGATGCGGACAACCGCCGGCTGGCAGAACGAAGCGGAATCATCCTGTGCCTGACCGCCAGCCGCGAAACCCTCCTCCAACGATTGCAAACCACCAACTTCAGCCGCCCGCTGCTGAAAGGGGAGGATGGCTGGCAGGCACGTCTGACCGCCCTGCTGGAAACGCGCCGCGAGCATTACGCATCTTTTGAAAACCGTCTGTCCACCGATGGGCGCACGCTCGAAGAAACCGGCTGGGAAGCATTGTGTGCTTTGGGCATCTTCCCCATTCGCGGTATGGGCAAGCCCTACCGGATGATTGTCCAAAACGGTCTTCTACAATCGGCGGCAGATGAGTTGGACGAGGTGGGACGCAGCCGTACCGCCGGTCTGGTGTGTGACGAGAACACGGCGGTTTTGTACGCCTCCGAACTGGAAAAGCGCCTCAACACAGGCGGCTGGCGGGTGGTGCACTGTGTCGTCCCGGCCGGCGAAACCCATAAAACCCTCCAAACCACGGCGCAGTTGTGGGCACAGTTTGTGGAAGGCGGGCTGGAGCGCACCAGTCTGGTACTGGCACTGGGCGGTGGTGTAGTCGGCGATTTGAGCGGCTTTGCCGCCTCGGCTTTTTTGCGCGGCATGGACTGGGTCAACCTGCCGACCACTCTGCTCGCCATGGTGGATGCCTCCATCGGCGGCAAGACCGGCGTGGACCTGCCGCAGGGCAAAAATCTGGTGGGGGCATTTCACCCGCCGCGCCTGGTTCTGGCTGATCCGCTCACTTTATCCAGCCTGCCCATCGGTGAACGGCGCAGCGGCATGGCAGAGGTGGTCAAACACGGGGTCATCGGCGACCCCGCTCTGCTGGATGCCTGCACAGAGGGCTTGGAAGGGCTGGCCGGGCGCTGGGAGTGGCTGGTGCGCCGCGCTGCTGCCGTCAAGGTGCGGGTGATCGAGGCCGATCCGTATGAGGAGGGGCTGCGCGAGGTGCTGAACTTCGGTCACACCCTTGGCCACGCTCTCGAAAAAGCCAGCCGCTATCGTTTGCGTCATGGAGAAGCCGTGGCAATCGGCATGGTGATGGAAACCCGCCTTGCCGAAAGACTGGGAATCGCTCAAACCGGCCTGAGCGAGCAGTTGCGGTCAATTTTGTCCCGCCTGGGGCTGCCGGTTGAGCCGCCGCCCGGCCTGAACGCCGGCGAAATCCGCGCCGCGTTGGCGGTGGACAAAAAACGACGGGACGGCCAGACGCATTTCAGTCTGCCGCGCGCCATCGGGCAGGTGGAATACGGCATTACCGTCAGCGTGGATGAGGCATTGAGGGAGGTGATTCCATGAAAAAGGTGCTGGTACTGCACGGTCCGAATCTCAATTTGTTGGGAGAGCGCGAGCCGCAGGTGTACGGCAGCCTGACGCTGGAAGCCATTAATCAACGTCTGATCGAAGCCGGGCAAGAATGGAATCTGGAAGTGACCTGCTTTCAGTCCAACCACGAGGGGGAACTGATCGAAGCCCTGCACCGGGCACGCCTGACGGTGGATGGAGTGGTTTTCAACCCTGCCGGCTATACGCACACCTCCGTAGCGCTGCGCGACGCCGTGGCGGCCATTTCCATCCCGGTCATTGAGGTGCATCTCTCCAACCCGGCTGCCCGTGAGGATTTTCGCCATGTCTCGCTGCTGTCAGCGGTCTGCCGCGGGACGATTGCCGGCTTTGGCTGGCGTTCTTACTGGCTGGGGCTGCTGGCGCTGGCAAACCTGCTGGCGGAATAAGCCGGTTTAGACACAAACGTTGAGTTCATCCACTGCCGCAACACGGCTTTCTGCCCCCTTGTCAGAATGGCTGGATGTGGTTTAATCAAAATAGAAATATCCGGCGTCATTATCGAGGAATGATTGGGTGATTGAGCAAATCATTGGCTTTGGACAAAACTTCTGGACGGCGTTGAGCAGTGGCAGCGCCAGTTCATCTCACCTGTGGTTATATGGGGTGATCACCTTGCTGGTAATGGTGGAAGGACCCATTTCCATCCTCCTGGCAGCCGGCGCCTCCTCAGCCGGTTTTCTCAATCCGTTGCCGGTCTTCATCGCTGCCACAGTCGGCAATTTAATTGCCGATGCCCTGTGGTACAGTTTGGGTTATGTGGGCAAAATTGACTGGCTGCTGCGCCGGCGCGGCTGGTTTGGCGTGGATGCCGAAAAACTTGACCTGTTCCGACAGGTCATTCATCAGCAGGCCGTCAAACTGCTCATTTTTGCCAAACTGACCAACGGCTTAATCGTGCCGGTATTGATTGCCACCGGTCTGGCGCGCGTCCCGTGGCGCAAGTGGTTTCCAATTATTTTTGTCACCAATCTGCTGACCAGTCTGGTAATGGTGGTGCTCGGCTACTACATGGCATCCAGTTTGTTGCGCGTTCAGGAAGGGCTGCGGTACGCGGCCTTTGCAGCGACGCTTTTCTTTTTGCTGGCGGCTTCTTTCTACATGCGCCGTCTGCTCAGCCGGAAAGATGTGACAACCCTGCTCGATAAAACAGGGCAGTGAGAGGGAAGCAGGATATGCGCGTGGTGTTGTGTACAACAACCTACCTGCCGGAATTGAACGGACAGGCCATTTTCACTGCAAATCTGGCGCAGGGGCTGGCTGCCCGCGGACATCAGGTGTGGGTGGTGCGCCCCACTACCGGTTTAAGAGCGAATTCCATGGCCGACGGGAATGTAAAAGTCCTTGGTTTACCGTCCATCCAGCTGAGTTTCATCCACAAAGACCTGCGGCTGGCCGTGCGCTACCGGCGGTTTTTGCAGCGATTGTTCGAACAAATTCAACCGGATGTAGTGCATGTGCAAGACCCCTCTCCCTTCTGCCAGAGCGCCGTTCGCGAGGCAAAACGACGCGGCATACCAACCATAGCGACCCATCACCCCGGGCCGGAAATCAGCGCGCCATATTTTGCCCGCCTGCCTCTGCCGCTCAAACGCGGTGTGGAAGCGATTGGCTGGCGGTTCGTCGCCCGGCACCTCAACCGCGCCGATGCGGTCAGCGTCCCCTCGCGCAGTTCGGTGCAAATGCTGGCCGCACACGGCATCCGTCAGCCGGTTCAGCCAGTTTCCTGCGGCATTCGGCTGAGTGAATTCACCCCGCCTTCGGCAGTAGACCGGCAGCAAATCCTCAGCCGGTTTGGCCTGCCGCCGGATAAAGTGATTGGGCTGTATGTTGGGCGGGTAGATGTGGAAAAACGGGTGGAAGTGCTGATTGAAGCGCTGGCCGCCGTGCAGGACGAACGAATCCACCTGGCAATTGCGGGAAGCGGGGCCAGTCTGCCGCAGATTCAACGGCTCATCCGGCGGCATGGGCTGCAAAATCAGGTGCATTTATTGGGGAAGATTCCTCATTCCGACCTGCCCGCCTTAATATCAGCCAGCGATCTTTTCCTGATGCCCGGCGATGCCGAATCGTTCAGCATTGCCACCCTGGAAGCAATGGCCTGCGGCAAACCGGTGCTTGCCGCCCATGCCTCGGCGCTGCCAGAACTGGTCACTCATCGGCAAAACGGCTATCTCTTCCAGCCCCAAAACCCGCAGTCGGCTGCCGAAGGAATACGCTGGCTGCTGGAAAACCGACGGCTCTGGGGCAAAATGGGGCAAATCAGCCGGCAGCGTGCCGAACAGCACCGTCTCGAAAACACGGTGGCGCGCTACGAAACCCTGTACCGGCAGACACGCCCGCAATCTGCGGCACAGCCCCGCTCCGTGTCAAGAGTTCATCGGCCGGCCTTTCGCCCGCTGATGATGCTGGCCGGCATTGTGTTCGTACTCCTCTCGCTGCTGTATGTGTCCGCACCGCTGACAGCCTCGGCTCAGGGTGGGGTGGAAAACCTGCCGCCGATTACTCTGGAAAGCCTGCGCCGGTTGATCATCCTGACCATCGAAGATGAAAACAGCCTGTATGCCAACGGCGGATTGATTCAGGCACTGCTGGAAAAGGGCGAATCGGTGCAGTTCGTCCTGCTGAGACCTGAAGAAAAGATTAAGGACGGACAGCCTGCCAGCCAAGATCAGCCCTCAACGAACCCGCCGGAGGCGCTCGACGCCCGCGAGCGCATTCGCCGCTGGCTGGAGGAGTTGGGCATTCCAGCGGAAACAGTGGACATCTTTGAGATCGAAGAAAATAAGATCAACCAGTGGTATCAAGAGATGCGCGAAAAATGGCAGTCGTTTGAAGTCCAGATTATTCCCATCACCGAATGAGAGCAGAAACGCCGCAGGGGGAGTGCAGTGTTTAAATATGACATTTTTACACCGATTAAATGACAAAAGACCGCTAACAAACCGGGGGGGATATGTTATGCTTACCACAGAAAGTACACGATTTCACAAACGAACGAAAGGAAAGCAGCCATGGCGTATGTGATTACCGATGATTGCATTCAGTGCGGCGCCTGCGAAGCCGAATGCCCGGAAGGCGCCATTTCCGAGGTGGACGGCCTGTATGTGATTGATGCCACCAAATGCCAGGACTGCGGCGCGTGCGCCGATGTTTGCCCAACCGGCGCTGCCCAGCCTGCCTGAGATTTTATCGGTCTCTCCTTCTTGAGAAATCAGAGCGGTGGAATGACCGCTCTGATTTTTTTGTTTTTCCGGCTCTCCGCCAAAGTGCGGTATACTGTTTCTCGCTATGAGTTTGATTACCGTTTCCGGTCTGAGTAAGTCCTACGGCGCGCTGGATTTGTTCAACGATCTCTCGTTTGCCATACCCCCACGCGCCCGAATCGGACTGGTGGGTGCCAACGGCGTCGGCAAAACCACCCTGTTGCGCATCCTGCTGGGATTGGAAGAGCCCTCCGCTGGCAGCGTCCAGCGAGCGCGCGGATTGCGCATGGGCTACCTGCCGCAGGAAGCCCGCCTCGATTCCCGGCGCACCCTCTGGCAGGAATGCCTGACCGTGTTCGACGACCTGTTGAAACGGCAGACAGAACTGGCCAGATTGGAAGCCGCCATGGCCGACCCGTCACAGGCCGAATCGGCCCTGGAAGCCTACGGGAAACTCCAGGCCGAGTTCGAGCAGTTGGGCGGTTACACCTTTGAAACCCGCACGGCGCAGGTCTTAAGCGGATTGGGGTTTCGGCGCAACGACTTCAACCGCCCGCTGGCGCAGCTGTCCGGCGGTCAGCGAACCCGCGCTGTACTGGCCAAACTCCTGCTGGAAAATCCCGATCTGCTCCTGCTGGATGAGCCGACCAACCACCTCGATATTCAAGCCATCGAATGGCTGGAAACCTACCTGCGCGAATGGGAAGGCGGCGTGGTCATTGTCTCACACGACCGCTACTTTCTTGATCAGGTGGTCAACACCATCTGGGAGATGACCCCCACACTGGAAATTTACCCCGGCAATTACTCGGCGTATCTGGTACAGCGCGAGGAACGCTATCAGCGGCGGCTGGAAGAGTATCAGGCGCAGCAGGAATTCATTGAAAAGGAATTGGATTACATCCGGCGCAATATCGCCGGTCAGAATACGCGTCAGGCACAGGGACGGCGCAAACGGCTGGAAAGGCTGCTGGAAGAAGCCCGCCTTTCACCGCCGCGTCAGCCGCGCCGCCTGCAATTTCAAATGCAAGCCGCCAACCGGTCAGGCGATCTGGTCATCCGCACGCACGGACTGGGGGTTGGTTATCACGACGAGGGTAAGCCGCTCTTTTATGCCCCCGATTTGATCCTGCGGCGCGGGGAGTGCGCGGCAATCATCGGCCCAAACGGAGCCGGTAAAACCACCTTCCTCAAAACCTTGCTGGAACAAACGCCCCCTTATCAGGGAGAAGTGCTGCTGGGAGCCAGCCTGAAAATTGGCTACTTTGCGCAGGCGCATGAAGGACTGAACCTCTCCCACTCACTGATGGAATCCATTGCCGAAATCGTACCCGATTGGCTGCCGGCGCAGGTGCGCGACTATCTGGCGCGCTTCCTCTTCACGGGCGATGACGTCTTCAAGACGGTGGCGATGCTCTCCGGCGGCGAGCGCGGAAGGCTGGCACTGGCGCGGCTGGCACTGCAAGGCGCCAACCTGCTCCTGTTGGACGAACCAACCAACCACCTTGATCTGCCTTCGCAGGAAGCGCTCCAGTCCCTGCTGGCCGAATACAACGGGACGATTCTGCTCGTTTCGCACGACCGCTATTTGATTGACGCGCTGGCCACGCAAATCTGGGAAGTGCTGCCGCAGGAAAGAACTCTGCGGGTTTTCGAGGGCAGTTACAGCCAGTATAAAGAGTGGCTGGCGGCGCAGGCGGCGGCTGATGCTGCACGGCGCAATCAGGAAAAGACCGCCCGTGCTGAGCGGCAAACCAGCCGCACGGAACTGTCCCGCAATCAGCAACAGCGCCGTCAGGCACAAATCAGCATGCTGGAAGGCGAGATCAACCTGTTGGAGAAACGCCTGGCTGAAATCAGCCGCCGTTTAGAGAGCCCGCCGGCCGACCCGCTGGAAGTCAGCCGTCTGGGGGAAGAATATCAGCAGGTGCAGCGCAAACTGGATGAGTGCCTGGAACGCTGGACAGAACTTCACCAGACGGTTTATTAAGTACCCCAGTCGCGCAGGTAGAGAAAATCATAGCCAATGGTGCGGTTGCTGAGTTTGGCAATCGGCGGCAGAATGCGCTTGAATTGATTACGGCGCATCCGATCCACCACCTTATGGACAAAGGAAGCATCGAAACCCGCTTCGATACATTCCTGCGGCGTGTAGCGTTGATCCACCAGCAGGTAGAGCAGCTGATCCACCTCGGCGTAGGTGTAGCCCAGTTCGCCCTCGTCCGTCTGCCCCGCCCAGAGATCTGCCGAGGGGGCTTTGCGGCGGATGGACTCCGGCACACCCAAGGCCTCGGCTAACTGGCGCAGTTGAGTCTTATACAGATCGCCAATCGGGTTAATGGCGCAGGCTGAGTCGCCGTAGAGAGTGGTGTACCCCAGCAAAATCTCGGTCTTATTGCCGGTGCCCACCACCAGCCCGCCAAACGCCGCCGATTGGTCGTAGAGGACGATCATCCGCTGGCGCGCCATGATATTGCCGCGGCGCATATTGTCCATATCAGGAAAACGCTGGAAGAGCGGCTCGACCATCGGCGTGATTTCCACGGTGAGCGATTGCACGCCGGTGGCGTCAACCACCTTTTGGGCATCTTCCAGCGAATCGGGCGAGGAGGTGCGGTAGGGCATGCGCACGGCCAGCACATTTTGCCCGCCAAGCGCCTCTGCCGCCAGAAAACAGGAAACCGCCGAATCAATCCCGCCGGAAAGGCCGATCACAGCGCGTGAAAAACCCATGCGGGTGATTTCACTGCGGATGAAGCCGGTTAAAATGCGCCGGGCGAGTGTAGTGTTAATCGTCAGGTCAATCGGTTTCATGGTCATTCTCTTTTCATCTGCCGGAGGAGCGGCTGGTGAGGATGCGATTCAGCTCGCGTTGGACGAGCGCGGTGCGTTCATCGCGCAAAAGCGGCAGGCGGGCGCGCGTGCGGTGCAGTTGATTGAGGTCCAGTTCTGCCGGGGTGACACCCTCTTCAAAATACGGCGCCTGCACAATCAATTCCCCATTCGGATCGAAAACCGTTGAGCCGCCCCAAAAATTCAAACCATCCTCGTAACCCACCCGGTTGGAATGCGCCACAAAAGCGGTAAACAGACTGGCGTAAGCGCGGTTGATGTGTTCCACCCAGCGTGCCGATTCGAGGATGGCGGCGCTGTTCAAGCCGCGCCCCGGCGAGGCAGAAGTAAACAGAAACAGGTCGGCGCCGTCCAGCCAGAGCAGGTAGGGGGGTGAAGCATGCCAGAAATCCTCGCAAATCAGTACCCCGGCGCGGCCAAAGCGGGTTTCAAAAGCCTGTATCGCATCTCCCCAGGCAAAAAAACGCCCCTCGTCAAACAGGCCGTAGGTGGGTAAATACACCTTACGGTGAACATGGCGCACCTCCCCTTTGGAAAGATAGGCGGCAGCAATATAAAAGCGGTTACGGGCATCTTCTTCCACAAAGCCCACCAGCAGATCAATTTTTTGAGAAGCCTGTAAGAGAGGGCGGAACAGCGGGTCATCAGCAGAGGGACGGTGAGCCACCGCCGGGGTGAGATCTTGCAGTACATAACCGGTCAGCGAAAGTTCGGGAAAGAGGAGCAGGTCAACCCCATCTTGAACAGCCTGACGGGCAAGGGCAAGATGTTTTTCGAGGTTTGCCTCCGGCTTACCCAACACCGTGTTGATTTGAGCCAATCCGAGTGTCAACATCATAGGGCACTTTTTCCTAGGAAGAAAGATGAGGGGGATGTCTTGCCGAGAGACGGCGGCGGTTGATTGCTTTGGAAAAACGAATCACCGCAATGGCCAGCACCCCGATCAGGCTGAGAACACCCAGCAAGTAACACGCCAAATAATCCAGGCGCACATTTTGAAAAGACGGCACAGCATCTGCCCGCCACGAGGAAAAGACGAGGGTATGCACGGCCAGCACCAAACCGAGCAGACAGGCGCGCGCCCCGGCGATCTGGAGATCGTTGGCTTTTTTCTCAACGGGGCGGGCAATGAGCAGGAGAGCCATTGCCGCCAGATATGGCAGGGGAAAGCGGTAATTGAGGGTGCCGTCCGCATCCAGCACCGGCAACGCCCAGGGGTACTGGTCGGTCAGGGCAACGCCATAGGCGCAGCCGGCAGCACCGCAGCCCAGCCACAGGCTCACCGCCAGCGGAACGAGCAGAAGAACAGCGAGATCGGCCATCTGCGGGATGGGCAGTCGGCGGACAACGGACACCAAGGGAATCATCAAAAGCACCGCCAGCAAGGCGGTAGGGAAGATCAGCCCGCCTTCCCAAAAACGCAGCGCCGCCCACCCGTCATCGGCGTACAGATGGGGGTTGAGCCAGACAAAGCCAGCCCGCCCGCCGATCAGCGCCGCAAGCAGAATCACCCAGCCATTCAGCAGCCAGGCAAACTCCCTGCGCGGGGGTGCCTCCCGCCAGACTTGCAGCAGACCCAACGTGGCGCCAATCCCAACTGCCAATGAAAAAAGATTCATCGCTTTGGATTATAGCACTTTGGAAGAAGTGGCACAAAACCGATTATCCAGGGTTTCGATATAATCAGAATAACGGTAATTTTCCGGTGATTTAATGAAAACACCCACAACCGTCCTTCGAGCAAAGCACATCTTCGAATCGGATGCCCTTCTATGGCTGCTCCTCTTTACGGTCGGCGTCTCTCTGCGACTGTTCCGCCTGTCTTATCCACCCTTCTGGATTGACGAAATCGGAGTTTGGCAGGCTGCCCAACAATCCACCTGGCAGCAAGCCCTGCAAATCGCAAAGGGACATATCATGGGTATGCCGCTCCATTACCTGCAAACCTGGATTGCCGGGCAATTGGGTTTACAAAATGAATGGCTGCGCCTGCCCGATGTGATTTGGGGTTGTCTGTGTATTGGGGTGGGATACGGCGTGGCACGCTACTACATTGAGAAGCCAGCCGCTGTTTTTGCTGCAACTTTGATGACAACCTCACCCCTCTTGATTCGCTATTCGCAGGAATTGCGTTTCTATGCCGGGCTTTATTTTTTTCATCTTTTACTGATCTTCACCAGTCTGCGAGCATTCGAAAAAGCAAGCTGGATGCACTGGCTGATTGTTATTTTGAGTGGAATCGCGGGAATTCTGTTCCACCCCTACACCCTTCTGGGGATTGTCTTTGTTTTTGGTTATCTCCTGTCAAAATCAGAATGGATTTCCTGGCAAAACCTCCGCCGATTATTAATGGTGGCCGTTGTGCTGTTGGGGTTTTTTGGCTGGGCAATTGTTCAATTCGGCTCTGTGCCGGCTTATCAAACTCCCTTATTTGCATTCGAGCGGCCGGCGGATTTTCTATTGCGTGGGCTGGGTCTGGCCCCCATCCATTCGCCCATGGGAATGACACCCGTTTATTATGTCGTTTTGGGATTGGCCTTTTTTGGGTGGCTGGTGATGGCCATCCAAAACCGCAACAGGCAAATTCTCCTATCCCTCATCCTCGCAGGGGGTATTATCGCGCTGATTCTTGGAATGAACGCATACCGCCATTACTTTGTGCATAGCCGCCAAATCTATTTCCTGTCCTTTTGGGTTTATCTGACTGCGGCTTATGGTCTGGCCCACTTCACAAAGGGTTTGCTCAACCGAAATTACCACCCGCCAGCAAAAATGGCGGTTCAAAAATGGTTGGTCAGCTGGATGATTCTGATCGGGTTAATTACCATGCCTGCCTTAAGCCAATATTTCAACGCCGAACGCACCATCGTGCGCAGCGGTTCCACCGCCCTTCTCGAATATTGGCAACCGGGGGATTGGATCTGTGTGATCCCGGATTTCGATGTGATCGTGTTTAAGACGTACTGGAAGAATGAGGTTGGGCAATGGCTGCTGCCCTGTGATGAGCGGGAAGCAGTTCAAAATCCACAGGTTCAATTTGTCATTGCTGGCGAAAATCTGAATTTTTCTCCCCGCTTTCGAGAAATATACCGCCCTCCAGCGGATACTTTTTACCCCAAGGTCATTTGGACGCGGAGCGATTAATGCCCTCATGCTATAATCCAATTATCCATGTGCGGCGCCGAAACTCCCCCTGATTTCCAGCCTCAAACTACCCCCCACTCCCTTCCAACTCCGCCGGAGGGCGAACAAACCTCCCCGCCATCCGAGATCCACCTGCGGATGCAGGTAGAAGTGCCGCCAGAAACCGTCCTTCACCTGACCGTAGAAAGCCGCTCGCCGGAAGGAAAGCCGCTGGAAAGCCGCACGCTGACCTTTGCCAACCCGCCCCTGCCTCTGCCGGACTGGATTGACTCTTCCCCGGTGGAGGTTCAGCCCCGCCCCACTCGCCGGCAATGGTTGACCTCTCATCTTTCCTCCATCCTGCTGGGGCTGGCGCTGCTGGTCTACCTTGCCACCCGTCTGATTGCTCTGCCGGATTTTCCGGTGTACTTTTTCACCGATGAAGCCGTTCAAACCGTGCTGGCAGCCGATTTGGTGCGGGATGGTTTGCGGGGTTACAACGGCGAATTCTTACCCACCTACTTTCCCAACGGCTCGATGTACAATCTGAGCCTTTCGGTTTATGTGCAGGTATTGCCGTATTTGTGGTTTGGCAAATCGGTGTGGGTCACCCGTGCCGTGCCGGCCATTCTCAGTTTGCTGGCGGCACTTTCGGTTGGCTTATTGTTGCGCCGAGGATTCGGCAGTTCGTTTGGCTGGGGAGCAACCCTGCTGCTCACGCTAATGCCAGCCTGGTTTTTACACTCCCGCACAGCTTTCGAAGTCAATCTGGCGGTGACTTTCTTTGCCGTCTTTCTCTATACCTACTGGCGCTACCGGCATGGTCAACCGGCATGGATTTACGCCGCAGTCACTGCCGCAGCATTGACCTTTTACAGTTACAGCCCGGCTCAAATGGTGATTGCCACCCTCGCTCTTTTTCTGCTTATTTCCGACTGGCACTACCACTGGCAGCAGCGCCGCCGTGTGATGCTGGCGCTTGGGCTTGTTGCTCTGTTCGGGCTGCCCTACCTGCGTTTTCAAATGGAACATCCCGGCGAAACACTCCGCCACCTGACCCTGCTCAATTCTTACTGGCTATCGGATCGCACTCCCCTGCAAAAATTGGGCATCTTTTTCGGAGAGTATCTGCGGGGGCTTAACCCGGTCTATTGGTTCGTTCCTCAAAAGGATGAGCTGATTCGCCATGTGATGAAAGGCTACGCTCATCTGGGCTGGATCAGCCTGCCATTTGTGACGGTGGGTTTGGGTCGGGCGTTGCGAAATCTGCGCCGCAGCGAATACCGGCTGATTTTATTGGCTCTGCTGGCGGCGCCCAGCGGGGCGGCGTTGGTCAAACTGGGGATCACCCGGGCACTGTTCATGGTCGTCCCGGCGGCATTGTTGGGCGGGCTGGGATTGGAGAGCGCGATTCAATGGTTGAACCGTCTTTTGGAAAAACGCTGGCCGCGTCCCAGGTGGATAATGTGGCTCAGCCTGTTGATGTTTCTCTTGCTGACCATTGCCGCCTTCGCCATGCTGCAAGATGCCCTCATCCATGCGCCTTTCTGGTCAAGCGACTACGGTTTGAATGGCTTACAATGGGGTGCCCGCCAGTTGTTCAGCGAAGTCCGCGCGTATCTAAACGAAAATCCGGGCATTGATTTGGTGGTCTCCCCTTCATGGGCTAACGGCACGGATGTGATCGCCCGTTTTTTCTTTGATGACCCCTTGCCATTCCGCCTGGGCAGCATCGAAGGCTACCTGAATGACTACCAGCCATTGGATGAAAACATCCGTTTTGTCATGATTCCGGAGGAGTGGGAGAAGGTTCAGGAAAGCAACAAATTCAGCGATATTCAAATTGAACGAAGGCTGCATTATCCAAACGGTAAAACCGGCTTTTACTTTGTACGCCTGCGTTATGTCGAAAATGCACAACAAATCTTTGAGCAGGAACGGCAGGAACGCCGCGCTTTGCAGGAAAAAGCCCTGCGCCTGAATGACGGCACGCCGATTCGTGTGCGTTACTCGCGGTTGGACATGGGCGAGATCGAACATGCCCTCGATGGGCAGCCAGGCACACTGATTCGCACGCTGGAAGCCAACCCGCTTGTCCTCCAACTGTTTTTCGATGAGCCGCAACGCTTAAAATCGCTCACGGCGCGAATTGGCGGGGTGCCGGGCAAAGTGGTGGTGTGGGTCTATCCGCCGGATGGTCAAAATCCGCGCCGGTTTGAGGCCGAGAAAGAAGAAACCCCCGACCCGCGCGAAGTCACCCTCTCGTTTGACGAAGAATTGACCGCCGGTCAGATAGATATTGAAATATACAGCACCCGTGACGGCGAAAGCGCCCACGTCCACCTGTGGGATGTGCGATGGCAATGAACAAGGCAACCTCCCAGCGCAAGCGTTCGTTTGGGTTGAAGGTGATCGCCTTTGCCAATGTTTGGATCGGGCTCGGCGGCTGGCTGCGGCTGGTCGAAATTCTCCGTAATGCGGACTTTTATGGCCAGCTTGATCTCCCGCTGGGATTGGGGTACTTCTTTGCCAGCGGTGTGTTTTTTGGGATGCTGGGTTTTCCCGCCGCGGTGGGTTTATGGCTGCGCCGCCGCTGGGGAATCGGACTGGCTGCCGGGACGCTCATCCTCTGGCTGGGTTGGGACTGGTTCGAGCGGCTGGTGTTTGCCCGTTCACCCCAATTGTTCAACCTGCCGTTCAGTTTGATAGCCTCTTCGCTGCTGGTTGTGCTGGCAGGCTGGGTGTTATGGAAAGAATGGAGAACCACATGAATCCAAACGATCTGGAAATTGAAGCCAAGTTTTTTCTGCGTGATCTGACAGCCTTCCGGCGGAGATTGGAAAACATCGGAGCGGTGCAGGTCAAGCCAAGGCACCACGAAATCAACTGGCGTTTCGACCTGCCGGATGGCAGCCTGACCCGCGCTCACCGCGTGTTGCGCCTGCGGCAGGATGGCCGCGCTCTGCTCACCTACAAAGGCGCCGGGCAAGAGGGGGCCGAAGTCGCCGTCCGTCAGGAAGTGGAGGTAGAAGTCAGCGATGCGGATGCCTGCCGGCGCCTGCTGGAAGCGCTGGGCTTTCAGGTCAGCATGATTTATGAAAAATACCGCACCACCTACCGGCTGGGAGAAGCGGAAATTGTGCTGGACGAGATGCCTTTCGGGTTGTTTTGTGAAATTGAAGCGCCAAACGCCGAAACGATCCACCGGCTGGCAGAGCAGCTGCACCTGAACTGGGAATCCCGCATTGCCATGGGGTACTACACCCTGTTCGAGCAACTGAAAACCGTCAGCGGCCTGAATCTGCGCGATTTGACCTTTGAGAATTTTCGTGAAAATTCCATTGACCTGCAGGTCATCGGAATCACCTTTGCGGATTGATTCGCTCTTCGGCCGATCATTGGGTTTATGTCATTGCGAGCCGCCGCAGGCGGCGTGGCAATCTCCCGCAAGGCCGTTGTGGAGGCGGGGCG
>FWPU01009904.1_pt1 | contig 14638 bp, 15 predicted proteins | sample 2228361 | NCBI WGS metagenome assembly FWPU01 (sample SAMEA103939777, study PRJEB20133) | metagenome
CGGCCCTAAAAGCAGCGCGCCGATCCAGATGGATCGGCGCGGCTCGATTCTCCCTCTGCCCGGAGGGAGGGCCTATCGCTAATAGGTGACAAATATCCCGCCGACGACGAGCAGGCTGGCGATGATCAGCAGCACAAACGCGATGCCCGCAATGAGACCGCTCGTGTCGATCCCGTCAGTTGCACTCCGGTTGTCCATGGCCTTCTCCTCGTAACTACCAGCGCCCTGTGCCGCGCACCGGCTGGCCCTACCTGCCAGCGCACACGGCTGCTGTAATCGTAATAACGCACTCCGGCTCTCAAAAGTTGCATTCCCCCTGCCCAAATGCGTAGTTTTCCCCATACGCATCCCTATCATAGAACTTATGTTCTATCCTGTCAAGTCGTGCTATCAGAGGGGGTCAGGGCAGGGTGAAACGACTCCTGAAAAGCCCTATAATCAATGCGCACTTTCGATCCGGAGCATATGAAGCCGGATGTTCCATCACGGGGGATAGGACGGACGTGTTGGCACACTCAAGCATCGATGCAACCTACGAGGCGGCCAGCCGGACGACGCGGGCGGACGGGCGTGAGGCATTTATCCGCCTGGAGAGCCTGTTGAAGAGCTATCGCGAAGGCGACCGGACGCGCGTCGTGTTGGATGGCGCCAGCGCGTGGTTTGCACGGGGGGAGTTCACGGCAATCGTCGGCCAGAGCGGCTCCGGCAAGAGCACGCTCCTTAACCTGATCAGCGGCATCGACCAGCCGGACGGGGGAGCGATCTGGCTGGACGGGCTGAACCTAACCGCACTCCCCGAACGGCAGCGCACGCTGTTCCGGCGCGGCAATATCGGCTTTATATTCCAGTTCTTCAACCTGATCCCGACGCTGACAGTGTGGGAAAACGTTGTGCTGCCGCTGGAGCTGGCGGGTGGCTTGTCTGACGCAGGACAGGAGCGGGCCAGGGCGCTCCTTGACTCGGTCGGCCTGCTGCCGGTGCGAGACATTCCCGGAGCGGCTCTCCGGCGGCGAGCAACAGCGCGTGGCCATGGCGCGGGCGCTTGTTCACGACCCCATGCTGGTGCTGGCCGATGAGCCAACCGGCAATCTGGACGAAGCAACCGGGCGGGTGGTGCTTGAACTGCTCGACCGGCTCACCCGCCAGGCGGGCAAAAACCTGATCATGGTCACGCACAGCCGGGAGGCAGCCAGCTATGCCGACCGGGTGCTGTGCCTGCAAGGGGGGCGCCTCGAGGGGTGCGAACAGTGGGAGCGTGATGGCTGAGCAGGCGGCTTTCTCCCGGACACTGTTGAATGTAGGCTGGCGGTACCTGGTGCGCCACCCCTGGCAGACGATCCTGATGGTCGTCGGGATCACGCTGGGTGTGGCCGTCGTCGTATCAATTGACCTGGCGAACGAGAGCGCGAGCCGCGCCTTTGACCTGAGCGTGGATTCGGTGGCTGGGAAGGCCACACACCAGATCGTGGGTGGGCCGCAGGGTGTGGACGAAGAGCTTTACGCCGCCCTCCGCCGGGACGGGCCGGTGCGGGAGATCGCGCCCGTCATCGCCGAGACAGTCTACTCGCCCCAGCTTGGCAACCGCCCTTTCACGCTGCTCGGCGTGGACCCGTTCGCTGAGGCGCCGTTTCGCAGCTATCTCTCCGGCGAAGAGGGCGTACCCATCGGGCCGATCACGGCTTTTCTGACCCGCCCTGGCGCGGTGCTGGTCTCAACCGATGTGGCTGAACACTACGGGCTGGCCCAAGGTGACCGGCTGGCGCTTGAGGTCGGCGGGTATGAGCGCGAAGCGACCATCGTCGGGCTGCTCCAGCCCGCTGACAGCCTGAGCCGACGCTCACTCGACGGCCTGATCTTGGCCGACGTGGCGACCGCTCAGGAGCTGACAGGGCGGTTGGGTAGGCTCGACCGGATTGATCTGATCCTGCCGGAGGGCGATACCCGGCTTGAGGCGCGCATCGCCACCACGCTGCCCCAAGGGGTGCGTATTCAGCCTGTTTCGGCCCGGAGCGGCACCGTCGAGCAGATGACAGCGGCTTTCCGCACCAACCTGTTGGCGCTCAGCCTGCTGGCGCTGGTCGTGGGCATGTTCCTGATCTACAACACGATGACGTTTTCGGTCGTCCAGCGACGCCCGCTGTTTGGCACGCTGCGCGCGCTGGGGGTAACTCGCCGTGAGGTCTTCCTGCTCGTCGTGGGCGAAGCACTGGCTGTCGGGGTGCTCGGCGCGGTGCTGGGCGTTGGGCTGGGGGTGGTGATGGGGCAGGGGGCGGTCCGCCTCGTCACCCGCACGCTCAACGACCTGTTTTTCGTCGTCTCTGTGCAGGGCATGCAGGTGCCGATTATCAGCCTGATTAAAGGGGCAACGCTCGGTGTGGCGGCAACCAGTGCAACAGCCGCGCTGCCCGCCTGGGAAGCAGCCTCGGTGCCGCCCCGTGCGGCGCTCTCCCGCGCCCACGTGGAGAGTAAAACGCGGCAGGCGGTCGGCTGGGTGGCGCTGGCTGGGGTTGGGGCGTCGGCGCTTGGGACGGGCCTGCTGCTCGTCCCAGTGCGCGGCCTTGGGGTCAGCTTTGCCGGGACGTTCGCTGTCATCGTCGGCGCGGCGATGCTGACGCCGCTCGCGATGAGAGGGCTGCTGCGGCTGTTCACGCCGGTCACAGCCCGGGTGTGGGGCGCGCTGGGCAGGCTGGCCCCGCGTGCGGTTTCAAATGCACTTAGCCGCACGTCTATTGCCGTTGCGGCGCTGATGGTCTCCGTCTCGGTGACCATTGGCATCAGCCTGATGGTCAGCAGCTTCCGGCACACGGTCATTGTGTGGCTGGAACACTCGCTGCGGGGGGACATCTACATTTCGGCCCCCGGCGGCACTCAGAGCCGCCCCACCACCACCGTTGACCCGTCCATCCTGCCGTTGCTTGAGAGCTGGCCAGGCGTGCGCCGCGTTGATACGGTGCGCTCGGTGGATATCGACTCGCCGGATGGGCCGGTTCACGTGCTTGCCGTCAACAACCCGGACTCGGGCGAGGCGCGGCTGTATCTCTCAGCTGACGCCTCGCCGGGTGAGGTGTGGGACATGGTTGAGGAGGGAGCGGTGATCGTCAGCGAGCCGTTTGCCCGGCGCAACGGCGTCCCACGTCATGGCGGTGAGGTGACGCTCTACACGCCGGGCGGCCCGCGCACATTCCGGGTGGTTGGAATCTATTACGACTACGGTTCGGTTGAGGGACAGGTCATGATGTCCCAGCGCGTATACCGCGCGATCTGGGGCGACCCAAGCATTACGGCGGTGGCGCTACTGCTTGAGGAGGGCGCGGACGTGGACGCCACGACCAGAGCAGTGCGCGACGCCCTCGCGCCGGTTCAGCGCCTCCAGGTGCGGCCTAACCGGGCGCTGCGCGACGATGTGCTGAGGGTGTTTGACCAGACTTTCACCATCACCGGGGCGCTGAACCTGCTGGCGACGGTCGTGGCCTTCGTCGGCGTGCTGAGCGCGCTGCTCTCGCTCCAGCTTGAGAAGCAGCGCGAACTGGGTATCCTGCGCGCCGTGGGGATGACGGTGCAGCAGCTGTGGCAGCTCACAATGATCGAGACCGGGTTGATGGGAACTATTGCCGGGCTGCTCTCCATGCCGACTGGCCTCGTGCTGGCGCTCATCCTGGTGTATATCATCAACCGGCGGGCGTTTGGCTGGACGCTCCAGCTGCAGATCGCGCCGGCGCCGTTCGTGCAGGCGCTGGCAGTGGCCGTTATTGCTGCGCTTCTGGCCGGGGTCTACCCGGCGCGGCGCATCAGCCGCATGGTGGCAGCGGACGCCATCCGGTTCGAGTAGGATGCAGGCTAAGGCTTGATATCGGCCACCGAGCTGACGACTCGGTCCGGGCGGTAGGGATAGCGGTCCACATCTTCCTCGCGCGTGACCCCACTCAACACCAGGATCGTCTCCAGGCCGCTCTCGATCCCGGCCACGATATCGGTGTCCATCCGGTCACCGATCATCACGGCGTTCTCCGAATGCGCCTGAAGCGTGCGTAACGCCCAGCGCATCATCAGCGGGTTTGGCTTGCCGACGAAGTACGGCTCAACCCCTGTGGCGGCCCTGATCATGGCAGCGACCGCGCCGCAGGCGGGCACCTGCCCCTGCTCACCGGGGCCAACCACATCCGGGTTGGTGGCGATGAAGCGCGCCCCCTCCTGGATCATCCGTATCGCGTTGGTAATGCCCACGATGCTGTACGTGTTCGTCTCGCCCAGCACAACGTAGTCGGGTTTGTGCTCGGTCAGCATATAGCCAATCTCGTGCAGGGCGGTCGTAAGGCCTGCCTCGCCAATGACGTAAGCTGATCCGTTGGGGCGCTGGCTGTGGAGAAAGCGCGCCGTTGCCAGAGCCGAGGTGAAGATGCACTTGGCCTCGACCTCAAGCCCAAGGCCCTCTAAGCGGGCGTGATGGTCGTGGGGCGTCAGACGTGAGTTATTAGTAAACACCATGAACGGCGCTCCGGCGGCACGCAGCCGCCCAAGAAACTCGCGTGCGCCGGGGATGGCCTGGTTGCCGCGGATGAGCACGCCGTCCATATCGATCAGGTAGGCTTTTGGTCTGGACTTTGGTTCACTGCTCTTACGCGCTGATTGAGGCATGGCTTGTCATCCCACTCCTGTTTGATGGCCTGAGGGCTGTTCGCCCTGTGCGGACGGTCCATTCTGCCCGCAAGGCCGGGCTTCCCACACGAAATCGCTTGATGCCGCCTATTCTTGCCGCTTTTTCCCCGCTTTTCAACTTCTGGTCGGGCCGCCGCGCTTCTCCATCCCATGACGTTGAACCCGGCTCGTGCGGAATGGTACAATCGAAAATAAGGCTGGGCGTTCACGGCCTGAGCGTTTCACCAGAAGCGTTTTTTTGAGATACGTGAGTGTTGCCGGCGCCTGAGTTTCCGTTCATTTTGCACAAAGCGAAGATGAAACGATCTCTGAAAGTGCTGCTGGGCGTGGTGGCAGCGATGGCCGTAGCGGCCGGGGCGGGCCTCCTGCTGCGGCAGGAGGGTGGTCAGGCCCAGGCGCGGCTGATCAGCGAGGGGGAGTCCCCTGCAGGTTTCGCACGGGTGGAGGGGCCGCGCCCGTTCGATTTCCCTGCCGATCACGGCCCACACCCCGACTACCAGACCGAGTGGTGGTACTACACCGGCAACCTGAGCGCGGCGGATGGGCGGCATTTTGGCTATCAACTCACCTTCTTCCGGCGCGCGCTTCAGCCCGCCGCCAGCCGCGCCGACCGCGAATCCGGCTGGGCCGCCGAGCAGGTCTACATGGCCCACTTTGCGCTTACCGACGTAGCAGCAGGCGAGTTCCACGCCTTTGAGCGGTTCTCGCGCGGGGCCGCCGGGCTGGCCGGAGCCAGCGGGTCGCCATACCGGGTCTGGCTGGAGGGCTGGTCAGTTGAAGAAACCGGCCCCGGCGCCTACCGCCTGCGCGCCGCGCAAAACGGGCTGGCGCTTGACCTGATGCTGGTGGACGCCAAAGGCCCGGTCCTGCAAGGCGACCGGGGCTACAGCCAGAAAGGGCCACAACCGGGCAATGCATCCTATTACGTGAGTCTCACACGCCTGGAGACGAACGGTCTGGTGAGCGTCCCAGATGGCCGCTTTGACGTTGCTGGGTTGAGCTGGATGGATCATGAGTTCGGGACAAGCGCCCTCTCCAGGGGCCAGATTGGCTGGGACTGGTTCTCGATCCAGCTCGACGACGGCAGCGAGCTGATGCTGTACCACATCCGCCGCGAGGACGGGAGCATCGACCCTTATTCGCAGGGGGCGTACATCGCACCTGACGGCACGCCCCTCTCGCTGTCGCACAGGGCAGGGGATTATCGCATTGAGGTGCTGGGCGCGTGGCGTAGCCCGCGCACGGGCGCGGAATACCCGGCGCGCTGGCGCATCGAGGTGCCGGGCGAGGGCCTCAGACTGAGAGTGGAGCCATGGCTGGCCGATCAGGAGCTGGATGTGTCTTATGCTTATTGGGAAGGGGCGGTGCGCGTCACCGGCGAGCGGAACGGGCAGTCTATAGGCGGTAACGGCTATGTCGAGATGACGGGCTATGCCGGGTCGATGGAAGGGCAGTTCTAGGGGCTAGCCTGGGCAGGTATTTAATCAGCAGGAGGAGGAAAACGGGTAGTGGGACGGGTAAGCCTTAACGCACCGGCGCCTGATTTTGAACTGGAGGACTACGCGGGCAAGGTGGTCCGCCTGTCAGACTACGCGGGGGAGCGGCATGTTGTGCTTGTCTTCAACCGGGGCTTCTTTTGACCGTTCTGCCGCCGGCACATGGCGCAGTTGCGCCGTGACTATGACCAGTTTGTGGAGTGGGGCGCCGAGATTCTGGTGATCGGCCCGGATGATGCGGCGAGCTTCGCCCGCTACTGGGAGGAGCATGACCTGCCGTTCGTCGGCCTGCCTGACCCCGGCCACAGCGTCTTGAAGCTTTACGGGCAGGAGGTCAACCTGTTCAGGCTGGGGCGGATGCCCGCCCAAGCGATTGTTGACCGGCGGGGCATGGTGCGCTACGTGCACTACGGTCACAGCATGTCGGACATCCCGCCAAACGAAGAGCTGTTGGGCTTGCTGGACGGGCTAAACGCGGAAGAAGGGCAGCGCCGCGCGCCGGAGCCGGAAAGCCGGGCATGAGCACAAAGGAAACGGCAGGAGGAGAGCAACAACGAGAGCACGCACCCGCCCTCTCGCCGATGTGCGGTATAATCAGCCCGTTCGCCGCCCGGCTCTGGAAGCCGGGCGATTAAGTGCGTTCGTTCTCAGCCTTCCATCACCAAGGAGGAACCCATCATGGCCGAATCTGGCCTCGACTCGTCAACCGTCATCCTGATCACAAGCGAGGGGATGGGCCAAGCCGAGCGAGAGCTTCAGCACAGGCTGGTGAAAACCTACCTGGCGCTGCTCGGCGACAATGGACTGCTCCCGGCAGCGATATGCTTCTACACGGACGGTGTGAAGCTGGCCTGTGAGGGGTCACCTGTGCTCGAAGAACTGCGCATGCTCGAAGGCAAGGGTGTGCGGCTGGTGCTGTGCAGCACCTGCCTCAACTACTTTGGCCTGACGGACAAGGTGCAGGTGGGGATTGTTGGTGGCATGGCGGACATCATTGATGCCCAGTGGCGCGCGGCGAAGGTCATCACGCTTTGAATCGACTCGCAACCTGACGAAACGAGGAGAAGGGTCGTCACCCGTGCGGTAGACGGCCCTTCTTGTTCGTGGAGGTGCGTGCTGATCGTTCTATACGCAGGAAGAGACGTTTTGTTGCCCGGCTGTGCTGCGCCCTCTCCCTGGCCATATCCGGGGGCAGGCAGCCTAGCTGCCCCTTGCCACCCCGTATGCCTCCAACGCCCGCCTGCGGGCAGCCTCGTGATCGACGATTGGGGCAGGGTAGTCTTGCCCGATGACGCACCCGGCGGCACGCTGCTCGGCGTTATCGAGCAGCCACGGCCTGTAGATGGCACGAGGGGGCATGCCGCGCAATTCGGGCACCCAGCGTCGCACATATACCCCGTTTGGGTCGAACTTCTCGGCCTGCGAGATAGGGTTGAAGATGCGGAAGTAGGGGGCGGCGTCGGTGCCCGTCCCTGCCGTCCACTGCCAGCCGCCGTTGTTGGCCGCTGGGTCGCCGTCCACCAGATGCTGCATGAACCAGCGCTCGCCCCACTGCCAGTTGATCAACAGGTCCTTGACCAGGAACGAGGCCACGATCATGCGCGCCCGGTTGTGCATCCAGCCCGTCTCCCGGAGCTGGCGCAGCCCGGCATCGACCACAGGGTATCCAGTGCGCCCCTCGCACCAAGCCTGGAAATCCGAGGGGCGGTTCAACCATCGGATCGCGTCATATTCAGGGCGAAAGCTACCGCTCACGACGCGCGGGAAGTTGTAGAGAATCGAGAGGTAGAACTCACGCCAGATCAGCTCGTTGAGCCATGTCTCCGCCCCCCTGCGGGCCTGCTCATTGCGTGCAGCAGATGCGGCCTCCTGCGCAGCAGCGACCGCCCGGCGGGGTGAGAGCATCCCCCAGCGCAGGTAGGGAGACAGCCCGGATGTACTGTCCAAATCAAGCCGATTGCGGGCGTTGGCGTAAGCGTAGATGGGTGCGGCGTCCCCCTGGGTAAAGGCTTCCAGCCGGCGCAGGGCCTCGCGCTCGCCTGGTACGAAGGCCGTTCCAGGCGGTAAGCTTGGACCGGTGGGGATGGGCAAGCCCCTGATGTGAGCATCAGCAGCACGTCCTCGTTGGCGCCGCCGTGGCGCGGCCCCTTGAGCGTCGCCACCGCCGCCGTCGCCGCGGCGTGCAGGTCGGCCAGTTGGATTGGGGCGAGCGCCTTCCATGCCCTGCTGAATGGGGTGAACACGGTGTACGGGTTCCCGTCCGCCTTTCGCACTGCCTCGACCGGCTGAGCGGAGAGACCGCCGGTGAGCGTCAGGGGCAGGTGGCCTGCCACATCGCCATCGCGGCGGCGGGCATAGGCTGAGAAATCCTCTTGGGCAAAGATCGCTGTCGCGCCGGTCTCTGCGACGAGTTGGGCCAGTGCCTCGCGGGGGTGGCCCCGGCGCACCACCAGGCGGCTGCCGCGCGTCCTGAGCGATTCGTCGAGTGTGCGCAGCCCGCCGAACATGAATGCATAGCGTTTCTCTCCCACGTAGGGTGAGCGCTCGAAGAAGGGGTCAAGCACAAAAACAGGGAGCACAACACCGCTGTGGGCGAGCGCCGCTTCCAGAGCCGGGTTGTCATCAAGTCGAAAATCCCGCCGGATCCACCAGATTGCTACCGCCATCGTTACCCCCACTGGCTCAAACCACGCTGCGGGTGATTATGCCGCAGGGATGCACGCATTTCACCTGAAAACCGGTCTCGCGTATACTTGGGATGGACGAACAGTCGGCGACGAGTGGGTTTGACCAGCTAGCGAAATGTGAGGAATACACTTGAACCTGCGATTTGGGACGGTTGGCGCGCCGCAAGGCACGCCGAAATCGGGCACAACGGCAGCCATTGAGTACATCCGCGAGTTGGGGCTGGATGCGTTTGAGATTGCCTGGGTGCGCAGTGTGCGCGTCAGTGACGAAGCGTGCCTGGAGATGAAGGAGCACGCTGCAAGGCATGACGTGCGCCTGAGCGTGCACGCGCCGTACTTCATCAACCTGAACAGCCAGACGGCTGAGAAGATGAAGGCCAGCGATGAGCGGCTGCTGGCGGCGGCGCGCAAGGGATACCTGGCCGGGGCAGCGGACATCATCTTCCATCCCGGTTCCTATCACGGGCAGCCGCCTGAACGGGTCTACGAGCGGGTCAGGGAGAAGCTGACCGAGTTGCAGGGCATCCTGTGGGATGAGGGGGTGAAGGTCACGCTGCGCCCGGAGACAATGGGCAAAGGCGCGATGTTCGGCTCGCTGGAGGAGGTTGTGCGGCTCAGCAAGGAGGTCGAGGGAGTCGCGCCCTGCCTCGACGTGGCGCATCTGCATGCCCGGCGCGGCGATGGCGGGTTCAACAGCTACGACGAGTTTGCCGAGATGTTCCGGCTGGTCGAGCGTGAGCTTGGGCCTGCCGGGCTGCAATCGATGCATTTCCATATCTCAGGTATCGAATACACCGAGGCGGGTGAACGTAACCACCTGATGCTTGAAGACTCGGACCTGGACTGGCGGGCCTTCCTGCAGGCGTGCCTCGATTTTGACGTGCAAGGCGTGATCGTGTGCGAAAGCCCGACCCAGGAAGAGGACGCGCTTCTGATCCAGGCGGCGTTTGCGGAGCTGGCCCAGGACGAATAGTCGAGGAGTGAGGATAAGATGGCTAATCGACCGGACCCAGGGGCATTTGCCACGTACAGCTACTACCTGGCCTTTGCATCGGCGGCGATCCTGCTGCTGGCCTTTTTGATCGGGCTGGTGCCATCTGACGCGCTCGAACCCATGACACACATCATCTGGCTGGCGCTGCTCACCAGCGCCATTGGGGCTTTCCTGGCCTTTGCTGCCCGCAGCGACTTCCGCCGCCAGCCGGGCGCCCCAGAGGATGAGCGGCGTGCGCGCACCGGGTTGCGCGTCAATCTGGCAGTGGCGGTGTTTATGGTGCTACTGCTCATTTTTATCTTCGCGACGCGGCTGCTGTTTGGCGGTGGATAGGCGTAGGTGGGCAACCGTTTAACAAGAGAAAACCGCGATCCCTGCCCCAGGGATCGCGGCGCCGGCCATGGGCGGGTCAGTCGGCAGAAGCTGCCGCCAACGCCTCGGCCTTCTCAGCGATAGCGTCCAGCAGCTTCTCGAAGGGCCGGGCGAACTTGTCCACGCCCTCATCGAGCAACTGGTCGGTGACGCTGACCATGTCGATGCCGACCTCGGCCAGCGCGCGCATCACTTCCTCGGCCTCGTCGATGCCCTGCTCAAGCGTGTTCGCCAGCTTGCCGTGATCACGGAAGGCGTCGATGGTCTCGGGGGGGGCGGTGTTGATCGTGTGTGGCCCGATCAGGTTATCGACGTACATCACATCGCTGTAGGCGGGATTCTTCGTGCTCGTGCTGGCCCACAGCGGTCGCTGGAGCTTTGCCCCTTTCTGCTCCAGCCCCCGGTAAAGTTCTGTCGCGAACTTATCTTTGAACAACTGGTAGGCCAGCTTGGCATTGGCGATACCCGCCTTACCCTTGAGCCAGGCCATGCGCTCCCTGAGGACGCGGTCATCCGTCGCGGCGATCTTCTCATCGAGCAGGTCATCGACCAACGTGTCCACGCGGCTAACAAAGAAGGACGCTACCGACGCAACCCGGCTCACGTCGCTGCCGGACTGTGCGCGGCGCATCAGCCCGTTCAGATAGGCGTCGATTACGCACCCGTACACAGTGCGGCTGAACATGAGCGTGATGTTAACGTTGATTCCGCTCGCAATGCAGGTTTCGATAGCGGGCAGCCCTTCTTCCGTCGCCGGAATCTTGATAAACAGGTTGGGCCGGTCAACCCACCCGAACAGGCGCATGGCCTCCTCGATGGTTGCCTCGGTGTCGCGGGCCTTAAACGGGGAGACCTCCAGGCTGACGAACCCATCCGTGCCCTCGCTTTCCTCGTAGATGGGGCGCAGGATGTCGGCGGCGCGACGGATGTCGTCAACCGCCATTGCCTCATAAATCTCAAGCGGTGACTTACCCTGCCTGGCCAACTCGCAGAGCTGCTCGTCGTAGGCATCGCCGCTGGAGATCGCCTTCTGGAAAATGGCGGGGTTGGAGGTGAGGCCCCGGATGCCCTCATTGACAAGGGCCTGGATCGCACCTGAGTCAAGCAGATCACGGGCAATGTTGTCGTACCAGAGGCTCTGGCCATATTCTTCATAAAGCCGTTTGATCTTGTTTTCCATGTGCACTCTCCCTCTTCAACATCTGGCCTGTAAGCTGGCACACCCCACAGGCTGGCAGGGCAGGCACAATGCCTATCGTCCCCATCAGCCCTGAAGGGCGATGCGCTCCGGAAAGCTGATCTGATTATAGCGCAAATCGCCGCGCCGTCCGGCAGCGGGCCAGCCACCCGGGGTCTGCTTGCCCGAAGGATCGACCGGCATGTTCTTGACCTTGTGCGTGCGGCTCAGTACACTCGGAGCATGGCTGCCTACCAGAGTATCGAATCCCTGCATGCCGATCTGGTTCGGTGTCGTCTGTGTGCCGAGGCAGGCTACCATATCGAGTCACTGCCTGTTTTTTCCGGCAAGCAATCCGCGCGGCTGATGCTCGTCGGGCAAGCGCCGGGTGTTGCCGAGCGCGGGAACACGCTGCGCCAGCCGTTCGGCGGGAACGGCGGTCGGCGGCTTTTTAACTGGCTGGAACGCGCGGGATGGGATGAGAGAACCTTCCGCGAGACGTGCTACATCACGAGCGTGACCAAGTGCTTCCCCGGTAAAGGCGCGGCCGGCAGCGGGGACCGCGTGCCCAGCGCCGCCGAGCGTGCGCTGTGCCGCCCCTGGCTCGAGGCTGAGCTGGCCCTCGTCCAGCCTGAGGTGATCGTGCCGGTGGGCAGCCTGGCGCTCAGCGTATTCTGGCCGGACAAGGTCAAGCTCGCTGATGTGATCGGCACGTCAATGGTGGACGATCAGGGGCGGCATATTGTCCCGCTGCCGCATCCCTCAGGAACTTCGCGCTGGTTTAACGACCCGCGCAACGCCGGGCGCCTTGAGCGCGCACTCTACCAGCTGCGCACGCTCAAGGCTGAGCTTGGCCTGTAATGGCTGGATGCCGCCATAAAGGGGTAGAGGATTGGCACATCGGGAATTAGTGGGGAACCCGTCCCTGGGTAGGGAACCGGGACAGGTCATAGAGCCGTCCCGTCTGGGCCGCTGGCTTCTGGCGGGTGTGCTGCTGACAACCTACCTGCCCATGCAAGTGGTGATCGCCGTGCCGTTCGTGATCACTCTGATCACCGCGCAGGGAGACATCACGCTGGACAACATCGACCGGCTTCTGAACTCTGACGCCCTGCTCTGGGTGACGCTCCTCTCCGCTGCGCTGGCAGCCCTGCTGACCATCATTGTCGCTGTGGCATGGCCCGCCCTCTGGGAGCGGCTGACATCGAGGGACGTGCCGCCTGCCGAATGGATGGCATGGCGCAGGCCGAGGCACATTCCCCTGTGGCTTGTGCCGGTGATCACCCTTCCCATGCTGGTGCTCATCGGTATTGTGGTCGTGATGGAGTTCGGGCCTGCCGAGATCGAGATCCAGATGCAGCTATTCAGCACGCCTGCCCTCCAAGCCGCTTCGTTGATCACTGTCAGCACGGTTGTGCCGGTCGCCGAGGAGCTGATTTTCCGCGGCGCGCTGTACAACGCACTGCTCCCCCGCCCTCGTGCAGGGACTCCTGGCTGGCAGCGCCATATTGTGCCGTTCGTTGTGTCGGCCCTGATGTTTGGGGCAGTGCACCTCCTAGCGGGGTTCCAGACGGCGGCGGCGCTTATCCAGATTGCCCTGCTATCGCTGTACCTTTCCGCCCTCCGGGCATTGAGCGGCTCGGTCAAGACCAGCATCGTGGGGCATCTGGTGTGGAACCTCACAGCGGCCATTGGGCTGATCGTGGCGAACATGGTGGGCACCATCTAGCGGCTGGCGGGAAGCCTCCGGCGGGTACCGTTAGGATGGTTGTTCACGCCACGCACCTCTGACGGAGGGAGATGCCGGGATGCCGCAACAGGATGAGATGAGATTCCGTTCGCGGCGGTCGCCCGTATACGCGCTGCACGGCATCGTGGCGACCAGCCAGCCCCTTGCCTCTCAAGCCGGGCTGGAAGTGCTGATGCAGGGAGGCAATGCCGCCGATGCGGCGGTGGCGGCTGCGGCGGCCCTCAGCGTCACGGAGCCGACCAGCACCGGGCTTGGCGGCGACTGCTTCGCCTTGTTCTACGAGGGCCGGACTGGCAGCGTGACGGCGCTAAACGGCTCCGGGCGCGCGCCCGCCGGCCTGACGCTCGAACTGCTCCGCCGACAGGGCTTCCATGACGCGCTTCCTCCGTTCCACGCCCACACCGTCACAGTGCCCGGTGCGTGTGCGGGCTGGTGCGACCTCACCGCGCGGCACGGCAGCCTTTCGCTTGGGCAGGTGCTTGCCCCGGCCATCCGGCTGGCCGAGGAGGGCTTCCCGGTCGCGCCGCTCACGGCCCGCGCCTGGGCATCGGGTGCTGAGCATCAGCTTTCCCAGGCACTGGGCGGCCAAGAGCTGCTGATCGGGGGGCGGGCGCCGCGTGCGGGGGAGGTGTTCCGCAACCCCGGGCTGGCGCAGACGCTCAGAGCCGTTGCCGAGGGCGGGAGGGAAGCCTTTTACCAGGGGGAGATCGCGGCGAAGATCGCACGCGCGGTACAGGATGCCGGGGGCGTGATGACGGTGGACGACCTGGCCGCGCACCGCTCGACCTGGGAGGAGCCGATCTCAACGGTGTTCGGCGGCGTGCGCGTCTACGAGTGCCCGCCGAACGGCCAGGGGCTGGTGGTACTCCTGGCGCTTAACATCCTCTTGCAGCTTGAGCTGCCCCGCGATCCTCTCTCAGCGGAGCGGCTGCACCTCGTCATCGAGGCGTTGCGCCTGGCCTTCGCGGATGCGCGCTGGTATGTGGCCGATCCGGCGGTTGTGCCCCTGCCGATCACCGACCTGCTCAGCGCCGACTATGCGCGGTCGCGGGCCGCGCGGATCGACCCGCGTCGGGCGACGCTCGGCCCGCCGCGTGGGGCGCCGCGAGCGGGGTCTGACACGGTCTATCTGAGCGTGGTTGACGGCCAGGGCAATGCGTGCTCGCTGATCAACAGCAACTACTGGGGCTTTGGAACGGGCATCGTGCCGCCGGGGACGGGGTTCTCGCTCCAGAATCGGGGCCACAACTTCTCGCTGGATCCCTCCCACCCGAACGCGCTTGCGCCTGGCAAACGTCCCTACCACACGATTATCCCGGCCCTGGCAACGCGCGCGGACGGGTCGCTCTACGCAAGCTTCGGTGTGATGGGCGGCTTCATGCAGCCGCAGGGTCATGTGCAGGTGCTGCTTGCGCTCATCCTCGACGACCTTGACCCGCAGGCGGCGCTCGACCGGCCCCGCTTCTACATCGAGGAGGGCGATCCAGCCGGCCCGGTGGCGCTAGA
>FWPU01009905.1_pt1 | contig 14637 bp, 17 predicted proteins | sample 2228361 | NCBI WGS metagenome assembly FWPU01 (sample SAMEA103939777, study PRJEB20133) | metagenome
CGGCCCTGACCCCCGCGTGCTGATCGTCGAGATCGTCTTCACCGGCCTCCTCATGGGGTCGTTCTACGCCCTGATGGCGCTGGGGCTCACCCTCGTCTTCGGCATCCTCAAGATCGTGAACTTCGCCCACGGCGAGTTCTTCATGATCGGCGCCTACGCCTACACGCTGCTGGTCGTGCGGGCGGGGCTGCCCCAGGGGCCGGCCATCGTCTCGGCGGTGCTGCTGGGCGCGCTGGCCGGGGTGCTGATGGAGCGGCTGCTCATGCGCCCGCTCTACACGGGCGTGATCGGGCCCGGCGCCCTGCGCGACGAGTACGCCATCATCGTCACCTTCGGCCTCTCGCTCTTCCTCATCAACCTCTCCCACCAGGTGCTGGGCCCCTACCCGGTCAAGGGCCCCGACCTGGTCGCGGTCTCGCGCATGGAGCTGCTCGGGATGTTCGTGAGCCCGCACCGGCTGCTGGCCAGCGGCCTGGCCCTGCTGACGCTCGGGCTGATCGTCTGGCTGATCCGGACCACGGTCTGGGGCAAGCGCGTGCAGGCCGTGGCCCAGAACCGCTTCGGGGCCGCCATCGCCGGCATCGACCACGCCCGGGTGAGCGCGCTGGTGCTGGCCCTCTCGGGCGGCATCGTGGCGCTCAGCGGCGCCCTGCTCTCGCCGCTGTTCCACGCCTACCCGGACGTGGGCGCCTTCCCGGCCGTGAAGTCCTTCGTGGTGGTGGTGCTGGGCGGCATGGGCTCCATCCCGGGCAGCATCCTGGGCGGCCTGCTCCTGGGGGTGCTGGAGAACTTCGGGGCCATCTACATCTCCTACGAGTACCGCGACACCTTCGGCTTCATCATCCTGATGCTGGTCCTGCTGCTGCGGCCCCAGGGCCTGTTCGGCGAGCGGGCGCGCGAGGTCTGAGGCCGGTGCGCCGCATCGCGCTCTCGCCGGCCGACCATCGCCTGGCCTTCGCGGCGCTCGGCGCGGTCGCCCTCATCCCGCTCGGCGTGCGGTCCGAGTACTGGCTGGGCGTGCTCATCACCGGCCTCTACTTCGCCATGCTGGCCCAGAGCTGGAACCTGCTGGCCGGCATCACCGGGCTCTTCTCGATGGCCCCGGCCGCCTTCGCCATGGTGGGCGCCTACACCACGGGCCTGCTCCACCATCACCTCCAGATCGGCCCCTGGGTGGGCGTGCCGGCCGGCGCCGTCGTCGCCGCCGCGGTCGGCTTCGGGCTCGGGCGCATCACGCTGCGCCTGCGCGGGGCCTACCTGGCGCTGACCACGCTGGCCTTCTCGGAGATCCTGCGCCTGGTCATCGCCAACTCCATCGAGTGGACGCGCGGCGACCTGGGGCTGAGCGTGCCGGGCATCCTGGGCGGCGCCAAGGTGCCCATCCTCTACCTCTTCCTGGGCGTGCTGGCGGCCTACCAGGCGCTGCTGATGCTCCTGCTGCGCAGCCGGGTGGGCCTGTTCCTGCTGGCCATCCGCGACGACGAGGTGGGCGCGGTGGCCCGCGGCGTGGACCTCGTCCGCTACAAGACGCTGGCCTTCACCCTCTCGGCCGCCGGCTGCGGCATCGCCGGGGCGCTGTTCGTGCACTTCCTGCAGCTGGCCAGCCCCGAGCTGGGGCTCATCCTCCAGACCGGCCTCGTCATCAGCATGGTCGTCATCGGCGGCATGGGCACGGCCACGGGCCCCCTGGTTGGCGCGCTGCTGGTGGAGGTGGCGGCGGAGGCGCTGCGCGAGGTCGGCGTGCGCCACCTGCTGGTGTTCTCGGCCCTGGTCATCCTGGTGGGCCGCTTCTTCCGCGAGGGCCTGATGGGGCTGCTGGCCCGGCTCGCGCCCGGCGCCCGCCTGGTCGCGCGGCCGGCCTCCGACGCGGAGCGCCTGGCATGAGCGCGACGGGTGGCGGGCCGGCGAGGGGCGGCGCGAGCGGCAACGGCGGCGCGCACGACAGCGCGCTGCTGGCGCTCAGCGAGGTGCGCAAGAGCTTCGGCGGCATCCTGGCCGTGGCCGACGTCTCGCTGGCCATCGCCCCCGGCGAGCTGGTGGGCCTGATCGGCCCCAACGGCTCCGGCAAGACGACGCTGCTCAACCTGATCACCGGCTTCTATCCGCCCGAGCACGGCCGGGTGCGCCTGCTCGACCGCGACATCGGCGGCCGGCGGCCCAACGAGATCTTCCGGGCCGGCGTGGTGCGCATGTTCCAGCAGGTGCGCGTGTTCCGGCGGCTGACGGCGCTGGAGAACCTGGAGGTGGCCGGCCGCGCGGCGGGGCTCGGGGCGGCGGCCGCGCGCCGGCGGGGCGTCGAGCTGCTGGCGCGCCTGGGGCTGGCCGACCACGCCCACGACGACGTCGGCGCGCTCTCCGGCGGGCAGCAGAAGCTGGTCGAGTTCGGCGGCTGCTTCATGTCCGGGCCGCGGCTCGTGGTGCTCGACGAGCCGTTCGCGGCCATCCACCCGGCGGTCAAGCAGGTCATGGTGGAGGTCATCGGCGAGCGCCACGCGGCGGGCCAGGCCTTCCTGGTGGTCTCGCACGACATCCCGGCCATCATGCGGCTCTGCCCGCGGACGGTGTGCATGAACGCCGGCGCCGTCATCGCCGACGGGCCGACCGAGCAGGTGATGGCCGACCGCGCGGTGGTCGAGGCCTACCTGGGGGGCCACGCGCGATGACCGGCGGGCGCGACGCGGCGGCGAACGGCGGGCCGCCCCTGCTGGCCGTCGAGGGCGTGACCTGCGGCTACCAGCCGGGCATCGACATCCTGCAGGACGTGAGCCTCGAGGTGCCGGCCGGCCGGGTGGTCGGGCTCATCGGGCTCAACGGCGCCGGCAAGTCCACCCTCATGCGCACGATCTGCGGCTTCCTGCCCTGCCGCCGGGGCCGCATCCTCCTCGACGGCCGGGACGCCACCGGCCTGCCGCCCCACACGCTGATCGACCGCGGCGTCTGGTACATCCCCCAGGACTCCTCGCTCTTCCCCTACCTCTCGGTGCGCGACAACCTGGGCATCGTGGTGGACCGCCTGCGCACGCCCGAGGCCCGCCGGCGCTGCCAGGCGGTGCTGGCCGAGTTCCCCGTCCTCCACGCGCGGCTGCGCATGGCGGCCGGCAACCTCTCGGGCGGCCAGCAGAAGATGCTGGAGTTCGCCAAGGCCCTGGTCGTCCGCCCGCGCCTCTGCCTCATCGACGAGCCCACGGTGGGCCTGGCCCCCCGGCTGGCCGACGAGATCCACGGCTGGGTCGAGCGCCTGCGCGAGGAGGGCGCGAGCATCCTGCTGGTGGACCACAACATCCGCCAGGTCATCGCGCTGAGCGACGTGGTCCACGTGATGAGCCTGGGAAGGATCACCGCCGCCGGCCCCGCCGCCCGCTTCGCCGAGGACCTGCACGGCCAGGTGCGCCAGTGGCTGGGCATCGCGCTGTGAGGAGACGTCTTCGAGAGGGCGGCCCGACCTCTCCCCCATCCGGCGCGTCCCGGGGGATCGCCGCCCACCACCCGCGGCCGCCGATGACGGCACGGCCAGGGACGCTCGGGGCCGGGCATCGCGCTGGGTGAGGGACCGGCCGGAGTCGTGTAGAGTGAGCGCCATGACCGCGGACCGTCCGCTCACCTACCGGGACACCGGCGTCCTCGACAGCACGCAGCTCGGCCTCCAGGCCCTCCTCAAGTGGGTGAACGCCACCGCCGAGTTCCGCGCCACGGGCGTGGGCCGGCGGGTGGTGGACGTCGGCTTCTTCGCCAGCGTCGTGGCCATCACCGACACGCTGGGGCTGGCGCTGTGCACCGACGGCGTCGGCAGCAAGGTGCTCGTCGCCGGGATGCTGGGCCGCCACGACACCATCGGCATCGACTGCGTGGCCATGAACGTCAACGACGCCATCTGCGTCGGCGCCGAGCCCATCGCCTTCCTGGACTACATCGCCGTCGAGCGAGCCACGCCGGCCGTGCTCGAGCAGATCGCCCGGGGGCTGCACCGGGGCGCCGAGCTGGCCGGCGTCGCGATCGTCGGGGGCGAGATCTCGCAGATCCCGGACATCATCAAGGGCCACCGGCCCGGCAGCGGGCTGGACCTGGTCGGGATGTGCGCCGGCGTCGTGCCCCTGGACCGCATCATCCTGGGTCAGGACGTCGCCCCCGGCGACGCCATCGTCGGCGTGCGCAGCAGCGGCATCCACAGCAACGGGCTCACGCTGGCCCGCAAGGCGCTGTTCGAGGCCGGCGGGCTCGCCCCCGACCAGCGCCGGCCCGAGCTGGGCTGCACGGTGGGCGAGGAGCTGCTCCGGCCGACCCACATCTACGTCCGCCCGGTGATGGACCTGCTCCGGGCCCGGCGGGTGCCGGTCCGGGCCCTCGTGCACATCACCGGCGACGGCTTCCTCAACCTGGCCCGGATCCAGGCCGCGGTCGGCTTCCGCCTCGACGCCCTGCCCGAGCCCCAGCCGATCTTCAGGCTCATCCAGGAGCTGGGGCGCGTCCCGGAGGCCGAGATGTACCGGGTCTTCAACATGGGGATCGGGTTCTGCCTGATCGTCCCCGACGACCCGGCAGGCCTGCGCGCCGTGGAGGAGACCTTCGCCGCCCACGGCTTCCAGGCCCAGCGCATCGGCACCGTCGTGGCCGACGAGCGCCGGCGCGTCGTCCTGCCCGGGCCGGGCCTGGTCGGCGAGGGCGACGACTTCAGGCGCGCCTGAAGCGTTGCGCCGCCCATGGACACCGCGACGACCGAGGAGCGCCCATGACGACGATCAGGATGGTGGACCCCGCCGCCGTCACCGGCAAGACGCGCGAGATCTTCGAGGCGGTGCTGCGCCGCGAGGCGAAGGTGTTCGGCGCCACCAGCGTGTCGAACATCTGGCGCTGCCAGGGGCACGTGGCCGACTACCTGGAGGCCAACTGGGAGCGCTCGCGGGCGCTCATGCAGCGGGGGCGGTTCACGCCGCTCCAGCGCGAGCTGATCGCCACCGCCGTCTCCATCGCCAACGCCTGCGCCTACTGAATCGACTCCCACGTGGCCGCCGTGATGCGGCTGGGGCTGGACGAGGCCGGGGTGACGGAGCTGATGGGCGTGGCCGAGCACGCGCGGGCGATGTCCACCATCGCCGCCGCCCTGCTGCTGGAGCGCCTGGACGACGAGGTCGGGCTGGTGGCGCCGCTGGATGGGGCGTCTGGCCGCGCACCAGCGGCGCCAGGCCGCGCAGCAGCCGCGCCGGGGCGCGCAGCAACGGCGCCGGGTCATGAATCGGGGCCGGGGCCAAGCCAGGCCGCGGACGAGGTCGCCGCGCTGCTGGCCGAGATCCAGGCGGCGGTCCCGCCCGCGATGGGCCGGACCCAGGTGCCCGCGCTCTGGCGCATCCTGGCCCGCAACCCCCACTACCTGCGTTCCACCTGGCGGAAAGAGCAGGTCGTCATGCGCGACGGGGCCATCGGCGCCCGCGACAAGCGGCGCACGGCCCTGGGCGTGGCCATGTCGGTCCGGTCGCCCTACATGATCGAGTACCACGCGGCCATCCTGCGGCGGGCCGGCGACGGCGACGAGGACATCCTCGAGATCCTGGGGGTCGTCGACCACTACACGACGCTCAACACGCTGTCCGAGGGGATGCAGATCGAGTCCGACATCCGCCCGCCGGCCTGACCTGCGCCGCCAGCCTGGCTCCCTCCGGCCCCCGGGAGGTCGCTGGCGCGCGCCGGCGCTCGAACTGCGCGCTGGCGGTGCGTGGGCGGTTTGCCTTACACTCCCGGCCAGCGTGGCCTACGTCCCCGACCTCATCCCGGCCGCCGAGCGGGAACGCTACGTCAAGGGCAACATGGGCAAGCGCGTGGGCTGGGGCGCCCGCCCGGCCCTGCTCGTGGTGGGACATGGCCCGCGCCTTCACCAGGTCAACCTGTTCGACATGGACATGAAGTACGCCGACGTGACGCCGCTGGCCGAGGTGCTCGAGAAGCTCCGGTGAGTCGGAGCCGGCCGGGGCCCGACAGCGTCGAGGTCGAGGGCGTCGGCAAGACGTACGCCAGCGGGGTGCAGGCCGTCCGCGACGTCTCGTTCCGGGTGAGCCCCGGCGAGTTCGTGAGCCTGCTGGGGCCCTCGGGCTGCGGCAAGTCCACCCTGCTCATGATGGTGGCGGGCCTCCTGCCGCCCAGCCACGGCCGCATCCGGGTGGACGGCACGGCGGTCGCCGGCCCGCGGCCCGACGTGGGCGTGGTCTTCCAGTCGCCGGTGCTCCTGCCCTGGCGCACCGTCCTCGACAACGTGCTGCTGCCGGTCGAGATGCTGCGCCTGCCCCGGAGCGAGCACGAGGGGCGGGCGCGCGCGCTGCTGGCCATGGCGGGGGTGGCGGAGTTCGCCGGGCGGCTGCCCCACGAGCTGTCGGGCGGCATGAAGCAGCGCGTCTCGCTCTGCCGGGCCCTGGTGCTGCAGCCGCGGCTGCTCCTGATGGACGAGCCCTTCAGCGCGCTCGACGCCCTCACCCGCGACCGCATGGCGCTGGAGCTGCTGCGCATCTGGGAGCAGGTGCGCCCCACCGTGCTCTTCGTGACCCACGCCATCCGCGAGGCGGTCTTCCTCTCCGACCGGGTGCTGGTGATGAGCCCGCGGCCGGGGACGGTGGCCTTCGAGACCGAGGTGAAGCTGCCGCGCCCGCGCAGCCTCGAGCTGCAGGAGTCCGAGGAGTTCAACCGCTACGCCGGCGCGCTCCGGCGGGCCATCGAGGCGGGGGAGCGCTCGTGACCGGCCCCCCTTCGCGCGTGAGCTCCGCCCGCGCCACCGGCGCCGGGGGCCCCCTCCGGTCGGTGGGCTGGCCGCTCGGCGTCACCCTGCTGGTGCTGGCCGCCTGGGAGGTCGTGGTGCGCGCGCTCGGCGTCCTGCCCGTCGTGATGCCGGCGCCCTCGGCCGTCCTCGCCGTCGTCGCCGGCCGCTGGCCGCTGCTGCTCGAGCACCTGTGGCCGACCTTCTACCAGACGGTGCTGGGCTTCCTGCTCTCGGTGGTGGGCGGGGTCGCCATCGCCGTGCTGCTGGTGTACTCGGAGCCCATCCGCCGGGGGGTGCTGCCGCTGCTCGTCACCTCGCAGATCGTGCCCAAGGTGGCGGTGGCGCCGCTCCTGGTCGTCTGGTTCGGCATCGGCGACCTCTCGCGCCTGCTGCTGGCCTTCCTGATCGCCTTCTTCCCCATCGTGATCAACACGGCGGTGGGGCTGACCAGCGTGGACGAGGACCTCATCCGGATGGCCCGGGCCTTCATGGGCAGCCGGGCCCAGATCTTCGCCAAGGTCCGGCTGCCCCACGCCCTGCCCCTCATCTTCGGAGGCATGAAGATCTCCATCACCCTGGCCGTGATCGGCATCGTGGTGGCCGAGTTCGTGGCCGCCCAGCGGGGCCTGGGCTACCTGATCGTGATGGCCAACGGGCTGCTCGACACGCCCCTGATGATGGCCGCCATCGCCGTCCTCAGCGCGATGGGGCTCGCGCTCTACGGGCTCCTGGCCGCGGTCGAGCGCGCCGTGGTGTACTGGCAGCCGCCCGCCGAGACGACGGCCGGCGGCACTCCCTAGCCGGACGACTGGAGGATCGACCATGAGGCTCTCGCGACGACGGTTCCTGGCCGGCGCGGCGGCGGTGCTGGCGGCGGGCGTGCCCGCGGCCCGCGCGCAGTCGCTCACCAAGGTGAAGTTCACCCTGCCCTGGCTGCCCCACGGGGGCTTCACCCACTACTTCGTGGCCAGGAAGCAGGGGCTGTGGGAGAAGCGGGGGCTCGACGTCTCCATCGACCGCGGCTTCGGCTCCGGCGAGGTCTGCAAGACGGTCGGGCTCGGGCAGTACGACTTCGGCGAGATCGACTTCGGCGTCATGACCAACTGCGCCGCCAAGAACCTGCGCCTGATCGGCCTGGGACTCATCCAGCCCAAGGCCACGATGGGCATCTTCGCGCTGGCCCGGAAGGGCATCCGCAAGCCCAGGGACCTGGAGGGCCGCAAGGTCGGCTTCGCCACCGGCAGCGGCGACTTCCAGCTCTGGCCCGCCTTCGTCAAGGCCAACGGCATCGACGACGGCAAGGTGCAGAAGGTCTTCATGGGCCCGCCGGCCCTCATCAAGGCGCTGATCGAGGAGCAGATCGACGCCGAGGGCAACTTCTACGGCTCCATCGCCCCCAGCGTGTGGGCGCAGGGGCTGGAGCTGACCGCCATGCTCTACGCCGACCATGGGGTGCCGATCTACGGCCTGGCCATGGCCACCCGCCCCGACGTCGTCAAGGAGAAGCCGCAGGTGGTGGCGGCCTTCGTGGACGGCGCCTACGAGGCGCTGGCCTGGACCTACTTCCACCCCGAGCAGGCCGTGGACATCCACCTGGAGAGCGTCAAGGAGTTCGCCGGCAGCCCCACCAACCGCGACGTCATCAGGCACGGCCAGGGGGTGCGGACCGCCATGGCCCTGGTGCCGGAGTTCGAGAAGCAGGGGCTGGGCGCCTTCGACCCGGCCATGGTCGAGAAGACGCGGGAGACGGTGGCGGCCTACATGGGAGCCCCCGAGGTGCCCCCGGCCGACCAGCTCTACACCAGCGCCTTCGCCGGCAAGGTCAAGCTGACGGCCGCGCAGTGGGCGCAGGTGCGGGAGTCGGTGAAGCGGTATATTCCTTCCCGGGCATGAGCGCCGGCAAGCCGGGCTTCCGGGAGGTGCTCCGGGTCCTGGAGGACGCGGGGGAGCTGCTGCGCATCCGCAAGGCCGTGGATCCGCGCCACGTCTCGGGCCTGACCGCGCAGGCCCGGCAGGCCACCTTCTTCGAGTCCATCGCCGGCTACCCCGGCTGGCGGCTGGCCGGGGCCCTGGTCTCCACCCGCAAGCGCCTGGCCCTGGCCATGGGCTGCTCGGAGCGGGAGATCGCCACCCGCTTCGAGGAGGGCCTGCGCCACCCGATCGCGGCCCGGGTGGTGGGCGACGGGCCCTGCCAGGAGGTGGTGCTCGAGGGCGACCGGGTGGACCTCACGGCCATCCCCATCCCGCTCATGCACGTCAAGGACGGCGGGCCCTACATCGCCGGCACCCTGGTCGTCTCCAAGGACCCGCAGTACGGCCGCAACGCCGGCTCCTACCGCCTCATGTACCGCAACCCCCGCGAGACGGGGATCGACCTGGTCTCGCCCTCCGACATGCGCCGCTACTACCAGCGCGCGCTCGACCAGGGCCGCCCGCTGGAGATCGCGGTGGCCGTGGGCGTGCACCCCTACGAGATGCTGGCCGCCTCCTACAAGGCGCCCATCGGCGTGGACGAGTTCGCCATCGCCGGCGGCCTGCACGGCAAGCCGGTGGAGCTGGTGCGCTGCCGCACGGTGGACCTGGAGGTGCCGGCCGACGCCGAGCTGGTGCTGGAGGGCGAGCTGCTGCCCATCGGCTGGACGGTGGACGAGGGGCCCTTCGGCGAGTTCAGCCATATCACCGGCGACATCAAGTGGAACCCGGTCTTCCGCGTGCGCTGCATCACCCACCGGCGCGACCCGATCTTCTACATGCTGCAGATGCCCTGGGAGAACGACTGGCTGGCGGCGCCGGTGACGGAGGCGGCCGGCCTGCAGGCCCTGCGCATCGCCAGCGTGGAGCCGGTGGCCATCCGGGCCCCCGTGGGCGGCTGCGGCTACTGGACGCTGATCGCCTCCATCCGCAAGCGCCCCGGCGAGGGCAAGAACGCGCTGCTGGCGCTGCTGTCGGTGGCCGAGGTCAAGCTGGCCATCGTGACCGACGACGACATCGACATCTACGACCCCGACGAGCTGGACTGGGCCCTCACCTTCCGCGTGCAGGCCGACCACGACGTGCTGATCGTCCCCGGCGCCCGGGGCAAGCACATCGACCCCAGCGTCAAGGCCTGGGCGGCCGGCAAGGGCGGGCTGCCGACCACGGCCAAGCTCGGCATCGACGCCACCATCCCCGAGGGCGTGCCGCGCACCCAGTACGAGCGCCTGCGCTACTTCGCGAAGGACGCCGTGCGGCTGGAGGACTACCGGTGAGCCCCGCGGCCGGACGCCCGCCCGGGGACGAGCAGACGGCCCCGCCGGCCGGCCAGGCCGGCGACGCCATGAGCCCGCTGGCCCGCCGCATCCTGGACGAGCTGCGCGCGGGCCCGCGGCACTTCTCCGAGATCGTCGAGGCGCACATGGACGTGCCCTGGCGCGAGTTCCTCCGGGCCTGGGGCGAGGTGCGCTCCAGCCCGCTGATCGGCCGCGAGGAGTACGGGCGCTACCTGATCAAGCAGGCCGCCGCCCGGCCCTAGAACCGGTAGCGCAGCCCGCCGATGTAGAGGTTGGAGGCCCGGCCGACCCCGTCGAACAGGCCCCAGATCCCGGAGCGGTGGTGGATGCGCCCGACCAGGCTCCACCGGGGCAGGCCGGGGAGAGCGACGGTCGCCTCCAGCATGAGGTAGTGCAGCAGCCGGGTCGAGCCGGTGTCCGGGTTGTCCCGCTCCTCGATCTCCGGGACCTCGGTCGCGTAGGACAGCCCGCTCCCGAAGGCCACGCTGGTGTCGAGATAGGCGTCCCAGGGGAAGGTGGCCCAGCGGACGTTGATCGAGGCCGCCACCTCCTGGTGGCGCTGCCCGTCGAGATGCTGCAGCGCCAGCCCCTCGACCTCCCAGTGGACGTGCGGCGGGGACTGCTCGAACTCCTTCAGGACGCCGAGCCCCACGGCGTAGGCGTCCTGGACCCGGAGGGCGATGACGTCGCCGTTCCGGCTCCCGCTGGCGCGGCCGCCGTACCCCGTGAGAAACCACGGGCCGTCAGCCTGGGCGTCCCCGGCCCCCAGCACGATGAGCAGCGCCGCGATCCCGAGCCGGGAAACGCGGAGGGGTCCGCCGAGAATGGGCTGCACTTCCTCGACTGTATCGAGCCCGGCCGTCCCTCTCCAAGATCCGCGACGGCGGCCCGCCTCTGATTCAGCCCGCCGGCTCTCGGTCGGCCACCACCCGCCTGGTCAGCTCGCCGATGATGATCGCCCTGCCCGGCTCCCCGGCCTCCGCGATGGGCACGCCGAGCGCCGCGCCGAGGCGCTGATACAGGGCGGTTCCGGCCTCGTAGCGCCGTGACCTCCCACGCCCCTCCGGACGCAGAAGGCCGGCGGCCACGGCCGCGGCCAGGTCGTTCGTCGCGGTCGCTGGACTGACATCCACGAGCGAGCGGTAGTAGCGAGGCGTGACGCTGCGGCCGAAGAAGACGTCCCACACGGCGTTGGCCACCCGCGGATGGAGGCCGGCGCTGGTCACGGTCTCCTCTGCTGCTCTCCAGATCCGTTCCTGAACTCGCTCCCGGAGTTCGAGCGCGCGCACCTGGTGCAGCTGCGCCTCCATGTGCGCGAGGACGAAGGGCGTCACGTCGGCGTCCGGGTCGAACGTCGGGCCGAGACACCGGAAGGCGGCGTAGTAGTCGGAAACGTGCCGCCCCCACCACTCTTCCAGCGACGTGAACTCGGGGCGTCTGAAGCCACCCCGGTACATGGCGAGCGAGGCGAGGACCCGAGAGGCGATTAGGTGATTAATCACCTAATCACCCTAGATCAGCGCCGCTAGCCCAGGGTCTTCAGGAACTCGTCGGACGTGATGACGCGGCCGATGTTGGCCAGGTTCTTCAGCGACGCCTCGTGCAGGTCCTGGCGGTAGCCGGCCACGCAGTCCGAGAGCGTCACCACCTCGTACTCGCGCATGCTGGCGTCGCGAGCCGTCCCCTCGACCACGCCGTTGGTGGCGATGCCGGTGAAGACGACCTGCTCGGCCTCCAGCGCCCGCAGCAGCTTCTCGAGCTCGGTCTGGTACATCGCCGAGTAGCCCCACTTGCGGAACTCGTAATCGGGCCTCGGCAGCTCGGGGATGAGCTGGTGGCCCGGCGTGCCGTCGCGGAAGCCCTCCCGGGCCAGGAACGGCCGCAGCGTGGCCAGGTGGCCCAGCCCCATGGCCTTGCCGTCCAGGTCGGTCAGCACCGTGAGCTTCGAGGCCAGGATGGGGACCCGGCGCCGCTTGCACGCCTCCATCACGCGCTTGATCCGCGGCACGATCGCCTCGATGGCGTCCACCGGGAAGCCGTGCCGGGCGAAGACGCCGTCCCGGCTGCAGAAGTCCCGCTGCATGTCCATGACCATGAGCACCGTGCGACCCATCGACGCCCTCCCTATCGCGCCAGGTAGCGCCCCTGCCCGGGGGCCCCGAGGAACTTGCCGTCCCGGGCCACGATCCGCCCCCGCGCGATGGTCATGACCGGCCAGCCCCGCAGGCGCTGTCCTTCCCACAGCGTGTAGTCGGCGAACGACTGGAGATCCTGCCAGCGGACCTCCCGCTCCAGGTCGAGATCGACGACGGTCAGGTCGGCGTCGCTGCCCACCTGGATCGTGCCCTTGGCCGGGTAGAGGTTGAACAGGCGGGCCGGCGTCGTGGAGGTCAGCTCGGCGACGCGGGTCAGGGTCATGCCCCGCCGGTGGACGCCCTCGCTGAGCAGCACGGGGACGATGAGCGAGAGCGTCGGCGTCCCCCGCGACGCCTTCCAGATGGTGCCGCTCTTGGCCGCCCGGGCCCGCGGCACGTGGTCGGAGCCCACCGTGTCGATCGAGCCGTCGAGCAGCCCGCCCCACAGCGCCTCCACGTCGGCGGCCGTCCTGAGGGGCGGGTTGCACTTGGCCAGCAGGCCCAGCGGCGAGTCCTCGGTGTGGGCCAGGTACTGGGGACAGGTCTCGGCGTGCACGCGCGCGCCCTGGGCCCGGGCCAGCCGGACCTCCCGCAGCGCCGCCGCGCTGGACATGTGGACGATGTACACCGGGCAGCCGGTCTCCCGGGCGAAGTAACCGGCCCGGTGCACGTTCTCGGCCTCCGTCACCGGCGGCCGGGTGGCGCCCCAGGCCGCCAGCCCCTCCCGGCCCTCGCGCTGGATGCGGGCTTCCAGGCGCCTGGCGATCTCGATGTTCTCGGTGTGCAGGCAGAGGAGGGCCCGCTGGTGGCGGGCCACCCGCTGGCAGAGTTCCCAGAGGTAGCCGTCGTCGGCGCCCGCCACGCCGAGGTAGGCGCCCTCGTCGCCCCGGAAGTTCATGTAGAACTTGAACGAGGAGACGCCCAGCGCCGTCACCCACCGGTCCAGCTCGTCCAGGTGCGCCTCGACCGAGGGGCAGAAGTGCAGGCCGTAGTCCACGCAGGCCCGGGCATCGGCCTCGCCCCGGATCTTCGGGAACGCCTCGACGTAGGAGGAGGAGAGGAGCTGGAAGTCCAGGACGGTCGTGATGCCGGCCACCGCCGCCGCCCGCGTCTCGGTGAACCAGCCGTCCGGCGGGCCCAGCGTGACGTGCGTGTGGGGATCGATGACGCCCGGCAGGACGACCTTGCCGCCCAGCTCGACGACCTCGCGTGCGGACGGCCGCTGCTCGCCGTCCAGGATGGCGGCGATCGTGCCGTCCACGATGCCGAGGTCGGCCCGGATCTCGCCCGCCTCGGGGACGACGAGGCGGCCGCCGGCGAGCAGGAGGTCGAGCGCCGGCGCGCTCACCGCACCAGCTCGCCGTACACCTCGGGCCGGCGGTCCCGCCAGAACGGCAGCCGCTTGCGCGCCTCGGCGACGTCGTCCAGGTCGATCTCGGCGACGACCAGCTCCTCGCGGTCGCCGGAGCCCTCCGCGATGATGTCCCCGCCCAGCGGCGAGATGACGAGCGAGCGGCCGGCGTTGTCCCGCGGCCCCTCCTGCCCCGCCTTGTTGGGGACCACGCCGAAGAAGCCGTTCTCGTAGCAGCGCGCCTGGCTGAGGCGGCCCCAGGCCCGGGCGCGGTACTCGAAGCCGTAGAGGGCGTAGTTGTGGGGGAAGAACACCACCTCCACGCCCTTGAGGGCCAGGATGCGGGAGCCCTCGGGGAACATGCGGTCGTAGCAGATCTGCACCCCGATCCGGCCCTTGGAGGTCTCGAAGACCGGGAAGCCCAGGTTGCCGGGGGCGAAGTAGAGGCGCTCGAAGCTGCCCGTCCCCCCGGGGCGCCTCGACGGGAAGTAGGCCGGGATGTGCATCTTGCGGTACTTGCCGAGGACGCGCCCGTCGGCGTCGATGACGAGCGCCGAGTTGTAGTGGTAGATGCCGTCCTTCTCGCCGTAGGGGAACATGACGACGATGCCCGCATCCCGGGCGATGCCGAACAGCCGGGCGGTGAGCGGCGAGGGCAGCTCGTCGAACCACTGGTCGTTGTCGCGCTCCAGCCGGTTCGGGAAGAACTGCGTCAGGGCCAGCTCGGGGAAGCCGATCATGTCCACGCGGCGGTCGGCCGCCTCCTCCATCAGCCGCTCCATGCGGGCGACGACTTCCTTCTTGTCTTCCGACGACGGCCCGAGCTGGGCCGCCGCCACCGTGATCTTGCGACTCATCGTGGCTCCTCCCTGGACTCGCCCGCGGCGGGCGCGCCCGCCAGGGCGGTGAATGACACGGGTTTGACCGGGATGCGCGCGGTGAACGCGCCGGCCTCGGCCGGGCTGGCGCCCGTGGCCCGGGCGATCATGGCGGCCACGCTCGGCCCGCAGAGCCGGCCCTGGCAGCGCCCCATGCCCGCGCGCGTGTACGTCTTCACCTCGTTGACCAGCCGCGCGCCGTCGTCGATGGCGGCCTGGATCGCGGCCGCCGGCAGCTCCTCGCACCGGCACACGATGGTGTCGG